>Ga0209515_10004518_pt1 | contig 18744 bp, 25 predicted proteins | sample Subgroupgradi54m_FD_187454 | JGI IMG/M metagenome (GOLD analysis project Ga0209515, IMG submission 187454) | Subsurface groundwater microbial communities from S. Glens Falls, New York, USA - GMW60B uncontaminated upgradient, 5.4 m (SPAdes)... ...
GCAAGGGCGCCTGGATTACCGTGCGCCTGCAAAACAACCTGCCCCAGGACAACAACATTGGAACAAACGCATTCTCGCAAATATTTGTAAACGGCACTGGCAACTACACTCTAAGCCCTAGGGCAAACCTCACAGTAAACTTTTCTCTCCCAATCCCAACTGGCTTTGACGGGTTGCAAAACGCGCGCATTCAAATACGCGGAAGCAACCCCAGCAGCCTGTGCTTTAGGGACTTCACCCTCAACACGTGCCGCTCGCGCGGAATTTCAATTGACTTGCAAAGCTACTACAAGGACGTGCTCCCTGCAGCGCGCACCTGCACTGAAATGACTGTGCGCAACAGGGGAGCCACTCCCGCAAACGTGCAGCTCTTCTCTTTTGGAAGCTACCCTTCAAGCTTCAGTGAACAGAAATTCTTCCTCGGCGCACAGGAAAGCAAGAGCGTGCAATACTGCATCAATGCGCCAACTGGAGCTGATGGAAGCAGCGCATACATAGTGCGCGCAACAAGCGAGTACGCAACCGAAGAGACGCTCTTTTCAATTACAGTGCGAGGAAAGAGCTTCTTCTCGCTCAACTACACCGGCTGCGGGAGCTCAAGCTGCTCTTGCGTGCAACTTCCAGCCGATGGGAGGACCGTGTTCCCATTGAACATTTACAACAACGGAGGCATTGCGCAGGATTACTCGCTGCAGGCAACCCTTAGCAAGCCAGGCCTCACCATCGAGCCAGTGCAGCCTTACCTTGCAAACTTCGCACCTGGAAATAGCAGGCAGGTTTTCATTGACGCAAGCAACACTGGCGCACAGGGAGGCGACTACATAATGCCCGTAAGGCTGCTCTCCAGCGGCGCAACAGTGTTTGAATACAACTTGTGCCTGAACGTCCCGGTACAGCTCAAATTCACTTCCGAAATGAACGAAAAGAACCTGCTCGTTCCACTTCCAGGAAGCTCGCGCGGCCACTTGACTGTGCAAAACAATGGAAACACTAGAATGTCTTTCAGCATCACGGAAAACTCAACGCAAGTGATAATCCCAACAAATTACTTCGAGCTTGGAGCAGGCGAAAGCAAGCAAGTTGAAGTGCTATTCGATTCATCTGGCGCAAGCGTGGGCCCAAAGGCAGTTGCAATTCAAACAACTGCAACTAGCGGCGGCTTCCAGTTCTCTGCAACAATCATCTACGACTACACTATAGTGCCATCAAACCAGTTCCCGCCAAGCACGGTTGTAAGCGGGCTTGTGCTCAAGCAGCTGCAAGACTTTTTCGTGCAACCCTCGGGAGTTGCCGACCTTGCGCTGATGGTGCAGAACAACAACCCAAGCGCAGTCTCCGACATAGTGCTTTACTCAGTCGGGCTGCCGCCAGGAATCACTTCAGATGTTTCGCCGCCTTTCTCGCTGGCATCTTTCGAGCAGCGCGCAATAGTTCTTCACTTGCGCTCGAAGGGAACTGACGAAGGAATCTACCCGATTGTAGTAAAGCTCGACGCAACGCAGCAGGCAACTGCAGGGCAGTTCCTGCTAAAAGTAGGAGTCAAGTCAGTGCAGCTGGGCTTTTCAATTGCGCAGTCGCCAACCTCTTACTCTTTTGGCAACTTCACGGTTGCGCAGACGGTGTTCACTGCAAAAAGTTCTGAAACTTTCCCAGTGACGGTTACCGCGCGCTTCACCGGCCTTTCAAGCGATTGGATAGTGCAAATTGACCCGCCTTTTGCAACAATTCCGCCAGGCGGCGAGCAAAGCTTTGCGCTAAAAGCAACTGCCCCAGGCCAGCCGGGAGGCAACTACAACGTCACCTTCCTTCTTGCAGCGCAAGACGGCCGAAGCATTGCCGCTACAACGCGCATCACGCCGCTTGAAGCCTGCCGCGCGGCAGGGATTACCGGCTGCCTGTTTTTCGGCGTCCCCGAACTTTTCACTGCACTGGCAATACTGATGCTCATAGTAGCCGCAGTGTTCCTGTTCACGGCACGCGCAAACATTGACGACGCAAACACGCCAACGCGCACTGCACCAGCGCCAGAGGGGACGCAAAATGCCTAGGCACGCGCAATTCTCCACTGCACTACTGCTTATTTTGACAGCCATGCTTTTGCCCGCGCTTGCAGGCGCCATGTCCCTTGACCGCGAGGGCGCAGGCGACAAAATATGCACCTGCGATTTTACAAGCGCAATGCTCACCGTAGAAGGAAAACAAGGGGAGCAGTTTGCAATATCCGCCGAGACCGACGGTCAGCTGCAAGTAAACGGCCCCCTGCAGGCAGAGGCAAACACTCCAACAAGGCTTTTCCTTTCAGTTGCCTGCGACGCAAAGGCGGGAGCGAAGCTTTTCCAAATCAGCGCACGCTCGCTTGACAGCTCTGCTAACGAAAAGAAGCTCTTCTCACTGCAGGCAGTGGATTGCCCAAAGCTTGAAATGAGGCAAATGGCCACAACTGCATTGTGCCCTACGCAAGCAGATTTTGAAATGGAGTTGGAAAACACCGGCTTGCTTTCGCAAAGCGGGCAATTTTCTGCAGGAATTGTTGATGGGTTTGCAAAATTCACCCCCTCAAGCTTCGCCCTAGCGCCAGGCGAAAAAATGCGCTTCACGCTCGCAGTGTCAATCCCACCCCACTTGCTCTCAATACAGAAACCGCAGGCAATTGAAGTGCGCGCAATCGGCAAGCAAACATCAGTGCTTGCAACAGTTGCGCTGCCAATGCCGTTGTGCACGCAAACACAGCCCGCCCTTTTTGGCGCGCCCTCACCAACGCCGATACAAATAATCCAGCAAGGCTTCGGCAGCGTCAGCGGGCAAAACTTCCTCACAGGATTTTTCCTTGCACGAGGAAGCGAACTCTCGGCATTCCTTTCAGGGATGCGCGGAAATCAAATCAACCTGCCAGGCGTTTCTTTGCCTTCTCTCCCTAGCCTGCCTTTTGGAACCGTTTCAGGCCCTTCTGGAGGCGTCTGGGTAGAATGGAGCAAAGTGCTGATAGGCGCGGCAATACTGGCAATCCTGCTGGTTGTAGGCTACGCAGTTCACACTGACAGGCAGGCCTCCAAGCAAGAGGGCTCGCTTGCGCAAAAACGCAGGGAACGCCTCTCGCGCGTAAAAAGCGAAGTGGGCTGAAACTCGGTTAAAGCAAAACGGGCTTATACCCTTTCAGCCAACTAATTCTATAGGCGCGCCCCGTTGCCAAACAAGAGAAGGGGCGCCGAGTTGATTCTCATGCTCCGACAGCCAATAGTAACTACACTGGGACACGTAGACCACGGAAAAACCACGATTTTGGATTCGCTTCGCAACACTAAAGTTGCATCGCGCGAACACGGCGGAATCACCCAGCACGTCGGCGCAAGCGAAATACCGCTGGAAGTGATAGAGGAGGTGTGCGGAAACTTTTTGCGCAAAAACAAGCTCGCGCTTACGCTGCCGGGGCTGCTTTTGATTGACACGCCGGGCCACGAAGTGTTTGCAAACCTTAGAAGGAGAGGCGGGAGCATTGCCGACATTGCAATACTCGTGATAGATGCAACAAAGGGAGTGGAAAACCAAACCATTGAGGCAATTGAAATACTCAAGGAGTACAAAACCCCGTTTGTAATAGCATTCAATAAAATCGACGCAATAAGCGGCTGGATCCCACAGCGCGGCAAGAGCTTCACCGACTCAATGGCAGTGCAAAGGCAGGACGTGCTCGCTTCCCTCGATGAAAGGATATACGTTCTTTTGGGAGAGCTTTACAAGTACGGCCTCTCCGCTGAAAGGTTCGACCGAGTAAGCGACTTTACAAAGCAAATTCTCATCATACCAGTAAGCGCCAAAACACGCGAGGGGCTGCAGGAACTTCTTGCATACATTGCAGGCTTGGCGCAAAAATACTTGGAAAAAACTCTTGAAAAGCACGAGCAGGCTGAAGGCAAGGCAAGCATCCTTGAAATACGCGAGGAACGCGGGCTTGGAATGACTATCGATGCAATACTCTACGAAGGCAAAATTGAGATCGGTGACGAAATAGTATTTCCCACCCTTGCCGGCGCTGCAAAAAGCAAGGTAAAAGCAATATTTCGCCCAAAGCCGCTTGACGAAATGAGGGACCCGCGCGAAAAATTCTCGCCAGTGCAGCAGGTAAGCGCCGCAGCTGGAATAAAAATCTCTTGCGAAGACGCAGGCAATGCTTTGGCAGGAGGCGAACTGCTAGTTGTGCGCTCTAAGGAAGCGGAAACAAAGGCAGTTGAGGCAATAGAAGCCGAAACAAAGCAGATAATGTTTGAAAGCCAGAAAGAGGGAATACTCCTTTTTGCAGACGCCCTAGGAAGCCTTGAAGCAATTACAAAACTGCTCTCTAATGCAAAAATAGCTGTCAGGAGCGCCAAAGTGGGCTCGCCAACAAAACGCGACGCTCTCGAAGCTGCAAGCGTTAGGGCAAAAAGCCAGTACTTGGGCGCAATACTGTGCTTCAACTCACCAGTGGAAGCCGACGTGCAGGCAATGGCCAAGGAAAATGGCGTGAAAATATTTGAGGAAAAAATCATTTACAACCTTACGGCAGGGTACAAGGCTTGGGTGGAAGAACAAAAGGCTGCAGAAAAGAAGGAGGCATTCGCTTCGCTTGCCACTCCCGCCAAAATAGTGATACTCAAAGACCACTGCTTTAGGATGAACAAGCCCTGCATTGTGGGAGTGGAAGTCTTGGCTGGCTCGCTCAAATCCGGTGCCACGCTGCTCTCCGGCAAGGGCGAAAAAATAGGCGTGGTCAAGGCAATCCAGGCAGACAAGGAATCGGTCGGCCATGCAAAGAAAGGCCAGCGCGTGGCAGTGAGCATCGACGGGCCTACTTTCGGCAGGCAAGTTGTTGACGGGATGACGCTTTACTCTGACGTGCCTAAAGACGACGTTGCGCAGCTTGAAGGCAAGTACCGCGCCGCCCTCTCGGAAAGCGAATTGGAACTCCTAAAAGAGCTGAAGAAAATCAAGGGAATCCAAACATACTAACAAAGACACCGTGATTGTTTGGGGAAGCAAGCCCGGCAAAAGGCTAAAAAAGCTCGTTGTAGCTAATAATACCGTAAAAGCCGCGCATTTTAAACGCATTTTTGCAGCAAATCAAAAACTGCTAGCAGGTGTAATGAAATGAAAAAACACGTTGAACTGAGCACAGTGACGCAATATGAAAAAGCCAGGATAGTTGGCGCACGCGCGCTGCAGCTTGCAATGGGCGCACCACCCCTAATCAAAGTGCCCGACGGGATGATAAGCCCCCTAAAGCTCGCATTCCTCGAACAGGAAAAGGGAGTGATTCCTCTCAGCGTAATGCACGCCGACAGTAAACACAACTAATTTACTCTCTTCCACAGTTTTTACTTCATTTTTCACAAACCCTAGCGCCAGCCCTGAACTCGTTTTAAGTTTGATGCCAGCGCAGCAACCCTTTTTACCTTAGCCGCGCCAACTATTTTCCATGCCACAATCAAAGCAGGCAATGAGCAACCTAGACTACTTCTACCAGCTAAAGGAACTCGAGCAGCTTGAGGGCGCGCGCCTCGATGGGGCTTACGACTACTTTGGTGGCTTTAGGTTGCGCTTTAGAAAGGAAGGGGTGCAGTGGAACCTGGCAATAGAGCTGGGAGTGCGCATCCATTTGACGCACAAGCTGCCGGAATCGCAAAAGGAGCCCTCCAGCTTTGTAAAACTGATGCGCGGCCACCTCGACAACGCAGTGCTTGAAAAAGCAGTGCAAGTCAACTTCGACAGGATTGTTTCACTCAAGTTCTCGCGCGGCCGCACCCTTGTTTTCGAGCAGCTGGGCAAAGGCAACACGCTCCTGCTAGATGAAAAGGGCGTTATAATCCGCCCAATGCGGGGGGAAGAGTTTTCGGCAAGAAAGCTAAGGAAAGGCGAAATCTACTCGCCACCACCGAACGACAAGCTCCACCCCCTGCAATTGAACAACATTTCGTTTTCCAACCCTGCAGAAAACGCCGTTGCCGCGCTTTCAAAGACAGTCAACCTAGCGCCTTTTTACCTAGAGGAAGCAACTGCGCGCGCAGGCTACCCGAAAACAACGCTCGCAGGCGAAATTGACTCGGCACGCGTTGTGCAAGCCGCCAAGGAACTGCTAAGCCAGCCCATTTTGGCAACTTCTTACTTCGACGCCGAAGGCGCTCCCGCCGCGTTTGCGCCCTTCCCGCTCAAAAAACTCGAGGGCGAGCCTTACACAACAAAGAACTTCCCAAACTTCTCCGAAATGCTTGAAGACTATTACTCCAATAGGTTTGAGGGGCAGGTTTCCGGCAAAAGCACTGCCAAAGTAGAAGAGGAAAAAAACAAGCTCTTGGGCGCGCTTGTGCAGCAGAAAAAGGCCTTGGAGGAAATGGTTGTGCAGGAGCAGGAAACACGCCAGGCGGGCGAGTGGATTTATTCAAACTACTCTACGGTAGAACAAATTCTGTTGGATGCAAAGGAGGCGTTCAACAGAAAGCAGGACGAAAAACAGGCCAGCGAAGCGCTCTCTAACAAGTTTGGCAAAAAAATTGTTTTGAAGAGAGGAGAAATTGAACTTGAGGCGTAAGGAATGAGGGAAGAATTCAAGAACCGGCGCGCGCTAGTGAAAATCCAAGGAAGCAGGGCGGTAAAACAGAAGGACACGCTTACTGAAGAGAACGCCCACACAATACTCTATGCCCACAAGCTGGCGCAAGTGGCACTCAACCCCCTTGGAGTTGAAGTGCTGCAATACCGATTGGTACGCGGGACGAGGCAAAAAATAGACCCGGAAAACCCGGGTGAAAACAATTTTTTCCTAGTGAGCAAGCGCCTTGCGCCAACCGAAACGAGCAAGACTTTTTTCAAGCACTATTATCAATTACATAGCCTTATTTCCAACTGCGGGCACTGCGAAACCTGCCAAAAACACGAGGCAGACGGTGACAAGCTTGAAGGACCCATAAAAAACATACTCTCAAAGGCGGGCTTCTGGCGAGAAGACTTGGACACAGGCTACAACAACACGATGTTTACCAGGGACGGGCCGGTTTTGCTAGAGATATTGCCAGATGATTGCCCAAGAATCAACACCGAAGCACAAAAGGAATTCGGCAAGCACTTTGATTCAACAACCGCAGCGAACTTACGCGAGATAATGGCAGAATACTCGCAAAAGATGGCCGAGATTGCCGAAAGAAAGAGAAAACGGCTCGAACAGCAAGGCATCCGATAAGGCTATTTTTAGGGATGAAACAAAAATTGGCTTGTTTTTGGCAAGCCCAAGGAATAAAAGAAGGGGATTTAGGCGCTTGAGAGCTCACGCCTGTCGACTACCATCACGTCCTTGACATCAAGTACTGACGAGTAGGGGATTGTCATCATTCCGCCGGCGTCTTTGGCTGCGTGCATTGCAAGCGATGAGTCGGGGTTGGGCTCGATGAGCACTTTCTCAATCTTGCCGTTAACCTCGTTTAGGAACAAGTCAACTATCCTGCCGAGCTCTTCACCGTCAGTGGTGATAATCCTCTTTCCGGCCAACTGCTTGGCAATAACGTATTTTACCACAAAATCACCCTCGTGCAACTCAAAGACAAGTTCAAAAAGCAATGATATTATGTCACCTAATAGTTTAAAAATGGTTTCTCTCTAGGCGTCCCGAAGGCGCAGAAAGGGTTTTGGCGAGGGCAGGCAAGGCTCAAAAGCGTTTTTAAACCAAGGTGGAGTAATAATTGCCAGTGGAAGGTGGTTTGAAATGAAGCTCAAAGAAGAGATAGAGAAGACGATAAATGCGTTAAAGCAGAATGGCTTTACGCCAGTTGACGCAGTGTTTGAAGGCGCAATGGGAGTGAAGGAAGACACTACGCTTGCGTTTGTAGACAAGCTCAACGACAGCCAAATGGTCAACGGAGTAGTCCGGATAATCTACACTGCCGGCGAAGACTCGGTTAGGTTTGTCGAAATACCAGTAGGCCAGCCTGCAGAAGAGCAACAAGGCGCTTAACACGCCTTCCGGGGAATTGAGTTAAAATGGCTAAAGACTCCAAGCGAAACATCTGGCCGGTTATTGGCGCGTGGGCGTTTGTCATAGGCCTGCTCATATCAATACTAGCCGGTATTTTCGCAAGCAGCGCCTCAACGCCGGAAATCACGCTAGTTCTAGGAATACTTGGGGTAGTAACTGGTGCAGTCAACGTTACAGAGAAGGAAGTGAATAAATTCCTGGTTGCAACCATTGCGTTCATGGTAAGCGCGGGAAGCCTCGCAAGCCTGTTTGACAACCTGCCGGCAGGCGCTGGAGCAAGCGTTGTGCCAATTTTTGTCAACATAGTTGCCTTTGTAGCGCCCGCTGCAGCCGTGGTTGCGTTAAAGGCGCTCTACGACATTTCAAGGAACGCCTAGGCAGCGCCCCGGCTAACTGTTTTTCAATTTAACTTCCACTGCCAGTTTACTTGCGGTATCCTGGAATGCGGAGCTTTTCGTTTGCCGGCCGCTCCTTGGCGCCCAAAAACGAAGACGCACCGCGCTCCCCAAAAGCCCTTGCGCGCGCAAGCTCCCCTTCACTAAGCGAGCCCCTTGCAAAGAGCTTGAGCAACCCCTTGCACTCAAGCAGCACGCTTGCGCCAACAACCGCTTTTTTTGACTCAAGCAGCGCCCTTGCATCCTCCAGTGCTTTCTTTCCATTACCGGAGTGCACGCAGAAAATCCTGTACTGGCGGCCTGTATTGGAAGGAAACTGCGCTGCAAAAGAAAGCGCAGCCATTCTAGTGGAAAGGCCGTAAGAGGAAACTCCTACAAAAACTAGGTCAAATTGCGCCAAGTCGGGCTTCGACTCAGGATGCAGCACAGATGCTTGGCCGCCCGCCTGCTCCGCCCCAGCGCGCACCTGCCCTGCCGCCTGCAAAAGCAGCGCATCGCCCGAAGGAACTAACACAACCGAATTCATTGGCACACCAACTGCTTGTATGCCGGGCAAACAATAAATTAACTCACTTTTGGCCCACGCCACCCACCTTGCAACCTGATGTATGTTTTAAAAGCAGGAAAGCAGTAACAAGCTAATGAAAAACTCTGCGCCATATGGTGGAAATTACGCAAAGAACTCCCCGCAAGCTGGGGGCACTGCCTCGCCTAAAAACGCAATGGGCTACGCCCCTGCCAAAAAAGCAGCAGAACCAATCTTTCCTGGCGGGATGGGCGTAAAAAACATTGCCCTGGCAATTGCCTGCCTGGTAATAATCGCATTCGTAGTGAATTTTGCAGTCACTGGAAGCGCGCAGGAAGTCAAGGGGCACGAGCTTGACGTCAAACTAAAAAACTTGCAGTCACAGCTTGACTCGCTGCAGGTTGAAAAGACAAGGACTGACGAAAGCCTCCTGCAGGCAACGCTGGAAAAAGAGGAGCTCAAAACACAGCAGGCAAACGCAATTGCAAAAGCAAGCAAGGACGCAATTGAAGCAAGGGCGGCGTTGGTTGCAAACGCAAGCAAGCTAAAGCAACTGCTTTCAACTAGAGAATACGACAAGGCAGTGCTCGACCAGGCAAGCCAGCAGTACGCTCAATGGGACGCCTACGCCTGCCAATACTACCTAGGCCTCTATGCGTTCACCACTCAAGGCAGCATAAGCGTGCCACTTGGCTGCGTGCTTGCAAACTCTGTTTACGTGAACTCAAGCCGCTTCCTGATAGCGCAAATCTCAAACTCCACGGCCAACCCAGTAACTCGGGCGTTGGGTGAACTCAAAGCCCAATACCCAGAGCTGGAAAAATAACTAGTTCTAAAGTAAAGCAATACGCTTAGCTGCAAAAGCACATTGAACCAAATGCCAGGGAAAACTACACGCCAGCCAGTATCCTAAGCGCGTCGCGCAAGCCAGGCGCCAGGCCAAAAATAGTCAGAAGCAGCAGAAGGTAATTCTTCTTTTCACTTTCCTGCGGCGAAGCCAGTTCCCTGCCGATCAATTCCACTGCAAGGGAAGAAAAGAGCACTTTCACTGCAAAAAACAGCAGCGGCGTGCCTATGCCAAACAGAATGTTTGCCACAACGTGCTGCTCAGAGTAGCCAAGAAAAGACACTCCTGCAAAAGTTGCTGCACCGTCAAAGCACTGCCCAAAAACCGCCAGCCTCTCAACAGCACCGCGCTCGGCGCTGCCATAAAACCTTGCAACTAATTTAGAGATAAGCTCGCTTGCAGCCAAGCCCGCCAACGCAAGCACGGCAATTACGGCAAAGTAATAGTAGTTCTTGAACAAAGGAGCGTAAGCAAGTGTAACAGCTGCAAACAACACTAAACCAGAGAAGCGCATTGCCGCGTGGAAGCGCTGCCGGAAAAGAAGGGAGGCGCCTATTGCTGCGGCCACTACAAGGAAAGTGAAAACATACACTAAGGGCGTGACAAAAGGATAGAAAGTAGTGCCAAACAACTGCACAGCCCTTGGGAGGGCTTGCGCGTCCACTGCAGCGCGCACCGACGCCCCAAAGAGCACAAACGGCAGCACCGAGAAGCAAAACTGCTCGTCAACCTTTATTCCAAGCTTCTTTAGGCCCTTGAAAATAAGGTACGCCGCAAGCAACGCAAGCACGGCAAAAACCAGCGTGTTCACCCAGTTGTAGGGCGCAACTACGCCCGGCTGCGCCAAGGGCGCAGTGAAGTAATCGTCCAATATCTTCTGCAAGAAACTAAAGTCCATCTAAGGTCTACCAATAGGTAATAACCCGCAAAACACTTAACTACTCTGCGATTAGGTAAGTTGGCAAAAGGTAGCAAACAATGAAAGCATCCATAATTGGCGAAATAGCGGTAGTTGAAACGCACGGCGAAAAAGCGGCGCAAGTCAAGAAATTTGCTTTGGAGCTGCTTGCAAAGCAGAAAAACATACGCACAGTAGCAGTGAAAGCCACAAACACTGAAGGCAAATACCGCGTGAGGAAAGTCAAAGTAATTGCCGGAGAGAAAAGCACCGAGACTACTTACAGGGAAAACGACTGCACGTTCAAGTTCGACTTGAACAAAGTGTACTTTTCACCCCGGCTTGCCTTCGAGAGGCAGCGCATCTGTGAATTGGCGCGGCCCGGCGAGAAAATACTCGTCTTGTTTGCAGGCGTGGGCCCCTATGCGATAGTAATTGGAAGGAAAATCACGCTGCTTGAGCGCGCTGCCGAAAAAAAGAAAAAGAAATTGCCTAAAACCGAGGTAATTGGCGTGGAGCTCAACCCAGCTGGCATCGAATACTTTGAACAAAACATTTCGCTCAACAAAGTAGGCGCAATAGTGTCAGCGGTGGAGGCAGACGCCAAGAAATTCCTTGCGCAAAAAAGCAACTTCAAGAAATTTGACCGAATCATCATGCCACTGCCAAAAACCGCAGACAAATTCCTGGAGGGCGCAGTAAAGTGCGCTGCAAAAGGTGCAACAATACATTTTTACTCCATAGAAAGCGAGCTTGCCGAAAACATTTACGCAACTGCGGAAAAGAAAATTGAAGCAGCGTGCAAAAAGCAGAAGCGCAAAAGCAAAGTCATTTTGGAGCGCGTTGCGCTGCCGTACGCGCCTCGCGTGGTGCAGGTAGTGGTGGACTTTAAGGTAAGCTGATTAAGCCAAATGGGAGTAAAAATGTTTACCCTGAAAGGAGTTTTGAAAAGAGCGGGCTTTCGGCATGGCGAGCACTACTTGGAAGTGCCGGCTCGCCAAGTTTTTGAAGAGAACGAACTTGAACTCTTTGCTCACCGCAGGAACGTCTTCAAGCACGGGCTGGCAAGCACCGCAGCCATTGCAAGCGCAGGAGCCGCGGGTTTATTTGGCCCCCGCCCGCTGAAAATAGCCGCAACTACATTCATTTTATTCGAAATTGGGCGCATGACATACCACGCAACTAAACAAGCCGAATCCTTCAAGGCTAGGAAAGAAGCTTGGAAAAGTCTTCCACAAATCCACTCGAGGCTCCGCGAGTACGCCAAGGAAGTAAACCTCGATGGGCCTGTCAGCGGGGCGGCGTTCACCATAGGCGGTGGCAAAATCTTCTTTTTGAACAAAGAAGCCCGAGACCACCTCAAAAAAAGGCGGTGGAGCATTTTCGCGCCGTGGACCAAAACAAACTTTTCCTTCGACTAAAAAAGTAGCCAATGAGTTCTAATTGCCTAGCTTACTACTCATTTGGCGCGGTGGCTGCGCTTGGTTCCCTGCATCAGCTCTACTAGGCCGCCGATTCTCTTTTCCAAGTAGGCTGCGTCTATCTTGTCGTTTAAGTGGTTCTTGAGCTCGTCGGCTTCCCTGCGCAAGTCAAGCGCAACGTCTTCCAAGCTGTCCATTCTCTCGTGCCACTCGTGGGCGTTGTGCGCAATCTGCTTTCGCACGTTGAAAGCCAGGCGGATTACCCAGATGAACGCAAAGAGAGCTATTGCCATGAAGGCAAGCGCTTCCAAACCGATTTCGTCCGCCATTTCAAACCCAACTTTACAAGCAAATTAGCTTTTGATTTTGTGATTACTGCGCGCGAGAATTTAAACCATGCGTTGCTTTCTTTGCATTAGCGCCTTACTGGCGCCCTTTCCTCTTCAACTTCAAGCAAGTCGGAGATTGCCTTTGAAATCCTTGTTTCAGCCTGCTGCACGCCCACCTTGCCTTTGAGCAAGTGCCTCACGCCAGACACGTCGCGCTTCACTGAATGGAGCACTTCCTCTTGGCGCTTGAGCCTCGCTTCGGCGTGCTTCTGGTTTCTCCGCGCGCGCTCGGCGTAGTAGTTGAGCGCAAAGTATCCGACTATGCTGATAAACAGCACGCTGCCGAAAAAGTAATACACTAAAGATTCCAAGGCGGGCATCGTACCATTACAGTTGCGCGCTTAAAAAAACTTGCGATGCGAAAAATGGGCAAGAAAAGAAACAGAACCCTTTGAAACCATTTCGGGCTAGGGCTCGCGCTGGGAGTTGAAATGAAAAGTGGCAGCAGTAACGGACTTTCCCACGGCAATACCGGAGTACTTATCGCGTCGCAAGGGGGCTTTACTTCCGTGTTCGAGAAGAGAACGGGTATCGCACCCCTCCTATGACCGCTGACCAACTAAATAAGGCACAAGAAGGTTAAAAACCGTTTGGGTTTTAAAAAGCTCATGGCACGGCCGCTTAGGACAATCACGGCAGCAGCCCGAAGGAGAATGGCTGAAATAGTCAGGGGGCTTAGGGAACCGTCCCGCGCGGAATTACAGCGCGCACTGGACAGGGCAAGCAGGACTTCGTTTAGCAGATGGAACAATGAACTATACCGGCAGATGGCAAGGCTTGCGGCAAAGCAGGCCCTGCGCGTTGTGGGTGGAAACCGAAAGCAAATGTACACTTTTTTGAGGGCAAGTGAGGGCGTTATGGAGGCTTTCAACCGCGGTGGAGGGCGAATAGACAAAATTTCCGAAGCTGCGGCTTTAAGGCAACTAGCTAGTGAAATTAGCCTCAAGAAAATGAAAAACTACAATTTTGTATTTGGTCACGCGACAAACAAGGTCCGCAGTCAAATCGAGAGGGAAAAGGCGCTAATCCAAAAGTCCAGGGACTCTGTGGGCTTGCCGCCCGACTCTGAAATCAGGGAGGTTTTACTGCGTTCTGCACACGCCGGACAACAAGAAATGCAGCGAACACTGCCCGATCAGATTTTAGAGCTTGCAACCAAACACGCTTTCAAGGCAGTTGACGGGGAGCCCGAAAAGCTCGCAGACGCGGTGCGTGCAGTCAATAAAGCCACGCTTGGACAAGAGGCAGAAACTGGCTCGCAAGTTGAAGCCATAAGAAAAGCCGTTGGAAACAAAAACATCGCCCGGTTCACTGAAACCTACCTGCGCAACATTAATCACATTACAGGCAAGATACAACAAATTGCCGATGACGCCGATAAACAAAAGTGACTAAATCGCGCTGCACAGACAGCTTTTTTAGCAAATAAAGTTGAAATTATCCCCGATGGTGGAAAATGGGTTTGAGGCATGTTTTTGGAGAGCGGCCTATTCCAAAGCTCCTCGATTTCTTGCTCGTGCACCGATTTTGGGACTACCCTATTTCGGAGATGGCAAACGCAACGGGAGTGAATTACCGGACACTGCAAAACATAGTGCCTAGCCTGGTTGAAAACCAGGTGCTCAAGGGGACGCGCACTGTGGGGAACGCGAAATTTTACGCAATAAACTTGGAATCGAAGGCAGTGAAAAAACTAGATGAATTCGTAGTACAAGCTGACTTGGAGTTCGCTAGCTCTCAAGTGGAAAATAGTCTTCCGGCGTAATTACTTTCCTTTCTCCGCCGCAGCCTTGACGAGGCCTAAGTAGACTTCTTCGGGGGCTTCAAGGCGCGTGTCGAACTCAGGGTGGTACTGCACTCCCACAAAGTAAGGGTGGTCTTTCAATTCCATTACTTTCATGATTTTTTCCTTGCTCCACATTCCGCTGAAGACAACGCCTGCAGACTCGAGCTGCTCTACAAACTCCGGGTTGACTTCGTAGCGGTGCCGAAAGCGCTTGAATACCTTTTCCTCGCCGTAAAGCTCGTGCGCAAGAGTGCCTTTCTTGAGTTCCACCCACTTGGCGCCCAATCGCATCGTGCCACCTTTCTCCTCAACGCCCTTCTGCTCTGGGAGAAGGTCGATTACGGGGTGCTTTGTCTCTGGCGCATTTTCAGTGGTATTGGCATCTTTCAAGCCTAGCGTGTGGCGCGCGATTTCTATCACTGCCAGCTGCATGCCGTAGCACACGCCCAAGTAGGGAACGCCGTTTTCGCGCGCATACTTGATGGCCTCAATTTTTCCTTCCACTCCCCTTGCTCCAAACCCACCTGGCACCAGCAGGCCATCGTACTGAGCGAGTTCTTCGACTTTCATCTTTCCTTTCTCTATTTCCTCGCTGTCAACGAGGAACCCTTCGGCATATACTCCGCAGTGAAGCCCTGCGTGCGTGATTGACTCGAACACGCTCATGTAAGCGTCCTTGCTGCCGGAAGCGTACTTGCCTATCACGCCAATTTTGACGCGCCTGCCGCTTTTCTTTAGCTGCTCGAGCTTGCCGACGAGCTTTGCCCACTCTGGCAAGTCTTTTTCCTTGAGCTTAATTCCAAGCCTCTCTGCGAGCTTTTCATGAACCCCCTGCTTTTCCAATTCCATTGGGAGCGCGTAAACTACATCTAAGTTGGGTGAGCAGAACACGCTTTCCTCTCGGACGTTGCAAAACAACGCGAGCTTTTCTCTCACTCCCGCAGAAATCATTTCATCCGAGCGCGCAACCAGAAAGTTTGGCGTAATTCCGCGAGCCAAGAGCGCCTTGACGCTGTGCTGCATTGGCTTTGTCTTCATTTCGCCGGACATGATTTTTGGGATGAGGGCTAGGTGAAAGAAAGTGACTGCCTGGGGGGGCTCTTCAAAATTCATTTCCCTCACCGCTTCGAGCACCACTTCGCTTTCAAGGTCGCCTACCGTGCCGCCTATTTCGACTACAAGCACGTCCGCTCCAGTCACTTGCGCAGTTTTCCTTATGAATTGCTTTATGTAATTTGTGGCGTGGGGAATTAGCTGGATGGTTTTCCCGAGGTACTCGCCCTTCCTTTCCTTGTCAACAACCGCCTTGTAAACCGTTCCCATCATGAGGTTCTGCTCGCGGACTGCAAACTCGTTGAGGAAGCGCTCGTAGTTGCCAACGTCGAGGTCGCACTCAAACCCATCCCGTGTCACGAACACTTCGCCGTGCTCAAACGGGTTGAGCGTGCCCGCGTCGCAGTTTAAGTACGGGTCGATTTTCATGCACGAAACCTTGACGCCGTACCCTTTGAGCAGGCGGGCAAGAGAGGATGCAAAGATGCCTTTGCCTAGGGAGGAGAGGACGCCGCCAGTTACGAAAACGAATTTCGCCATTTGAACCCACCAACAACTTGCGCCAAAAAGGCATTGCGATATTACACAAGCCAGTAAAGCGCCAAATAAAATAAAACTCGAATTGACTTGAAGCGCCGCAATTATTTAAAGGTGCGCACGGCTGCAACCCCGCACACTGCTTGGAAAGGGAATTTAGCAACCTTTTTATACGCGGATTCCGCACAGCAATGCATATGAACGGCAAAACCGCGCCAATGCTTTTGGCCGCAATAGTCCTCGCTTCAACTCTTTTCTCCAGCTTCGCTTTCGCACGGCAAACAGAGTGCGGAAACGGCTTGTGCGAGACAGGCGAACTGTACTCGTGCCAGAAAGACTGCGGCTCGCCAGTAGAGGAGGTTAGTGCAGGAAGCGTACAAACTGCAACAGGCAGCGTGCCTCCGAAAGCCTTGCAGCTGCCAATAGTTTTTGGAAGCATACTGGTAGTGCTGCTGGTAATTGCCGGCTACGCCGCTAACGCAACAGGCAAGCCAACCCTGCACTGGAAGAAAACGCACGGCCGCTCGCTCAAAAGAAAATAGCTAATCGCAAAGCGGGTGCGCCTGCAAAAAAAAGATTGCCGCTATACTTGGAGCCGATCTAGGTAGGTTGGGAAGATAGTGTTTGCAACCATGAAAGCGGCAAATCCAACTGCAACCCCAAGCAAGAAATCCGAAAGCATTTTTTACACCACTAAAACAGTTTGTTTCTTCACTTTTCCAAGCAAAAGCTTGTTTCGTCGTTTGCCTAACTTTCGAAGCGTATTTTAACCCCTAAAACCACTCTCTTGCGAGAGGAAGTTCAGTTAAGCCGCTTTTCTTCTGTGAGAGGAAGGGAAAGCTGCAAGAGGCGAATGAAACATGCCATTGCGAGAGAGCAGGCTCCAGGCCCTAATGTGGATGGTCTTCCTGGCGGGCTTGGGTGCGTTCATTGCAGGCGAAACCGTTTTTGCCGTACTGGCAGTGCTTGCAGTTGCAGCCATCGCATTCACGGCAACGCATACGCGCGAAGCCCGCAAGTCCAGCTCTCCCTCAAAGGAAGACTTGGTTTCAAGCAACTAACTCTTTTTCAAACCACCAATTTTTTCTTTTTTACAAACTCTACTTTACAAGGGGTAGAGGGGCACGAGAAAAACTGAGACCTGCGAAGGTTTTGCGACGTCCCCCTAGTGGCCCCAGATTACTTTCCTCGAGGAAGTGAGCCTCTGCATCCTTTGCTTGTAGAGCGTGTAGAAGTACGCTGCCCCCGCTGCCGTAATCACCGAGACGGCCGGCACGCTGAACAGGAAGTAAATGCAAGCTATTGCCAGCACTGCAACGTACACCCTAAAGCGAATCGCTTCCTTCCAGAGGGGAATCTGCTTTTTAACGTACTCCCAGCGGGTAGTGCGCGCAATGAGCGGCTTTTGGAAGTCGGCAAAAACGGTTGTTTCGCGTATTGTAGTTGGATGCTGCGAGTGTGCGTCAGACATTTTTTTCCACCTCTATTCAAATTCTAATTGTTTTTTTTCCGTTGAAGAAATGTTTTTTTCAAGTGTTTCCTACACAGTGTAGGTCAGCGACTTGCCCTTGAACCACTCCACTCCCCAGGCCTGGTTAAGCAGGCGCTCCGAGTAGTAAAAGCCAGTAAGGTAGGCAAACACCCCTGCAGCGTACACGTTGACAAACAGGGTTGCAATCGTTATTACAAAGAAAATCACTGCAAGCAGCCACGCCTTGTAGGCTGCGCCGATGTTTCCCGAACGCATTGAATCATCCGTGATTTCCTCCATGATGTCGCCACGGGTAAGCACATCCATAGTGTGCACTGGCACGTTGCTCCTTCCACGGCAGTTCATCGTGTCGGCGCCTGGCGTGCGGCCCATTGGAACGAAAACTGGGACGAAATTCTTTGCAGGCTGGTCGTGCCCTTGCCCTGCGTGCGAATCATGCGAGGCGGGTGCTGCGCTCGCGCCAGCGTGGCTGGGGTGCGAAGACATTTCGCGCTTGATTTGTGAAACGCTCTTGAAAGCCATTTTTACAACCTTTTTCAATCAATTGCAATATTTGTTTTCAAACTAATCTGCGAGTATCAAATTCCTGTGGCCGGCGTAGTCGCCTTCAGTGTACCACTTGTTCATCTGGTGCTGCGTGTAAAAGTACGCGGCAGCAGCAAAGAGGGGGACTGAAAGGATTGGCAGCGAGAGCAGGAAGTACGCGCCTGCAATGCCGGCCATGAACGCGTAGCCGCGCTCGCGCCTTCCACTAAACCACCTGTCCATGAAGTGCTGCATGTATTCAAAGCGCGAGCTTTCCTTGAGGAAGGCGTGCTTTTGGCCTGCAAAAGCGCTGTATTCGCGTATTGAGGAAGGGAGTGCCATTTTGAAAACCTCTTAGAATGCACCGAGCTTGTAAGCCGAGTAGATCATGGAAAGCAGTATTGCCACCCAAATTACCCTGTCGGGTATGATGAAGCCAAGCGAAAAGCCGTTGAAGGCCTTGCTGAAGGGAATGTGCGACTCTTCAGGGTACGCAATCTTCCAAATTCCCGCGTCCTCGATGAGCACAGCTATCGAAGCAAGCAAGCCCATGTGGATTTTTGCCATATCAGTTCACCAACTTTTTCAAAACAATCTTTCTGCTAATTTTTTGTTCAACTAATTTTATCTAGCTCAGTCCACCAGCGTGATGGTCCTGTAAGTTCCAAACTTGCTCCAAATGAAGTTATACCACCAGCCCAAGTCGATGAGGCGAGCGGAGACTGCAATCATGAGAAGCGCGCCGGGCGCAAAAACGTTTAGCGAAGCGATTCCAAACGCGAGCAGGAACGCTCCAAGCACGCGGCACACGTGGTCGAACTTCCAATAGCCAATGTATTCCTCCAAGTACTCCCAGCGGGTCAACTGCCCGATGTT
>Ga0209515_10004519_pt1 | contig 18744 bp, 21 predicted proteins | sample Subgroupgradi54m_FD_187454 | JGI IMG/M metagenome (GOLD analysis project Ga0209515, IMG submission 187454) | Subsurface groundwater microbial communities from S. Glens Falls, New York, USA - GMW60B uncontaminated upgradient, 5.4 m (SPAdes)... ...
AACATGCAAAAATAAAATAATATAAGGGTAGACCAATGTGTCTACCCATGTAAAGGCAAACAAATATGTTTGCCCAAATGTAAAAAGATTTATTGGTGTAGAAGTGTAAGGGCTAACCAATGTGTTTGCCCTCAAGAGGTAATGAAATAAATATGACGACAGACAAAACAAACGACAATACTGAAAAACGTGTCCGTAAGGTAATCAAACGTGGTGATGATACTGTGGTTGTTAATAAAGGAGAAGACAGCGTAAACAGTCACGTGCCATTAGTCCCAAATGCAAAAGTAAAAGTTATCCCTCTGGGGGGCATGTGTGAAATCGGGAAAAATACATGGATTATTGAATATGAAGATGACATGATAATTATTGACGGCGGACTTGCATTTCCTTCTAATGAAATGCCTGGTGTAGAAATAGTTTTACCGGATATTAGTTATCTTGTTCAAAATAAAAATAAAATAAGAGGGCTTGTAATTACTCATGGGCATGAAGATCACATCGGTGGCATTGTCCCTATGCTCAAACAATTTGACATTCCAATTATTTATGGACCGTCTTTGGCTGTTGGACTTTTAGAAGTAAAATTAAAAGATGCTCAACTTACTGATAAAACTACTTTGGTAAAAGGCAGACCCAGACAGACTTTTAAGCTTGGTTCGCTTGCGTTTACTTATGTTAGAAACACTCACTCTATTGCTGATAGTTTTTGTCTGATAATCCATACTCCTGCAGGGAAGATAGTTCACTCAGGAGATTTTAAGTTTGATTTTACCCCTGTAGATGGAGAGTTCTTTGATGTTTATACCCTTGCACAGGCAGGTGAAGATGGTGTTTTACTCTTAATTAGTGACAGTACAAATGTAGAAAGAGAAGGTTACACTCCGTCAGAACGTTCTGTTTATGGAAGACTTGAAGAAGAGTTTAATAAAGCACCAGGAAGAATTGTGATTACTACGTTTGCATCTCAGGTTCACAGAATAAGACAGATTTTGGATATTTGTGTGAAAACCGGAAAGAAAGTTTCAATCTTTGGAAGGTCCATGTTACTCCTTGCCACGATTTCCCGAGAAATGGGACATATGAAATTTCCTGATGGCTTGTTAATTAATCTGGAAGATGTAAAAAAGCTTCCTGATGAAAAAATTGTAATTTTAACTACCGGCTCTCAGGGTGAACCTCTCTCAGCACTTACCAGAATGGCATTTGATGAACATAAACAAATTACCATTCAGCCAAAAGATACTATTATTATTTCTGCTACACCGATTCCGGGAAATGAAAGAGCAGTTGCAAATGTGGTTAATGCCTTAAGTGCAAAAGGTGCGCATGTAGTTTACGGAAGAGAATCGGGGGTGCACGTTTCAGGGCATGCATGTAAAGAAGAACAAAGAATGCTTTTAAATATTGTAAAACCAAAATATTTTTTACCTGCTCATGGTGAGTACAGAATGCTTGTTCTGCATGGAAACCTTAGTGTTGAATGTGGAGTAGATCCTAAAAATGTTTTTATTATGGAAAATGGAGATGTACTTGAACTTACAAGTAAATCTGCAAAATTAAATGGTCAGGTTCCAAGCGGAATAATTATGGTAGACAGTACAAGAGTTGGGGATGTGGATGAATATATAATAGAACAAAGGAACAAACTTGCATCAGAAGGGCTTTTAAGTATTATGTCTATTATTGCTGGTGGAAAGGTTTTGGAAGAGCCTGTGGTAGAAGCTAAAGGGTTAGTACTTGCTCAGGAAGATACTACCCATGGACAGTTTGTTTCAGACGCTAAAAAGATAGTAGTTAAAACAATTACTGAGAATTTAGATAAAGATAAATCAATAAATATTGAAGATCTGAAGGAAAAGGTTAAAGTTGAATTAAAAAAACTAATTCATGAGGAATTAAAGAGAGAACCACTTGTACAAATGGTAATTTTAGAATCAAAATAATATCATTAGCAAACAAAGCATAACTTTTTGGGTATTATTGATCACATGAGCCTGATAAAGCTAAAGACTGCAAACATTCATGAAATAGATGTAAATGAATTACCTGATTATAAATTAATTGGAAAGCTTCTTTTAGAACAGACTATAAAATATCCCGGTGACATAGTCATTATTCAGAATAAAAGTTATATTACAGTAGAGAAAATCAATCATTATTATTTTGATGGAGTTAAGTATCAGTTTGCAAAGACAAGTTTAATAGTAAGAGGACTTGAGAATTTTTGTTAACTTTTTTTTTCTTTATGTTTTGTTTTATTTGCATCACGGACTGCAATAAATGCATAAATGAGTGCTGGAACCACTAAGAACAAAATAGCAATCCAACCTTGTATTTCATTGCTCATATTATTTTCTCTCCTTTATTACAAAACGCCCAAGGTAAATTAAAATTGCACCTACTGTACTTACTATTATACCCAAAAATAAATTGAAATCAAAAAAGTCCTTTTTAAAGACTATTACTTGGAATGCTATAGAACCAAGTGGAGCTAAGAAAGCAAATCCTAAATTTTTTAAAATACTGGAATCATATTTCTGTTCTTCAGTGAGCATAACAAAGAATATATCAAATGAACCTTGAAAACCATGTAACCCAGGGTTACATTTCACGAGTATGAGAAAAATTTAATTATTTCATGTAACCCTCGGTTACATAATGAGCCCATCCAAATACTCATCCAGATTAAACTCTGCAAGATCATCTATCTTTTCACCAGTGCCGATTAATTTTACTGACAATAAAAGCTTATTCATTATATTTAAGATTACTCCACCTTTTGCAGAGCTGTCTAACTTTGAAAGGATTATTCCTGTAAGTCCAATTGCTTTTGAAAAGAGCTCTGCTTGAATAATTGCGTTTTGTCCGATTGTGGCATCGAGAACGATTAGCTTTTCGTACTGTTGAGGCAATTCATGAATTGCCTTTACAATTACTTGATCGATCTTTTTCAGTTCTTCTATTAAATTTGTCTGTGAATGTAATCTTCCTGCAGTATCTATTAAAATCAGATTGTAGTTTTCTTTTTTTGCTTTTTCAAGTCCGCTAAAGACTACTGCATCTGGTTTTTTTACTTCAGGTGGTGAAAACATTTCTACATCTGCTCTTTGTGCCCATATGGATAGCTGATCTTCTGCAGCAGCACGAAAAGTATCAGCAGCAACAATTAAAACCTTAAAACTGTTTTCTTTAAAATATTTGGCTAACTTACCGATAGAGGTGGTTTTCCCTGAGCCATTTACACCAACAATTAGAAGGATATTTAATGCTGTTTTTGTCATTGCGAGGAACGATAGTGACGAAGCAATCTCACTTTGCTTATCTTGATTATGAGATTGCTTCGCTTCGCTCGCAATGACATGGCTAGTAAATAAAAGTTTAGATTTAATGACCTCCTTGATTTTATTTTTCAAATCAATTTCTTTTATCTTTTGATCTTTAATTTGTTTTCTTAAATCGTCGATAATCTTCCCTGATAAATCAAAACCAATATCAGCTTTAATAAATTTTTCTAATAAATCACCATAAAAAAAATCATTAATTTCAATATATGAATCAATTTTTGGTAAAGGTTCTGACTCCAAACCTGTACGGGTTTTAAAGAGGGCATTTTTAATTTTTGAAAGATTGTCTTTAAGCCAATTTGCCATATGTATTTTGTATTAAAGCACAGATTTATAATTATTTAATATTTTTTACTTGAAGGTTAAGAACGTAATGATGTAGTATAAAGACCATAAAATTATAAATAACATTTTAGGAGGAAATAAAGATGAGTTTACGTGCATATGGAGTTGAACGAACAAGCAGACATAATTTTGTACATCATAGAACAGAAGAAGCTGGTGAAGCAGCAGTTAGTGGTAGTGGAGTAAGCACATCTATAGATCCACCAGTTCAAAAGTTGATGGATAGTTTAAAAGATCAAAATGAAATGGCTAGAGCAGCTGCTGGGTGGGCACTTGCAAGAATGGGATATAAAACGGATGAGGTAATAGAAGTGCTTTTCGAAGTGTGGAATGGTGATTATTTTAGTGGACCACAGCAAGTTGCACAACTAGGACTATTGGAAGTAGGAGAAGCAGCAAAACAAAAATTGCTTCAAAATTTGAAAATGGGTGTTAAAGATCGCTATCCACAATGGTTGCTTCAACGATTTCGGCAAGAAGGCTCTGATGGATAGTGATAAACGTGTTCGTACGCTAGCAAAAAAGCTTTTAGAAAAGCTTGGTCATTTTTAGATTGAGAATCTTTTCTTAAAATCCTACTTTTATTGTTTTAAAAGTCCTGTTAAGTGTTAAAAATCAATTAAAAAAGTCTGAACCATAAGTTTTAACTAGATATTTAATATGGTACATTAGTGTTTTAGTTGACATAGAATATATACACTAATGAATCCAAAAATAAAAAACGAAGAAGAAAATTTAATAAAGATTTCAGCACAGGAAATGGAAGAATGCGCTGATTTATGGGATGAGCTAAAAGATTGGAATATTATTTTGAAAGACAAAACAGATAACTAATCTAGAAATTATATGAAGCAAGATTCTATTGCACTTCTCCCCCTTGATAATCGCCCGGTTTCATATTTGCTTCCAAAACAAATTGCAGATTTTTCTGGAATTAATCTTATTTTGCCTGAGAGAAAATGTCTTGGAGATTTAAAATGTGGATCGGATTTGGATTATATTGATAGATGGTTGAAAGATACCGTAGAGACGTATGGACATACGTCTCTAACATTGATAATCTCTCTCGACAGTTTTATTTATGGTGGATTGGTGCAAAGCAGAAAACATGATTTATCTTTGGAAGAATTAAAAAATCGTTGTAGAGGCATGCCGTGGCATGTCTCTACGGTAGAAACATATGGATTTTCCTCCATCATGCGTATACCAAATTACAATAATTCAGATGAAGAAAAAGATTACTGGAAAGATTATGGGGAAAAGATTTTTAAATGGTCTGAATTAACACATAAAGTGGGTGATAAAAATGCAGTGGCAAGTCGCGACTTGCCACTACTTATAGAGGATTGGTATCAAAGTTCAAAAGAAATTCCTTCAAATATAATTGCAGATTACAAAGCACATAGAGAAAAAAATCTTACTGTAAATATCCTCTGGCTTGAATCTTTGCATGAAAGCTGTTTTGAGTATTTAATTTTTTCCTGTGATGATTCAGGAAAATATGGGATGAATGTAGTTGAAGCTGAATATATAAAAAAACAAATTAAAAATCATAACTTTTTAAATAAAGTAAAAGTTCTATCTGGCACTGATGAGATACCGCTGATTTTACTGACAAAAGCTGTATTAAAAAAATCAGTATATAAGCCATCGGTTTCTTTATATTTCAACAGTGTTGAAGGGAAAAATCAGCTAGCAAGATATGAATCAAATACAATCTATAACTCGGTTTTAAACCAAATAGAAACACTTGGGGTTGAAGTGAAAGATTTTAAAGATTCTGAGATTGCTTTATTTGTACATTGTGCTGATTCTGTACAGGGAGATCATATCTTTAAAGTAAATCCAAGTTATACAAAAAATAATGCAAATGAGCTTATAAAAGTATTAGAAAAATCTGATAAGCCTTTTGTTTTATTTGATCTTGCTTATGCAAATGGTGCTGATCCAAATTTGATTGAAGCATTGTTAAGTTCAAAGATGAACATGGATAAGTGCTATGGATATAGTGGCTGGAATACTTGCTCAAATAGTATTGGAAGTGCTCTTGCAATTGGTATAAATCGATGGATTGCAGAGAAGGGAAAATCATTTGATGAACTTGCATTTAAAAAGTGCTTGCTGACAAGATTTTTAGATGACTATGCTTATCAAGCAAAAATCAGGCATAAAAAAGTTACAGAAAAAGAAGTTAATGAAAAAATGAAACCTTATGTGAAAAGATTTTTAGAATTATTAAATCTAAATAATATTGAAATCCAATTTAAATTACCCTGGAAGAGAGCTTTTGAGATTGAAGTTAAAATAAACTAAACAGCACATGTAGCAGGCATTTTAGAACCTACTAGTTGTGCTAATTCTACTAATCGATTACTATAACCCCACTCATTGTCATACCATGAGATTACTTTTAGCATTTTATCCCCGGTAACCAAGGTCATTTGACCATCTACATAACTGGAGTGTGGATCGCCTAAAAAATCTACGCTGACAAGTGGTTCATCTGTATAACCAAGAAGTCCTTTTAATGGACCATTTGCTGCATCTTGTAGAGCTTTGTTTATAGTTTCTACTGTTACTGATTTTTTAGTAGTGGCTACAAAATCAACTACGCTTACATTTATCGTAGGAACTCTCATAGCAAAACCGTTTAGCTTTCCTTTTAATTCAGGTAATACTAAACCAATTGCTTTTGCAGCTCCTGTAGTGGTAGGAATCATAGAGACTGCAGCAGCTCTTGCTCTTCGTGGATCTTTGTGAGGACCATCCTGTAAGCTTTGGTCGTTTGTGTAAGCATGAATAGTCGTCATTAAGCCCATTTCAATACCAAAAGTATCATTCAATACTTTTATAACTGGTCCTAAACAGTTTGTAGTGCAGCTGGCATTTGAAATAATATTGTGTTTAGCAGGATCGTATGTTTTTTCATTTACACCAATTACAAAAGTAGCGTCTTCACCTTTTGCTGGTGCACTGATAATTACTTTCTTTGCTCCTGCTGTAATGTGAGCTTTTGCTTTTTGGGCATCAGTAAATGCTCCTGAACATTCAAGAACAATATCAATCTTTAAATCTTTCCATGGTAATTTTGCAGGATCTTTTTCCTGGACATATTTTATTTTCTTTCCGCTTACAACAAGACAATCACCATCAATTGAACATTCCCCTTTAAATCTTCCAAAAATACTGTCGTATTTAAACAGGTGTAAAGCTGTTTGAATATCACAAAATGGATCGTTAATTGCTACTAAATCTAAATCTTTAAGGCCCTTTTGAAGCAAAGCACGGAGTGCGTTTCTGCCTATTCTTCCAAAACCATTAATACTAATTTTTGTCATGATAAAACCTCCAGAAATATAGACAATAACAATAACATAGAATATAACAATTGAAAATCAAAAATCAAGATTACTGCCTAGCTATCATTGTAATTTCATAGCTAACTCATTTATAATGAAAGGTTTTGTCCGATTTACTCGGCAAAACCTGTAAAATGCTACAAGAGGCATAATAGAAACCTCTGCAAAGCGACGCAATTTTATTAGAAAATTGTGTCGTGGATAGGTAGTAACTAGAAAAATTATGGATAAAATTGTAAGCATCCGTGGTGCGATCACAGTTAAAGAAAACAGTGTTAAAGAGATTAAGAATGCTACTACAAAACTTCTTAATGAGATTTTCACTCAGAATAATATTCAGGAAGAAAAAGTTATAAACATAATTTATACAGTTACAGATGATTTGGATGCTTTAAATCCAGCAACAGTTACAAGAGAAGAAATAAAGATTGATTCAATACCAATGCTTTGTGTTCAGGAGATGAAAGTTAAAGATAGTCTGCCAAAATGTATAAGAGTTATGGTGCAGGTTTATTCTGACCTTAAAAAAGATCAAATTAAACATCTTTATTTAGGTGATGCCGCAAGCCTTCGCCCAGACTTAGGTAGAGACGCCCCAACGGGACGTCTAACGTGAGATGAAGCAGCTTCCAAATTTAATCAGCATTTTTAGAACAGTTCTTGCAATTGTACTTACACTTCTTATCTTAAAGAATCCTACAAATCAAAATTTTCTTATGATTGCTTTTTGGTTTACATGGTTTGTGATTGCTCTTGATGGACTGGATGGGTTCACTGCAAGATATTTGAAATTAAATTCTGATTTTGGTGCATTTTTTGATATTGCCTGTGACAGAATTGTAGAAATTGTTTATATTTCTCTTTTTGTAACACTTAAATGGATTCCGTTCTGGGTTTTATTGGTTTTTTTAGTTAGAGGGATTCTTGTAGATGGTATTCGCAGTCTTGCTGCAAAAGAAGGCAAAACTGCTTTTGGTGAAAAGTCTATGATGGAAAGCAAGCTTGGTTATTTTTTAACAAGCTCAAAGTTTATGAGAACATTTTATGGTACAGTAAAAGCATTTGCATTTGCATTTATGTTTTTTGTTCAAGCAAACCATCATGAGTCCTTGCTTGCTGAGATGATATTGGTTTATCTTATGACTTTTGTTTGTATAATTCGCGGGATTCCTGTTTTAATTGAGGGGAAAAGATTTTTTTAATAACTTATTAAGCTAGGCAGATTTTTTAGCAGAATATTTTTTAAAAATATATTCATCAATCTCATCCCGCTCTCTCTTTAACCTTCCATCATCTTCCCGGTCCATAATTTCTTGCCAGATCAATTCGTTTTCATCCAGATTTTCTCGCAACTTACAAAGCAATTCATCGTTTGTTAAATTTAAAAATTTCTTTTCTTTATTCTTCATCCAAGTCTCCTTCTGAATTTATTTCAAACCATCGTACCTTTTTAATGTCATGCATTGGTTCAGCACTTATCATTATAAATGGCTTGTTACCTCTTCGCGAGAATTTTATTACTTCAGGTGGAATTTTCATCACATACAAATCTAAAAGAAGCTGATTTAACCTTTTTATTTGTCTTAATGTTGGCATCATAAGCAGCTTTTAATTTAAGCATAAACATGACTAGCCAGATAAACAATTTAATAAAGTTTTTTATTCGTGTAACCCACGGTTACATGTTAAGAAAAGTTTGTAACCCTGGGTTACATGGTTATAGATTTACATTTAATTGAAAAAGCAAATCTGATTTTACAAATTCAATAAAGTTTAATAATTCATCTTTCATCTCTACAAAAAAGTCAGTAAGAGCTGCTTTTATCTTTCTCATTTTTTCTTTTACATCAAGCTTTTTAATGGCTTCTTTAAGATCTTCCTCAAGGATTTCTTTTAATTTTTTTAATTGGAAGGATATTAATTCAATTAGCGATGATAATTGGATTAATGCGGTGTAGAGACGTGCCGATGGCACGTCTCTGCGAATAATTAACGAAATTGCATTTGTCAAGTTGTTCAAAATCATTTTTCCAATATTTTGAATTATATTTAGAGAAACATTTTGATTTACGTTCTTACTTTGGTTTAGAATTTGATTTAAATCAAATAATTCAACACCAAAGTTTTGAAGCATTGCCTGAATAGTTTTGTTACTTAAAAAATTACTTAGCATCATGCTTACAGCGACACGATCAAAACGCTTATCATTTCCACCACCACCGCCTCCGCCAGCTCTGCGGAGTTTTTCTAAAAGCTCGTCCCAGTATTTTTGACTTAATAGAGCACGTTCCATAGATGTATTAAATGCTGCTTTTGAAGTATTTGTTTGAAGCTGATTATTTGATATCAGCTTCAAATATGGTCTAATTGTGCGTGTTTGGGCTTGCTGCTGTGCAGAGGCTTGCCGTGATAAGCCCATACCTATTGGAGATCTTGTTAATTCTACTGCCATTTTTTACACCATTACCCTTTCGTTATTTAAACTTTGATTATTTATACGAACATCTTCAGGAACAGCTTTAGTGACTTCTATTTCAATATTTTGATTTTTGTTTTCTATAGGAATTGTCACTGTTCTAATTTGATCATTGTTGTTACCTTTCATAAATAATTTTCCAAGTGTACTTGCACCAAATGCAAAACCAATTCCTCCCAATGCTCCTAAAATAACTCCTTTAATATTGTTTTCTTCAGAAGATGATTTCATCTGCTTGCCGATTGCCATTGTCGGTACAATTTGTCCTTCATTAGTTAGCCATCTGCCATCTGCTAAAACCGAACCTGAAGAAGATGATTCCTCACTGTTATTAGTAACCATTCTTCCTGTTTTAAATGCAGCATTAGATAAAATTGTTTCCCAGAGATGAGTTGTATTCCTTATCATTAATCCTTTTAAGTCAGTATATTTAGCATTAGTATTTTTAATTTTTTCCCCAAGCTTAAATGAAAGTGCTGGTCCAAGGATAACTAAAAGTGGTGCTGGTATTAGTTTGCTTAACTGCATGGCTGAAGCTGAAATAGTAGAATGAATAAAATCAAATGGTAATCTTTGAAACTGTCCACCTAAAGTGCCAATTGGTACCTTAAAGTTTTTAAGGATACTTTCTCCGGATTTAGTAAAACACGTAAATGATGTTAATCCTGTAAAACCAAGCGAAAGCGGCATGCCAAGGCTACTGCTCCCAAGAATATTTCCTGCATTAAACACAAATGTTTCAGGTACATGTAAAATTGATCTTATTAATCTTCCTCCAAGTTGTGAATATGAAGCCCTAAAATTTTTAATCTTTGATAAAGAGCCTATTGCCGTGAGTCCAACACTTAAGCTAAGTGCTCCTAAGAATAAGTTTTTAGGTGTGTTTAATAATCTGCTAAATGAATTTCCGATTCCTGAAAATAATGAGTCAAGAAAATGAGTACTTCCCTGTGAGATTAATCCTTCAAATGTTCTGTATGGAAGCTTAGTGTCTTTTAAACCTTTCGGTAAAAGTAATCCTAATGTAGTAGCTGAAGTAGCCAGAAAAGCACTTCCTGTCTGGTTTTGACCAGATAGCTGAGATGCTTTACTTGCAAGCATGGATTCTAAGTGATGAACAGCAGTTCTTCCTAATGTTCCTCCGATGGTTGTATTTGGCAGTTTAAATCTTTCACTGTCATTTTTTGTCAGAACTCTGCTTAAACCAAACAAACTTACAGAGCCAGCTAAAATACTAGGCAAATTTATTTCAGAGCCTTTTTCTCCAATTAAAGAAAATGCTGAGTCAAAAATATGTAACGGTGCACGAACTAATCTCCCCCCAAAATCAAACAGAGAAAAGTTAGTTGATAGTAGAGGAATGTTTTTTGTCTGTGAAGCAAAAGAAGTTAAAAGAGATAATCCCGCCAGCTTAACTCCGGAAGCAAAATTTAAATCACTTACAAAACCAGAACCAATTCCGGAAAATAAAGAATCAAATGTCCCAAGACCGGAATTTCTCATATAGCCTGAAAATGTATCCCAGTCAGCTTCCTGGCAAAGAGCCTGTTCTTTAAATTTAAAACAGTTTTCTTGGGAGTCTTTCCACTCTTGAGATGTCATTTCTAACTCAGCAAGTTCTTCTTCTGAGTATGGACATTCGGTTGTCTTTTCTTTTTTGGAAACAAAAGAAGAATTTGCTGATCCAGTCAGGTAAAGTGATAAAAGATTTTGAAATAATATTTTCAACCTTTTGAGCCTCGCAAAAGAGTTTTGTATTTAAATCTAGGTGGGTATTCCGGCTTTTACGGTTGCGGGTCAGCGTAGGTTTTTCACCATACTTCCCCCATTAAAGATTTATAAAAACTTATTTATATTTTCTATTAACTACCAACCGGTGTTGGTAATGAAAAATAATACTACAAAAAATTTGCTTAATTATGTATGGATAAAGATTTATAATCTTCTTTCTTAACAATTGTTTCTAAAAAGCTTTTTATTTTTCCAACAGCTAATTTTGATGTCTTAACTGTATCATTTATCGATATTCCATATAAATAATTACCTGTAAAAAACAGTCCATAATTTTTATCCATTAACCCTTCAATGTGTTTTACCTTTTCAATATGTCCTAAATTGTATTGTGGAATAGCATTTTTGTGGACTTTTATGTAAACAGTCTCAAGTGAATTAACATCTGATATTTGCATTGTCTCAGCAACTTCTTTTGTTGTAAGACTAGCTATTTCCTCTTCGGTCTGATCTGTTATTTTTTTATTCAATGCCCCGCCAATATATGATGTTAAAAGGATTTTGTCAGAAGGAGCCCTGTTTGGAAAAATAGAAGATGTCCAGATAGTTCCTAAAAGCTTTCTGTGTGCTTCTTTGGTGCAGAGGAATCCAAACCCATCTAGAGGCATGCCATGGCATGCCTCTACAGTTGATTTGTCAATTGCGTGAACTACTATAGCAATTGGTGAGTATTCAATTTGTGTAATTTCAGAAGCATAATTTTTGGGAAGCAAATAAGCAAACTCAGACATTGCATAAGTCGGCATTGCAAATAAAATTGAGTTTGTCGTGTAATTGATGGTTTTATTGTTAACTTTGAAATTAACTATAAAAAAATCTTTTGCACGTGATATTTCAATATCTTTTGCTCCAAGCGTGATCTTGTTTTTTAATTTATGATAGATTGCATTTGAAAGTGTTTCCATTCCATCAATAAATGAATACAAGGTAAGTTCTTTAAATGAACTTCTAAATTTTGATGATAGAAACATTCCACAAACAATGCTTCTATATTTAGCTTCAAGCTCTTTTAATTTTGGAAAAACCGCATTAGCAGAAAGTTTTTGAACATCACCGGCAAACATGCCGTTTAAATATGGCTGAATAAAGTTTTTTAACACTTCTCTTCCAAATCTTCTTTCTACAAAATCCTGAACAGTTTCTTCCTTCTCCTCTTTTTTGATAAACAATTCCTCCAGAAGCATCATCTTTGCATCTTTTGATAAAATATCTGTTTTAATCAACTCTTTTAAACTTGATGGAACAGGCATTAACTGACTGTTCTGGTATACATATCTTTTTTTTGCTTTTGGATTTGCTTCCTGTAATAAATCTTCTATGTCTAACTCTTTTATGAGCTCCATTGTCTCTTTGCTAAGAGAACTAAATGTATTAGGACCACTTTCAATTAAATAATCCCCGATTTTAAGAGTTTCAATATTTCCACCGACTCTGTTCTCTAGTTCTAAAATCTGGAAATCAATATTGTTTTTATATAATTCAAATCCTGCTGATAAACCAGCAATTCCAGCTCCAATGATAATTACATCTTTCATTTCGTTAGAAAAAATTCTTTAATTTTTACTTCATTGTTTTCTAGGCAGTTAACCACTTGATTATACAAGGCCTGTATTAAATATTTATCAGTGTTTAAGGCCGGCACCCGTGCAAATCTCTTTATTCCAAGCTTATTTGCAATTTCTTTGTATAACATACCAATTTCAAAAATGGTTTCTACATGTTCACAAACAAAACTAATAGGTACAACTAAAATATTTGTTTTTTTGTTTTTTTTGGCTATTTGTTCTATAACTTTGTCAGTACCTGGCTCAAGCCATTTAATAGGACCAAGCTTGCTCTGGTAAGCTATATGCCATCTTTTTTTCCAGCCTAATTTACTTATTATTAAATCAGCAGTTTCACTTATGTGTTTTTGGTATGGATCTCCATTTTCAATATTAAAAACAGGAATGCTATGTGCACTGAAAATTATTTCTGTGCTTCGCAAATCCAGATTTGATAGTGAGTTATTGATTAATTGTGTATAAGATTCAATATAATCCTCGTCTTTATACCAGTGTTTTATAAAATGGATTTTCATGTCATTGCGAGCCGAAGGAGCAATCCCGATCGTTTTTTTGTTCGAGATTGTGGAGCCTGCCCCGAGCGTAGCGAGGGGTCTCTCCTCGCAATGACATGCTTTAAGCCAACTGTTCACTTCAAGTTCTGCTGAACCTGTTGTTGTATATGAATACTGTGGATACAGAGGCAGTATAATTAATCTTTCATAATTACCTGAAGAAATTTTACTCAAGACGTCCTTAATCAAAGGTTTGCAGTAACGAAATCCAATAAAAACATCCACCAGAAGATCATTTTTTGTAAATAAATTTTGAAGTTTTTCAGCTTGCAGATAAGTAATAGGAATTAATGGACTCATAGAACCAATTTTTTTGTACATTTCACTGGAGGCGTTGTTTCTCATATTTGAAATAAGCCAGGCAAGAGGCTTTCTATACAGAAATGCAAAAGGGAAATTTAATACTGTAGGATCAGAAAATAAATTATACAGAAAAGGCTTTACTGAACGCAAGCTATCTGGTCCGCCGAAGTTAACGAGAAGAACTGCGTAGCGGTTCTTCTCGTTATTGCGAGGAGGTACGTTAGTACCGACGTGGCAATCTCCTAACGTTTTTGAGATTGCTTCGTCGCTTTGCTCCTCGCAATGACGTGACTTGTCAGATTGATTTTGAATAAATCTTTTGTTTTCCATTTTTTCTTTGTAAATAATAATCAAACACACATGCAATATTTCTTAGAAAGAATTGTCCTAGTGGAGTCACTTCTATTCTAGGATTGAGGATTGAGGATTGAGGATTGAGGATTAGAGCATCTCTTTCCAGCTCCTTTAGCTTCTCTATTTCAAAACCAAAGTATTTATCAAAGTTAATATTATATTTTTCTTCGATCTCAGATTTAGAAATTACTCCGTGACAAAGTATTTTCATGATTACTTCTCTTCTTAAGAGATCATCCTGATTTAATACAAACCCTCTAAACATAGGCATTTTATTTAAATCAATTGTTTCATAATAAGGATTTAGTTTCTTTATATTTTGGGAGAATGTATTCTGAACATTGCTTATAGAACTAATACCCAATCCATATAAATCACATTCTGATTTTGTAGTGTATCCTTGGAAATTTCTATGCAGGGTTTTATTTTTCCTGGCTTGAGCTAATTCATCATCTGGCTTTGCGAAATGATCCAAACCTATAAAAACATAACTATTATCAGTAAGTGCTTTTACGGCAGATTGAAAGATTGTGATTTTTTCTCGTGAAGATGGTAATGCATTTGCTGGGATATATTTATCCTGATGCTTTAAAAGCTGAGGTAAATGAGCATAGTGAAAAAGCGCAATTCGATCAGGGTTTAATTTGACAATAAGATCAATTGTTCTCTTAAAACTGTCTTTTGTCTGAAAAGGTAAACCATATATTAAATCTACGTTTATAGACTGAAAACCCAGATCTCTTGAATATTCAAATGTTTGTTTTGTTTCTTCAAACGGTTGTATTCTGTTAATAGTTTCCTGAACTTTTGGATCAAAATCCTGAATTCCCATACTTAATCTGTTAAATCCTAGTTCTGATAAGCATTGCAAGTGCTCCTGTGTGGTTACTCTGGGATCGATTTCAACTCCGGTTTCACAATTTTTTGAAATGTTAAAATGCTCTTTAATTTCTGAAAATAATTCTTTTAATTCCATGGGATTAAAATAAGTTGGGGTTCCTCCTCCAAGGTGTATTTGTTCAACAGATCTATTTTTATTTATTAAATTTCCAAGATTTGAAATCTCTTTTTTAATGTGTTCTAGATAAAGATTTACAATAGATTTTTTTTTACTGATTACTACATTACATGCGCAGAAATAACACTGGCTTTCACAAAATGGAAGATGAAAATATAGAGAAATAGGTGTTTTGTTTTTGTTTGCAAGATCATTTGCACTTAAAAAATCTTCTATTTTAAAATCTTCTGTCCACTCTGGTGCTGGTGGATAGCTGGTGTAGCGTGGAATACTTACGGAATATTTTTCCAGCAAATCATGGGATAAATCATATGAATTTTTGGTAGGCATAAAAATTGCTCTCTAATTTATTATACAAGTTAGCAGTTATTTCGCATATACCAAGGATTCATTTGCAATTTCAAAGACTGTATCAAGCATTGCATGTACATTTTCAACAGGTGTTTGCGGTAAAACACCATGGCCGAGGTTACAGATATAACCTGTTTGCCAGTTTTTCAGGGATTGAATCATGGCTTTTGTTTTTTCACGGACAACGGTTTGATTTGTAAGCAGAATGCCTGGATCTAAATTTCCTTGCAAGCCTAAACTTGTTCCAAAGTTATCTCTAACTTCCTGTAAATTACATCTCCAGTCTAAGCTTAATGCTGCAATCTTTAGCATTGAAAGTTTTGATAAAAGATGATGTGAGTTGTTTGTATAGAGGATGATTGGAACTTTGAGCGGCATTAAATCACTGATTAATTGTCTTAAATATGGAAGCGCAAATGTTTTGTAATCCTCTTGTGATAAAACTCCTGCCCATGTATCAAATATCTGTAAAACATGAGCGCCGGAATTCACCTGCATTGTTAAATATAAAAATAATGTATTTGTGATTTTGCTTAAAAGCTGGTGTGATGCTTTTGGGTTTGTATATAAAAACTTTTTAGCGCGATTGAAATTATTTGAACTGTAACCCTCTGTCATATAACAAAACAAAGTCCATGGAGCACCGCTAAACCCGATAATTGGAACTTTTTCACCAATTTCTTTTTTAAGCATGTTTATGACAGTTAATGTAGGATAAGTCTCTTCATTTGCCATTGGGATTTGTAATTTTTTAATATCAGCCGGATCTGAAATAAGATTATTAATTTGCGGACCTTCATCGGTAAACTCAAGTTCTAAGCCCATTTTTTGTGCAGGTAGTAAAATATCTGAAAAAACAATTACAGCATCTGTTTTGAATCTTTCATATGGCTGTAAACTAACCTCTACTGCAAGTTCAGGATTATTACAGAGTTCTAAAAAGGTGACCTGTGATCTGATCTTTTGATATTCAGGTAAATATCTGCCGGCTTGTCTCATTAACCATATAGGTGGACGAGGAACGATTTCTTTATTTAAGGCTTTTAGTAATAAGTCATTGAACATAGGAATATTTTAACAGTGAATGTCATTCCGAGGAGGCACAAAATGCCGACGTGGGAATCTCATTTTGCAATATTGTTCATGAAGGCAGCCTTGCAAGCGATATCTTAGTGTGAGATTGCCACGTCGTCCACTTTAGGTGGACTCCTCGCAATGACGTGACAGGTCATACAAATTGAAAAATTAAATTTCTATGAAAGACTTTTTATTTTCAAAGATATTAGATATCATATAATACAATTACGTTTAAATATTTAAGGAGAAAATATAAATGAAAGCAGCTATAGTAACTCAAAGACCAGTAACACTTCTTTTTGTAGGTGCTAGTGGTGAAGAAGCAAGAAGTCTAACTCGAGTCTATGAGGGATTAGGTTACAAAGAAGTCATAATTGCTAAAGATGGAAGAAAAGCATCAGGAATATTGCAAGATTTAAGCCTTTCTGTTCCAGAAGAAATTAAATTTGGTTTACTAAGAACTAGTGAACGGGAGAGGGAATTTCTTGGGGCGTTAGTTAATGCAAGGAGATACATTAAAGAATTAGAGCAAAATCCTGAACAACTAACCGATCCTGCCATTATTGCAGCACTTGAAACTATCGAAGGAAAGAAAGCGATTATAGAAGTAATGGTTAAAAAAGAAATGGGAATTATTTAGCTCTTCATAATTCCCATCAACCTTTCAACCATATGTTCTGCTTTATGTAAAACTTTTTCATTTACGATTTTTCCATCTTTAAAATCATTTCCATGAGCATAGACAATAGGCTGTACTGTTAAAACATGGACTTCATAAGACAATATTTTCATTAAGTCTGCTGACGCTAGATATGACATTATGCCACCAGCATTACAGACTATTCCTGTACATTTATTTTCCATAGCGTTACAGGTAATGTCAAGGAAATTTTTTAAAACGCCTGAAACCGAATAACAATAAACAGGCATGCCAATGATATAACCATTTGCAGATTCCATTAATCTATACGCGTTCTGTAAATCTTGATTATATTCTTTTAAATCTTTGCCATCACAAAATTCTAATTTTAATTTCCTTAAATCAATAGTTTCATAGTTAATATTTTTTTCTTTTAAAATATTTGCTACTTCGTCTAAAATAGTTGCTGTTTTTGAATTTGGATTTAGACTGCCCTGGATTAATATTAGGTTTGGCATTTTATTCTACAGTTACTGATTTTGCCAAATTTCTCGGCTGATCTACATCTCGACCTAAATGCTCTGCTATGTAATAGGCTAAAAATTGTAATGGAATTACAGTTAAAAATGGACTTATAATTTCTGAAACCTGTGGAATATGCAAGACAGTATCAAAAATGCTTTCAGCTTTTTTGTCACCGTCTACGGCTACTGCAATCATAGGTGCTGACCGGCTTTTAGCTTCAAGACTATTTTGAAATATTCTGTCATAGTTCTCTCCTGGTACTAAAATGGAAACTACTGGGACATTTGGATCGAGCACTGCAATTGGTCCATGTTTCATCTCACCTGAAGCATATCCACTTGCATGTATGTAGCTTAACTCTTTTAATTTAAGTGCAGCTTCAAGTGCAATAGGATAATTTATTCCACGACCTATAAAAACAAAATCTGGTTTATCTGCATATTTTATGATTTGCTCCTGGTAGTGTTCTGCTCTAAGCAGTGCTTGATCTACTAATTGAGGTAATTCTCTTAACTCCTGTTTTATTTTAAGTAAACTCTGCCTATCTGTTCTGCCAGTAATTTCAGCCATATAAACACCAAGCAAATATAAGGTAGTAAGTTGTGCTGTAAATGTTTTTGTAGCAGCTACACTGATTTCAATACCTGCTTTACTAAGGATTAAATGTTCTTTTGCTAAGTCTGCTAATGCCGATTCAGCTCTGTTTGTAATTCCAAGGAGTAGAGCTCCTGTCGAAACTGCTTTTTTTACAGCTGCTAAAGTGTCTGCTGTTTCACCGGACTGACTAATTCCTATAACAAGTGATTTTTTTGTTAAGAGTGATTTTGTACTTATGAATTCACTTGCAAACTGTACTTCTGTAGGAATAGAAGTTATGCTTTCTAAGATATATTTTGCTGTTAAACCAGCATGATAAGCTGTTCCGCAGGCAAGGATTAAGATCCTATCAATGTCTTTTATAAAAGCAGGCTCTAGCTTTATGTGTCCTAGCTGGACGGGCTGTTCTGGATTTGGTAGATAATCTTTTAAAATATTTGAA
>Ga0209515_10004520_pt1 | contig 18744 bp, 20 predicted proteins | sample Subgroupgradi54m_FD_187454 | JGI IMG/M metagenome (GOLD analysis project Ga0209515, IMG submission 187454) | Subsurface groundwater microbial communities from S. Glens Falls, New York, USA - GMW60B uncontaminated upgradient, 5.4 m (SPAdes)... ...
CTACTTGCAGGTCGCAGGAAAGGACAACGAAGGGTCGAGCTCTTGAGCAAATTTGAATGCCGCCTTGAGTATCGTCACTGCCGCCAAAACAATGGCGCCATAGATGAGTATTTTAAAAATAGCGTCTCTTACTTCTTTTATTTTACCCGGATTGGCGCTGGCAGATGCGGCCACAAATTGGAATCCTTTGATGATAAGAATAAGAGCGAGGACTACAGCGGCAAAGGGCAGGAGCTGATCTATGACTGACTGAAGAAGACACACCGCATTTCCTGACTTGATGGGATTGCCAAAGACAACAACATAATCTTGATATTCCGCCGAAGCGGCGTTTGCGAAAGAAGCAACGGCAAATGTCGAGACTGCTGCGGTGAAAAAGATGGCACGAAGTCGTTTCATGAGAAATTATTTGGCGGGGTAGAGCGTTTATAGAGCGCACACTATGAATTGTTACTTTTCCTCGTCATCCTGAGCACATTCGCTTCGCTCAGTATAAACTCCGCGAAGGATCTCAATCGCGACTCAATGAACAGAGATCCTTCGCTACGCTCAGGATGACATGCGGGGAATCTTAGTCTCAATTCAATAGTGTGCGCTCTATAGTCCTAATTTTTTTACTAAACGCTACCCCCCCTACTTTACCAATTTACGTTTAATAATCTCGTCAATGAGTCCGTATTTTTTTGCTTCTTCGGGGCTCATATAATTGTCGCGGTCAGTGTCTTTTTCTACTTGGGCAACGGGCTTGCCGGTGTGTTTGGCGAGAATAAGATTGAGCTGATCTTTGATGTGGAGAATGTGACGCGCGGAAATTTCAATCTCTGTTGCTTGTCCTTCAATGCCGCCGCCCATTACTTGGTGTATCATCACTTCGGAGTTGGGAAGCGAAAAGCGCTTGCCTTTAGTGCCGGCGGTCAGAAGGAGTGCGGCACCGGATGCTGCCATGCCGATGCAGATCGTAGATACGTCGGGTTTGATATATTGCATGGTGTCGTAGATCGCAAGCGTGGCAGGCACGGATCCGCCGGGGGAATTTATGTAGAGCTTGATGTCTTTTTTTTCGTCTTCGGATTCAAGAAAAAGAAGCTGGGCAATAATTGTGTTTGCCATCGGGTCGGAAATCTGCCCGCCCAAGAAAACAATCCGCTCTTTTAGCAAACGAGAATAAATATCATAGGCGCGTTCCCCGAATTGGGATTTTTCAATTACGGTGGGTATGAGATATTGATTGGTAACTGTTTCGTGATTCATAGATTTTATAGATTAAATAACATAATAAAACGCGAATATGCAGGAAAAAGGAAAAGAGAGTTATTGCGTTTCGAGAAACTCAAATACTTTTTCATTTCTTACTATGCCTTTAGTATATTCCCGCAAGCGGTCAGGGTCAATTTGTTTTTGGGCGTCTTCGGGGGATCCGTATTGTGCCAGAACTTCGTGTGATTTTTTTTCGATTTCTTCGGTGCCTGGATTGATATTTTCTTTGCGTGCGATTTCGTGAAGGGCGAGAGCTACACGTACGCGCTTGCGTGCTTCTTCATGCCACTCGGTGCGAAGCGCCTCAATTGTCTTCTTGATGTGCATGAGATAATCTTCCCATTTCATGCCCATCTGCTCAATGCTGTTTTGCATCTCGCTGATCATTTTATCAAGCTCGCGCTCCACAAGAATTTCCGGAAATTCCGCCGTGATATCTTTTGCAATCGTTTCAATGATACGGATACGCACGCGCTGCTGTTCTTTTTCTTTTTTTTCATGCAGTAACCCGCTTTCTATATTTTTTTTAAGAGCATCTACAGAATCAAAAGCGCCAAGTTGTTTCACAAATTCGTCGGTAAGTTCCGGTATAGTTCGTTCATTAACAAGTTTCATCGTCACATGGATGTCTATTGATTTTCCGGCGAGTGCAGAATCGCGCCAATCACTGGGGAGCGAGATGGAGAATTTTTTTTCATCACCCGGCTTCATGCCGATAAGATGATCCTCGAATCCGGGAATAAAGGTGCTCTTTCCGATCACAAGAGGATGGTTCTTTGATTCGCCGCCTTCCCATTTCACGCCTCCGTGATAAATTTCAAAATCAACTTCTACGCTGTCATTAGTTTGCGCAGCACGCTCCACAGAAGTAACAACCGTACGGGACTCGCGGATCCATTCAAGTGTTTTTGCGATATCTTCATCCGTGACCGCAACTTCTTTTTTTTCTAATAAAAGTTCCTGCGCAATTTGTTTATAATCCGGAAGCTCGACATGCGGCATGAGCGACAATTTTGCTTTGTAGATAAATTCGTTTCCCGGCGCCAATTTGGTCACCGTGATTTCCGGCGTTCCGATGGGCAAAAATTCTTTAGTACCTTCGGGCGGATTGTCTTCCAGTTCTTCGATGAGCAGAGGATAGGTTTTTCGCACCGCGTGTTCTGCCGCGCGCTCATAGATCGTATCTTCACCGAATTTATTTTTCACCGCATCGTACGGCGCTTTGCCGCGCCGGAATCCCTCAACGTCGCGCTCCTCGCTCAAAGCAGCACCTGCGCGTTTCACATGTATCTGAAATTCCTCAAACGGAAGCGTGATTTCTATTTCGATTTGCGATTTGGGGAGTTTGGTAATTGTGTGGTTCATATTTTAGAGTAAGCGTACAATCAGCAACGCCACGATATTCACAATTTTAATCATCGGGTTTATCGCGGGACCCGCAGTGTCTTTATACGGATCGCCGACCGTATCGCCGGTAACCGCCGCCTGATGCGCCGGGGATTTTTTGCCGCCGTAGTTTCCTTCTTCAATATATTTTTTTGCATTGTCCCATGCGGCCCCTCCGCTTGTCATGGAGATTGCGACAAAAAGTCCGGTAACAATAGAGCCGACGAGAAGTCCTCCGAGGGCTGCAAGTCCGTTTGAACCAAGTATGACCACAAGAAGTATGGGTACGACAATCGGAATGAGCGCGGGTAAAATCATCTGACGGATCGCGGCTTTAGTTACAATGTCCACTGCTTTGTCATACTGCGGTTTTGCCGTACCCTCCATAATTCCTTTGATCTCGCGGAATTGCCGCCGTACTTCTTCAACCACGCTCTGCGCCGCTTTTGCGACTGCGCGCATGGCAATGGATCCGAATAGATAGGGCATGAGTCCGCCGATGAAAAGTCCCACGATAACATAGGGGTTGGAAAGATCAAAGCTAATTATTTTTCCGAAGTTTTTTAATTCCTCGGTAAACGACGCAAATAACACAAGCGAGGCAAGTCCCGCAGATGCGATAGCGTATCCTTTGGTGATTGCTTTTGTCGTGTTGCCGACCGCGTCAAGAGGATCGGTGATTGCGCGCACGTGTTCCGGCAGTCCCGCCATTTCCGCAATGCCTCCGGCATTATCGGTAATGGGACCAAATGCGTCAATCGCAACGATGATACCTGCCATAGAAAGCATGGCAACGGCGGCAAGCGCTACGCCGTAAAGTCCGGCGGAGAGAAAAGCTACAAGCATACCGGCAGAAATAATAATAATAGGAAGTGCGGTTGATTCCATTGAGAACGCGAGCCCCATGATAATATTCGTGCCGTGCCCCGAGAGAGAAGATCGCGCGATCGTCTGTACCGGACGGAATTTTTTGGATGTATAATATTCAGTCACGATGACCATTAATGCGGTAACGATTATGCCGACCAAGGCAGAAAAATAATATGAGTTTACAAGCGACCGGTCAAGTATAAAAGAAAATGCGGGCCAGAGGAGTGCGGCGCACGCAACCGATGCGGCGATGAGTCCGCGGTACAGTCCTCCCATAATGTTTTTATTTTCTCCGACGCGCACAAGAAAAGATCCGAAAATAGAAGCGATAATGGCAAGGCCGCCGATGAATAACGGCAAGAGTGTGAGTGTTTGGTTACCCGGATTAAGCAGTGAGCCCAGAAGCATGGCAGCTATCATGGTAACTGCATAGGTTTCAAAAAGATCGGCTGCCATGCCGGCGCAATCGCCGACATTATCGCCGACATTATCGGCAATCACCGCAGGATTGCGCGGGTCGTCTTCCGGAATGCCTGCTTCTATTTTTCCGACCAGATCAGCACCTACGTCAGCGCCTTTGGTAAAAATACCTCCACCGAGGCGCGCAAACACAGAGATGAGCGAACCGCCGAACGCAAGACCGATTAATGACTGAATATTTTGGGTCGCGACGTAAAAAAGCGAAACAGACATAAGTCCGAGCCCGACGACGAGAAAGCCGGTGACAGATCCGCCTAAGAACGCCACGCGAAATGCCCGAGAAAGGCCAGTTTTTGCCGCTTCCGTGGTGCGAATGTTTGAATCAATCGCAGTCATCATTCCTAAATAGCCGGCAAGAGCCGATGCAAAGGCGCCGACAAGAAATCCGATTGCCGTTGTCATGTCCAGCATAAGCGCGAGAATAATAAATATGACAATCGCGACTGCGCTTACGGTATAATTCTGACGCTTGAGATATGCGTGCGAGCCTTCTTTAATTGCCTGCCAGATCTCAATTTGTTTGCCCGTGCCTGTGGGATATTGTTTTACAAAATAAATAAGGGTGAGGGCAAATATGATTGATATGAATGCCGCGATAATTGCGAAGAGTAACATAAACATTATATTAGCGGATAATTTTTAATTTCTAATGTTCAATTTTCATTGAATTTCCAATTTTTAAACATAGGTAAAAATTGATTGGGAATTAGAAATTGATAATTGAAAATTATTTTAAGATATGCTCGCCATCTCAATTAACTTTCAGGTGTCTCTGCTGCAATTGATTCAATATTTTTATCGGATTCTGATGCAGGTGGTTCAGCAGTCTCATTCGATTCCGGTGCAGACTCGGCAACTTCAGGAGCTTCTTTCAATGCCTGCACGGGTTCAGGGTTACGTGCCCGAACATCTATTTTCCATCCGGTTAATTTTGCGGCAAGGCGCACATTTTGTCCGGCTTTGCCGATTGCAAGCGACAGCTGTTCTTCGGGAACAATCGTGGATGCTTCCCTGCGATGCTCGTCAATAATGACCTCAAGTACTTTAGCGGGAGAGAGCGCATGGGCAATAAATTCTTTCGCATCCTCCGACCATTCAATGACGTCAATTTTTTCTCCGCCAAGTTCCTGGATAACAGTAGATACGCGCACTCCTTTCTGGCCCACGAGCGATCCGACGGGATCAACGCCGGATTCATTGCTTTTGACCGCGATTTTTGACCGTGATCCGGGTTCGCGCGCAATAGCTTTTATTTCTACTACGCCGGATGCGATTTCCGGCACTTCCATCTCAAAAAGTTTTTTCAAAAGCCGTGGATGGGAACGCGACAAAAAAACGCCGGGGCCTTTGGGATTTTTTTCCACCGCCAAAAGCAAAAATTTCATGCGTTGTCCGGGATTGTACCGGTCCTGGGGAAGCTGTTCTTCGGGCGGGAGAACAGCGACCGTGCGCCCGATATCAACAAAAATAGTGCGCATTTCAATGCGTTGTATGAGTCCGCTGACAATCTCGCCTTCACGGCTTTTAAATTCATCAAACACCGCCTCGCGTTCGGCTTCCCGTACCCGCTGGATAATAACTTGTTTTGCGGTTTGTGCGGCAATGCGGCCAAATTCATCCTGATGGGGCAAGTCAAACTCAAGCTCATCGCCTACTTGAGCGTCTGCTTTAATCGCGCGCGCCTCTTCTATCATGAGATGCTTTTCCGGATTAAAGCGCACTTTTCTTTCTTCCTCGCTTCCTTCTTCAAGCGTGCCTTCGCGCCGTGCCCGCATACGCTCCTCTTCCTCCTGATCAAGCCGCGCTTCACGCCGCGCGATTGCTTTTTCCGTTTCGTCGCCTTCGCGCGCGGTAGGACCTCCATATGCCTCTTCTTCAGCGGCGATTTCTTCTTCGGATTTGATCATACTCTCGTCTACGACGATTTTGATCTGCCTCATGTTCACTTTACCGCTTGCGGAATCAAGCGTCGCGCGGATGATTTGTCCGCGTTTTCCGTAATCACGTTTATACGCGGCAGCTAATGCCATTTCGATAGTCTCGAGAATTTTTTCTTTTGAAATTCCTTTTTCATCCGCAATCTGCTGGATTGCCTGCGCGAACGATTTTAAATCCATCATAAAAAAAATGTAAAGCGAAAAGTGAAAAATAAAAACTACAATTCAAAACTCAAAATTTTGCTGTCATTATTTTTTGTTTTGCATTGTTGCTTTACGCTTTACGCTTTACGCTTTTAATTTTAATAAATGGCCCGTTTCTCAACGGACCGGCAGTCGAATCAATCAGTATGTTCAGTATAAAGGTTTTGGGAAGAGTGTCAAGTCAATCCCGCCAGACACAGCGACATTTTCAGTTTAGATCCTTATGTTACTTTGGTTCAAAGTTGGTAATTTGGCGGGAGATGTTGAACGACGTTACAACCTATTTTGAGAACACCATAATGCCTGTGCTGTTTCCGAATTTTTCAGAGTTTTTGGAATAAAAACGGCACGTGGTACAGACGATCACTTCGTGATCTCCCACGTGCCTTGGTTGGTTTACTTTAACCCTGTACCTCCGAAAACATTGGCACCACCAGTCGCGCAATAATCGGCGATCACCCTAAAGGCGATACGGAGACGACTGACGGCTTCCCCGTGTTCCTCTACGAGTTTTTCGCGCACCATATTCAGGTCAATAGATTCGTCCTGAAGCAATGTTCTAAGAACGGCAATTTTGCAAATGGAGTCCCAGATATAGAAATCAGGCCGCCCATCTTTACACTCTTGTGCAAACCGCTCTCGATATTCCTCAAGTTTTTGCTTAAGCTGGACTACGCGAGTAGGGTCCTTAGGTAGCTCAAGAACATTCGGCATGGCATTCCATGAAACTGAATCGGCAGGCACCTCATAGAAGGGGGAGCTATCCGGTTCATTCGATACGGCAATCCCATTGTCCGAGATACACCCGTATGTATAGCCGCTGTACTCATACACGACTGTGCCTTCTGGCAAGCCGGTGAGATCAAGCCACGGACACTCTCCATGGGTCACATTGCGTACAAGCGTTCCTTTTTGAGCCACATTAATTCTCCCTAATGTAACTATTTAACTAAAGGATCTATGTATATATTATACTATTTATAATTAAAATTGTCAATTCTTTAATGAAATAGCCTCGTAGATATGGGGCTATTTCATACAACGGTGTCTGTTTGAGAATATCCAAACGAAACTGGCTGGGCTCGGCGGACGGAATTCCCCCCACACCCCCCTTCCGCCCGCCTCGCCTTGAACAGGAGCGGAAAGGACAATTTCAAGTTTTTCTTTGGCGGCAAATTATTTTATATTGTTTCTAATCCTCTATGAGAAAATCCGCTGAGGAGTTCCTCCAGACTTGATGTCCCATCCACGCAAGACCAGCACCAAGAATGATACTGCCAGCTATTGGAAGAAACGGGAAAAGTAAAATTCCGACTATGAGGGCGATACACGCCCACCGCGGGTACACTTTTGCCATAAGTGATGAGATTGAAAAAAGAATCAGACCGAGCGGGAAAAGCACTAATCCCGCAAATACTCCAGCTCCCGTAAATGCCGGGGGCGTCTTAGTTAGACTATCCAAAAATTGTGGTGCCTGCGCGCTTAACGCCGAAAAAAGAAACGTGCTTGCCCATACCTCGCCGGTAATAAAAGCCGTACCAACAAAAAGCGCCAGGAAACCAATGAGTCCAAATTTTCCTGCGCGTTGCATTTGGTGAAGATAGAGCCCCACAAATCCAAAAAGCAAAATCATCAATGATACAAATTGGACAAGTTCCATGGTTGATAGTTGAATACCGATGTATCGCTGGCTGAAGGGGAGCGATTCAGGGTGAAGCGTATCTGCGAGAATTTCAAAAAGCGTAAAACCTATACCCCCGACAATAGTTGCTAGCCCACTAAGTCGAATAAATGTATTGAGTCTCATAAGTTTATTTCACTAAATCTTCCATTGGAACCCCCAACACTTTAGCGATTTTTGCAACCGTTTGAACGCTTGGCTTAATAACAACATTACTCTCAATTTTTGTAAGCGTAGTGTGCTTCACGCCGAATTTTCTCACTAAATCGTCTTGTGTTAAGCCAAGTTTAGTGCGGTATTTTTTGATATTTTCGCCGATTGTTACCATAGTTTCAAAACTTTGATATCATCAAAACATAAGATGCTTTCAAGATCATGATATCAAAAAATTTCAGTTCCGTAAAGAAAAGCCCGCTTTTGGTCTTACTGAATTCAAAACGGCTTGAAATTTCCCCGAAAAACGGCTGGCGAGCCCGCGTAGTGGGCGAGCCAATGACTTCATTTCCTAACTGGCGGGAGATCCTGAACGATGTTAGAACCTACTTTCAAGGAACGAAGATATGGGAAATATTTCCTGATTTTAGCGATATGTCAGCGTATATCGCCTAATCTGGATAAGTTTTTTTATGATCCCGACCTTCCACTTCTCTCCCATAAAAATAACCCCAATCAATGGGGTTATTTTTATGGGAGAGAAGTGGATGACGTTAGAACCTATTGGATGACTTCTACTAACCGATTCTTTATTCCAAAGTTATCATTTAATTCTGTCATTTTCAAATGAAAAAAGCACGCCAGAGGTCTTGCGACATGGCGTGCATGCTGTACCCAAACTTTCGAGTTAATACGAGCGGAGTACGCGGACATGACCAGATGCGGCGGTATGGGCCTCCCATTCTTCAGTAGTCATCAACACTGTCCGACCATCTATACGGACGGGGATGTTGCGATCGGGATCGCTGTCATTTTGGGTGACACAGCCACTTGTCCAGTGCCGTAGCGCACCTAAAAAAATACCTCGACAATTCTTACATGTTTCAATTGTCCAAAAGGTACTCTTCGCTTCCTCGCCGTTGGCGAACCGAATGATGACATCTTCTTTCGTGAGTTTACCGGAGATTTCCGAAAGGTCGTAAAGATACTGAACACGCAGTGTGCGGCGGTCATGACCTTCCTCATTGCAAATCTGACAAAGTGCCATAATCAATCTCCTAGGGAACGAGTTATATTGGTGAGATAGCTATATTATAACAAATAAAATTTAATATGTCAAGTTACGGAGAGGGTGGGATTCGAACCCACGGATCGCTTTTACACGATCACAGGTTAGCAACCTGCTGCCTTGAACCGCTCGGCCACCTCTCCACATCACATCATTTTTCCTTTTGGAAGCATGCACCATTTTCATGAAAATCGCAATGTTCGGCTTAATAAATAATGCATACTTTTTTACGCCCCTCACCTGTGAATTCATATATAAAACAAAATGACGTATACTTATCTATATGTCACTTTTGAAATACTCGGCGGCAAAACAAGACGGGACGCTTGTAGAGGGTGAGCGTGAAGCGGAAAATGATAGATTACTTGCCACGGCTCTCAAACAGGAGGGACTGCTTCTTTTACGTGCAGAGCCTGCGGATCAAAAACGCGGAGTTCGATCAATCGATGTGGGTGAGTTAATTTCCCGCATACGCCCCGTTAGTCTGGTGGAACGCATGTTTTTTGCGCGTAATCTCTCGGTCATGATCAAGGCCGGTCTCCCGCTCACGCGCGCGCTTGAAGCATCGGTTGAAGAATCATCAAATCCTAAATTTAAAAAAATAATTCTTGCGGTTCTCAATGATATCACCAAAGGAAAAACATTTGCGGATTCCCTGCGCCCGCATCCCAAAGTCTTCAATGAACTCTATGTCAATATGGTTGACGTAGGGGAGGCAAGCGGTCGGCTCACTCTTGTCCTGCGCCTGCTCGCCAATCAAATGAAAAAAGACCATGATCTGCGCGCGCGCATTAAAGGCGCCATGATGTATCCTTCGATTGTCATTATCGCAATCTTTGGCATCGGCGCCATGATGATGATTTATGTCATCCCCACGCTTGCCGAAACCATTAAAGCCCTTGGTACGGATCTGCCGTGGACGACCAAATTACTCATCGCCACCAGCGACTTTTTACAGCATGACTCGCTCATCGTAGTCGGGGGACTGATTGCGATTATATTCGCATTCTGGCGCATATTAAAAAACCCGTCCGGAAAAAAACTTTTCGACAAAGTAATTTTAAAAATGCCTATTTTCGGCTCGCTCGTGCAAAAATTTAACTTGGCAAGATTTACCCGCACCCTTGCTTATCTTATCGCTTCAGGCATCCCTATTGTTCATTCGCTTGAAATTACCGCCCGTGTATTAAGCAACACAAACTACCGCGCGGCCGTAAACCAAGCCGCGCAAGAAATTCAAAAAGGCAAGCAGCTCAATGAAATTTTGCACCGCCACACGGATATTTTCCACCCCATGGTCGTGCAGATGGTAAAAGTCGGAGAAGAAAGCGGAAAGATATCCGACATGCTTTTGCGCCTTGCCATGTTTTTTGAAGAAGATGTTGATAACACCACGAAAAATCTCTCTACTATTATAGAGCCGATTCTCATGCTTATGATCGGCGCGTTTGTCGCCTTTTTTGCGCTTTCTATACTCCAGCCGATTTATGGCAGTTTAGGCAATATTTAATAAAATAAAATTTATATATCTGACTCCTCTCCGAGAATAGGCGGTTATCTTCCGCTCTTGCGATATCAGCGGGAAGTAAGGAGCAAGGTAGCAAACATATAGTGCGGGGTCTACCTCCCCTAACCCCTCCTATTCTAGGAGGGGAATAAAAAGAGAAGCGGATGAATTCTAAAAAGATATTATTTCTGAAATGTACTCTCTCTCACAATGAAAAATATATACCCTCACTACAATCAAGGATTTTCGCTGATTGAAATACTGATTACCGTAGCAATTATCACGATTCTTGCCGCAGGCGCGATGGTGTCATTCAATACTTCGCGCAATGTACGCGACCTCGTCACCTCATCGCAAGATACGCTTTCTGTATTGCGCCTCGCACAGTCAAAAACGCTTGCTGGAGAAAATGACTCCGCGTGGGGCGTGCATCTGGCGGCAGGTCAGATCATATTGTTTAAAGGTAATACGTTTGCCGGTTCACCGCTCACCGTAGTCTATCCGCTTCCCGGCTCTATTGAAATCGCCACTATCACTCTCAACGGAGGAGGGAACGATATAATTTTCAAACGAGTAACAGGGGAAACGGATCAGACGGGAACCTTTGTCATAGATGTCATTAACGCTCCGGCTAATTCTTTTCCCGTCACCATAGATAGTTCGGGAAAAATATATCAAACCGCTTCTTTCCCCGTTGCCGCTCTCACGCGCACTGTTGATGCCCGCCATCGTTCTTTCACGCTCGGCTGGTCTATAAAAACCGCAGTCACCATGACGCTTACGTTTTCAGATCCGCCCAATCCCGATACCATACAAACCATTACCATGTCCACATTCTTTGATGCAGGAAAAACAAAATTCGACTGGTCCGGTACCGTTGCCGTCGGCGGGATCAATCAAATTCTTCGGATTCACACCACCACGCTCACGGACACCGACACCGTACTCTCGATAGATCGCGATTGCAGAAAAAACAACAAAAAATTTAGCCTTGCAATTGACGGAAAAACAATTGCCGTCTATGAAGCCGATTGTGCCAATATCGCCGTAGGCGCATTTGGCGGAACTATTTTAGAACCATGACACTTTTTTCTCCCATCATAAAAAAATCCACATCCGGGTTCGGGCTTATCGAGCTTGTTGTTGTTGCCGCGATTGCAAGCGCTACTCTTGCGGGATTTCTGCAAGCCGCTATTCTCTCTCTGCGGCTTCTTCATGCAGAGCAAGAAAGTCTCCAAGCTACCATGCTTGCCCAGGAAGGAATGGAAGCCGTGCGATCCGTGCGTGATGAATCCTGGACAAACAACATTGTCCCCCTTGTAAACGGCGCTCTGTATTATCCCGTTGTCTTAAATAATAAATGGACATTAAGCGCCAATAATCCGGGTCTTTTTAATGGACTCTATACACGACAAGTGGTGTTTCAACAAGTGTTTCGCAATGCAACCGACGATATTGCCGCAAGCGGCACGCTAGATACGGGAACAAGAAAAATTACGATGACGGTGAGCTGGGGAAGTAAACAAGTACAACTGGTGAGCTATATTACGAACTTTCAAGAACAGATCTCCGGACCCGCAGAATCAAAAGTTATTTCTTACGAAGGGGCTATTACGGATACTGACATCATTAGTTTTCCTTCTCATAATGCGGGCGATGGCGACGCTGCACAATCATTTACCACGCTTGCGAGTGGCATAAATGTTACACGCGTTGACGCACTCCTGCGCCGCACAAGCAATACGCCTTCCGATATATACGCAGAGATTCGCACGAGTTCTACGGGTACCCTATTGGGCACCTCAAATCTTATCACCGCATCAACTATAGCAACATCCACCTCCGCCTGGATCGAATTTCGCTTTGCGCCGGAGATTTCATTGAGCGCATCAACCCTGTATTATATCCGCTTAAGGAGCGTCCCTTCGTCAACCGATACCGGAAACGGATCCGCGGGTGCGATTAATTGGATCTATCTTCAAACGCCGCTAAGCCCGTACAGCGGAGGAGCGGCATGGCGATATATCGGACACCTTTCCAATCCCGCTGACATAGGACAGAAACTCGACCAATATGATTTTGGATTCAAGGTATATGCGTTACAATAAAATGTAAAACAAAAAGCGAAAAATGCAAAACAACGATGCAAAATTAAAAATAGTATCAAAGAAAGCCGTGCGCAAGACCTTTTTTTCGTTTTTCGTTTTTCGTTTTTCGCTCCCGCGCCGGGGCTTTTCTCTTATCGAAACGCTTGTGTACGTAGCACTAGTTGGCATTATCGTGGTATTTATTACCGACTCAATGATCAAAATCATTTCCACGTATCAGCACGCGCGCGCAGAGCGCGAAGTTCTTTCAAATGCCCGACTGATTATGGAGACAGTCACGAAAAAAATCGCTTACTCCCAGGAAGTATACGCGCCCACAAGCCGCTTTAATACCGATACCGGACAGTTATCCCTTATCACGCCTCTTGATACCCTGCCGGAACATACAACCACCTATCTTGACGTATGGACTGACGGCAACCGACTGCTCATGCGCGAAGAAGGGCATGCCACCACCACTCTTTCCTCCGCTACCGTACAGGTCACGCAATTTCGTGTAAACCGCATTTTCCAGGGACTTGGAAGAGAAGCGATACAAATTACCCTTGGCGTTTCGTCGAATACCTTGCCGCTTGCCGCATCTACGACGCTTCATGCCACTGCCGCGCTTCGGGGGAATTATTAATTATTGCAATCCGTCTATGAAAAATACCAGCGGCTACGCCGCCATTACCGCAACTATTTTCATGATGGTGATATCGCTCACTATCATAAGCGCATTTGCTTTTTTTACCTTGCAGGAAGTCAACACCAACCGCGCGTATATTAAGTCCATTGATGCACGCTCCATTTCCGAGAGCGGCATTGAAGATGCCACTTATCGCATTATCGCCCAAAAACAGATCGGCGCATCGCAAATGCTTGGGGTGGGGGATGGGACAACCACCGTAACCGTTACCTCGTCAGGGACGAGCCGCATTATCAGGTCCCAAGGAGTGCATGATGCCTTTCAGAGTAATCTTGAAACAACCATTGACGTCATTTCATCCGGAGTTAATTTCTTTTATGGCGTGCAAGTCGGGGATGGAGGACTGGACATGCATAACAACGCTAAAGTGAATGGTAATATCTATTCGGATGGCACTATCACCGGCAGTTCCGGCGCTACCATTACTGGAGATGCAACTGTTGCGGGAGGTATTCATCCGAATCCCGAAGTCCAATGGATAAGCGACACCGCAGATCAGCATTTCGCCACTTCAAGCGCAAGCCGCGACATCGCGCAGTCATTTACCGCCACCTCAACCGGAGCTGTTCCCAAAGTTTCGGTGCTTATCTCAAAAGTGGGAAGTCCCTCGGGCAACATCACCCTGCACATCACCACCGACAACGGCGGCAAACCCAGCAACACCGATATCGCCAACACAACTATTGATAATAGCAGAGTTGCTTTTTCCGTTGGCTGGATTGATGTTGCGTTTTCCTCGCCGCCCAGCGTGACCAGCGGAACAAAATACTGGATTGTTCTTGATTATGGTTCAAACTCCACGACAAACTATTGGAACTGGCGCAAAGATGCAACCGATGCGTACGCAGGCAATACGGGTAAATATGGCGACGACTGGAGCTCCGGAAGCGCTGTCTGGAAAAATACCAATGGTGATCTTGCCTTTAAGGTTTGGATCGGCGGCACGAATACAAAAATAGACAGTATGACTATCGGTGACGCAACTTCCGGATCAGGACATGCCAACGTATTTATCAACGACACTGTCCATGGGTCTTCGTGTCCGAATGCATATTGTATTGTAGAAAACCCGCCGCGGCAGGAACTGCCCATTCCCGACGGCAAAATCTTAGATTGGAGAAATGCCGCCGCAGCAGGGGGCACCTGTACGCTCCCTGTCTGCGACGCTTCCGGCAATCTTAATGTTGCCGCTGGAAGCACTATTACAATCGGACCAAAAAAAATAATAGGAAACCTTACACTAGGCAACAATGCGCACTTGATCGTGACAGGTACCCTATGGGTAGTGGGAACAATTGATCTATCCAATGGCTGTGACGTGCACCTTGATTCGAGTTATGGAACGCTTTCAGGCGTTATTATTGGCGATCAAACGATTGATGTTTCAAACAATTGCACATTCGGCGGTTCCGGACAGGCGGGAAGCTATATCATGGTTTTAAGCAATAAAAATTCTCCCTTATCAACCGTTATAGATGTATCGAATAATTCTTTTGGCGTTATCTATTATGCAGGCACTGGACGCATTCATTTTAATAATAATGCCGCCGCCAAGGAAGCAACCGCGTATGGCATAACGCTTGATAATAACGCTACGGTTACCTATGAATCAGGCCTTGCCAATGTGCACTTCTCAAGCGGCCCCTCCGGCGGGTACACGGTGAATAAGTGGCATGAAGTTCAGTAGCAACGGTTATACGAAAAAGAATATTTTATAATAATTTGCTATACTATACTCATGGTAACAGAAACACTGCAAAAAAAATCCGGATTCATCGCTTCTTTGGTAGCGCCGTTTTTAGAATTTCGCATCACGGGACTTGATATTTCCGATATGAGCATGAAATATCTGTCATTTGACCGAATGAAAAAAAATAAACTTAGCATAGGCGTGTATGGGGAAATTGAATATCCGGCAGGAATTATTATCAATGGTGAAATTAAAGACGAACAAAAATTTATTGATGTGCTCAAAGAGTGGTTTATCAAAGAAAAGAAAAACTTGCCGTCGCCTTTTGTCGCAATTTCCCTGCCTGAAGAAAAAAGTTTTATCCGTGCCGTACAAATCCCCCATGTCAAGCGCGAGGATGTTGCAAACGCCATCCGTTGGGAGATCGAAAACCAAATCCCGCTCTCTCTTGACCAATTAATATATGACTATGAAGTGATCGAGCCCCTTCAAGATAGCCAAGACCACCTTGATGTCATCATCACTGCGTTTCCCCGCGATATTCTCAATGCGTATGTACGCGCCATTAAAGGCGCCGGACTTGAGCTTTACGCAATCGAGCTTGAATCCCAGTCAATTCTGCGGGCATGCCTTCCGCAACTCCACGACGCAGAAGCGAAAATGATTGTTGATATTGGTCGAACGCATACAAGTTTTATTATTTTTGCCGGAGGGGCGACCTTCTACACATCAACGATTAATATGGGAGGACTCATCTTTGAAGAATCTATCGCAAAACAAATTAATGTCAGCATGGAGCGAGCTAAACAAATTAAAATTGAAATCGGGCTTGATAAGACACAGCAAAACGGAGACGTATTCAACGCGCTCGCTCCTGTTGTCACCATGATAAGCGATGAGCTTGTTCGTTCCATTTCGTATTATCACACACACAGCTCTCACGCACACGGCGCTGCTGCGGATATTGAACGCGTTCTCATCTCGGGAGGAGATGCCAACCTGCGGGGGATCGATACATATCTTAGAAACATATTGAAAATTCCTGTTGAGCGCGCAGATCCCTTTTCTATCATCCAAAGCAGACTAGCGCACACTGCCCCCTTAACCAAACGTGAAGCTCTCGCATTTACCACTGTGATAGGCCTTGCACTCCGGGAGATTCGACAGAATTAAAACGTTTACAAATAATTCTAAACTTTTCCCTCCAAGCTACCCGCCCCATAAGGGCGCAGCCTGATAAAACGAGCCTCGCCCGAAAAACGGGAGGCTCGTCAGCTAAAAGTAAGCGGCAAGCTAATTCCTACCTCCCATGCTTCATACCAACCTTCTACCTGAAGAAGAAAAAAAGGCCATTATTCTTGAACAATGGTTTCGCGTTATTAAATTTCTTAGCATTCCGGTGATTGGAACGCTCCTGATAGATATCGCTCTTCTTGCTCCCTCCTATCTTCCCCTCTACTTCCAAAACCGCGAACTTCAGCATTCACTCTCTATCCAGCAAGAAACCACAAAAAGAATCAATACAAATCAAATCAGCGCAACCGTATCAAGCATTAAAACGACCATTACGTCTCTTCGTCAGGCATCGGATAATCCAAACAACGCGCTTAGCATGTTTGATCTGCTTGTCACTCAACAATCAGGCATTACCATTTCCGGATTCACTATTGATCAAAAAGCGACCGTCACCATCACCGGCAGAGCCGCAACCCGCAATGATTTACTTGCATTCGAACAACATCTGCGCGACTCATCGCGTTTTCAAGACCTTGCATCACCATTGGCGAATATTATCCAGGAAACCAACATTACTTTTAATTTTCAAGGAACATTAAAATCAGCTTACGCGCTCTAGTATGAAGATCTCTCCGTTAAAAAAAGTTCTATTTACCTTCATCGCCTCCCTTGCTATTATTGCAACGCTTTTATTTCTATTTATTGTTATTTCAAACAACGTACAGCAATATCACAATACGCTCGAGACCGCCGTCACTAATATTCTTTTGGGTGAAGAAAATTTCAATCACATGAAAAAGATTGCCGATTTGATCAAAAAGAGAGATAGAGACATTCAACGAATCGCATATATTGCCATTGACCATAAGCGCCCGCTCCAATTCATTGAAACCATGGAACAAATCAGCCACATCAGCAATGTGAAAATAACACTCACCGCGGATGAGACGGCCGGCGATTCCCAATCGCTCATATTTCGTGCCGCACTGCAGGGAAGCAAACAAGGAGTCCGCACCATGCTCGCCTTTATACAGCAGCTTCCGTATCAAATTAATATTCAAAACATTTCTTTTCAGCAAGACACCATCAATACTGCTGGCGCAGTACAAACGTCTTCTTCTGCGATAACCCAGCTTCTTCTCACCATGAAAGTAAAGACACAATAGACAGCTGCTTTTTTATGTTTAAAAAAATTTTTAACCAATTTCATTTTCTCCGCCGTTTGCGCATAACGCAAACCGGAGTGCTTATCTATGGTACTCTCTTGGTTGTGATCGGATTTGTGTCAATACTCGGATGGGATGCATATCTTTTTATGCAGTCCATATCGCCTCCGCAAGCAGCCGTAATAAATAAATCAGAGAAAATTTCTCTCACGGCACAAGAAATTGACGACGCAATTCATATTCTTGATCAGCGCGAACAGCAATTTAATATACTGCTTAAACAAACAACCGGAAGCACGACTATTTCTTTTTAAGCATTGGCAGCAACAACGGATCAATAAAAATCCCCGCGACGACATCACGGGGGTTTTTATTATACCATTCTCCAATTAACCTATTCATTTCCGTCATTCCTAGCGTATGCGGGAATAACAAAGAGGAAGTAGCTAGTTGGAGACGGTATTATATGCGCTATGCTAACTGTAACTACGCTGTATTACTCTGCTTTGCTCGAACCTATTTTGAACAACAAACGGACTGACTTCGCACGCTCCGCGTGCGTGGTGGCTCTGTACTGCATTGTACGCTCCGATTGCGTGGTAATGCGAACCCTGCGCGCCTCGTCCGCTCCCTTCGGTCGTGGGAGCAAAACCCAAAAATTTTCCTTCCTTAATCCTTTCTTTCGGCGGGGGGTGTGGGGGGAGCCGACAAAAAATGGAAAGGAAATTTTTGGTTTTGCTTCGCCGCTTTCATATGGAACTATAATACCATATAGAATAAAAACGCAATAATTGCTAAACTGTGGATATCTTACATATGGCTCAAATTTCAAAAAAACTGGGACAGAATATCAAAGAGATACGGCTTCGCCGTAAAATGTCGCAGGGTGATATTTGTCGCAAGTTAGATATGGATAGAAGTTATATGAGCGCAATTGAGAATGGCAAGAAAAATATAACAATTCAACAGTTAGAGCGACTGGCGCAAGCGCTTGGCGTTTCGGTTGATAAGTTGTTGAAGTAGTACACTTTTCCTATTGCGGGGGGGGGTGATAGTGGTAAAATAGAAGAAGTTGTGGAAAACTAAATCTACAACACAGTTTCATAAAAAATATGGACCAAAATAATGACGACAGAGGAATAGATTTGAGTCACGCGCTTGATGATTCAAGCAGTCGCATAAAGTTTGAAGGCGAAGAATTTCAACGACCCCGATCTTTTCAAACGCCAACGCCAAAAATCGTTCAGTGGGTTATTAAATATTCTGGCGGATATGTTAAAGATGAACAGCAGGCAAATTATGTTTTGATTGG
>Ga0209515_10004521_pt1 | contig 18736 bp, 13 predicted proteins | sample Subgroupgradi54m_FD_187454 | JGI IMG/M metagenome (GOLD analysis project Ga0209515, IMG submission 187454) | Subsurface groundwater microbial communities from S. Glens Falls, New York, USA - GMW60B uncontaminated upgradient, 5.4 m (SPAdes)... ...
GAGGATTTTTCAGGGCTTGTCACGATCCTGCCGTATCAGGATCAGGAAGCATGGGTGAAGGCATTGTCTGACGTTTCGCGCTCCGCGCTCCGCGCTCCGACTTCCATGCCACTTTGGACTCATGCCAAGATGGTCGAAACGATGGAAAAAATTTTGCAAGAAACGGTCGAGCCGAGTCGAGGAAAAATACATACGGTGATGGTGAGTTATGATCGAGAGCTACTTGATCCGTCTTCTTCGGCATTTCGGCGTGTGTCATCGTTTTCCGGAGAGGGACAAGCGGTCGACATCATCGTGATGCAGGGAAAGATTGTAAAAAACGTTTTTCAAGGGATCCGGCTTGCGAGACGATGGCCTGGACGCGCCGTTGTCACGGCGCAAGATCCGTTTGCCGCCGGTCTCGTCGGGTACCTGATTTCCCGTTGGACCAACGCGCCGCTCGAAATCCAGGAGCACGCAGATTATTTTTCCGGCGCGTGGGCGCGTGAATCTTGGCGACATCGCGTGCTTTCTTGCCTCGGGCGTTTTCTTTTGCGTCGCGCGGAACGCGTGCGCGTCGTGAGTGAGCGCGTGAAAACGCATCTGACGTCACTCGGCATCTCTGCGAGCAAAATCGAGGTGATTCCCGTGGCACAGGATCTGGAATCTCTTTTCGCGCTTCCAGAACGAGAGGCGGTAGCGTCACCGCTCCAGCTCATTGCTCCGTGTCGGTTTGTTTACCAAAAGGGTTTGGATACCTTGCTCGATGCGATGGTCCATCTAAAAAAATCCGGCCGCGTGCTTTTTCATCTTTCTTTGATCGGTTCGGGGCCATTGGAATCGTGGTTGCGCAAAGCCATTACGCGTCGCGATCTTTCATCCGAAGTAACCATTCAGCCGTGGCAACCACAGGATATTCTCTGGAAAAACGCGGATGTTCTTGTGATGTCTTCTCGGTATGAAGGGTGGGGCAGGACGATCATCGAAGCCATGGCCGCCGGCGTTTCTGTTGTGACGACCAATGTCGGGTGCGCGGAATCTTTTCTTCGTCCCGATGTCGATGGGCTCATCGTGCCTGTCGGCGACGCGTCCGCTCTTGCGAAAGCGGTCGAAGTTTTGGCGCATGATCCTGATCAACGCGCGCACATGCTTGATTCGGCTCGGGAGCGCGCGAAAACATTTCCGGCTCGCGAACAGTTGCATGATGAACAGCGCTACGGCTGGCGATCGCTCCTCGCGCGTAAGACAGAAGTCGGGCCGCGCTTTGATCTGTGGGTCGCAGGATTTGTTCTGTTCGCGATCTTGAGTCGTGCCGCATCGGTCATCCTTTTTCATACGTCGCTCCTCAATCGCGAATGGGGATTTTATACGCTCGTGGATCATTGGTTCCGCGGATTCGGTTACAGTTATCCATTGGAACATGGATGCGCTTCGGCCTATCGTTCGCCCGGCTATCTTTTTTTTCTCACGGCGCTCTATACGTTCTTCCGTCCGGAGAACACCTGGGCGCAGGCGATCGTCCAGAATATCATCGTGGTTGGCGTCCTCATGCTCGTCTATGCCGTTGGCAAACGCTTAGTCGGTCGTCGTGCTGCGTTGATCGGTGGCTTTCTCATGGCGTGTTATCCGTACACCTTCTATCATTACACGCAGTACTATCACACCTTTCTCTCGAGTTTTTTCTTGCTTCTCGTCGTGTGGTTTTTGTTGCGTTTGGAGGAAACGCGTCAGATACGCCACGCGATTGGATGCGGCATCGCGATTGCCGGTCTCGCCTACATTCAGGGAACTATTTTGCCGGTTACACCATTTTTTGTCCTTTGGCTTGCGTGGCAATGGTGGCCGGATTGGAAACACGCCGCTCGTGCGGCCATTGTCATGGGCCTTATCGCCATGGCCGTGATTGCGCCATGGACTTATCGCAACTGGCGGGTGTTCCATCATTTCGTCCCATTGACTACGGATCTGGGCCACGCGTTTTTCAAAGCCAACAACGAGGTGATCTACGAACTCACCAAGCGCGGCTATCCGCAAGAGATCGTGGACGAGGAGACCGTGTCTTCGACAGATCCGAATTTCAAACAGTATCGTCTGCCGCCAGATCTTGAGGCGATGTTGAAGCGCGATGGGGTGTTTCGTGATTCAATTTATTGGACCGAGTGGCATCCAAAAGAGCCTGGGCTTTTGACGATGTGTCCTCGCGGCACGGAGATGAGCGAGTATGATTTTAATCAGTATTGGTTGACCAAAGGGGAAGATTGGCTTCGGCAGAATTGGTGGACGGAGGGATGGAAACTGCAGCTTTTGAAAATAAAAACGTTCTGGCAACCGAATCTCTTTCCCTCGGTGAAGACCGGCGCGCCCTGGAGTTTTGGCGGGAGTCCGTTTAAAGTCTGGTTGGCTCGAAATGCCGTCACGGCTGCCTCGGCTCTCGTCATTTTCGGTGGGTGGATCGGCGTGTTCTTCGCCCTGCGTCGTCGCGATCGCAGAGTCTGGGTGCCGCTCGTGATCTTTCTTATCTACACGTTCCTCCACACCTTCTTTGCCGGGTACACGAAGTATCGGATGCCGCTGGATAATCTTTTGGCCGTGTATGCGGGGTGGGTGATCGTGCGGTTGTGGGATTTTGGAAGGGGAAAGTCATCGGGAACGTCCGTATGAAAATCATCTACGTGGAAAACGTCCGGATCCCGAGCGAACGCGCGCATGCCTACCAGATTGTCCAGACCTGTTCGTGGCTCGCGAAGCAAGGACACGAGGTCGTTTTAGTGAATCCTGATCGCGCAAAGGGGAAGACGGTTTTTGAATGGTTTGGTCTTCCACCCAAGCTGTTCCAACACGTCCTTATTAATTCTTGGGATCCGTTATCCAGCTCCTTTCCCTGGAAGGCGCTCACGTATGTGTTGCAGCGCATGTCTTTTGTCCGCGCGCTACGCCGCTGGGCGAAGCAGGCCACGGCCGACGTCTGGTATACGCGCGATCCGGCAATGATCGATGCGTTGCGCGGCGTCGTTCCTGGCCCGTGGATCCTCGAGTCCCACGACAATCCTTCTGTCGACCCAGCGCGTTGGAGCCGCGTGAAGGAATTGATTTCCGGGCATGTTGCGATCAGTCGCGGGATGGCTGATCGATTAAAGGAACTTGATGTTCCGTCTGATGCTATCCTGGTGGCTTCGGATGGGTATGATCCGGATGAGTTCAAAAATTTGCCCGTGCAGGAGGAGTTGCGTCGTCAGAACGGAGTACCTGAAGGCGTCTTTGTGGCATTGTACGCGGGTTCGTTCTATCCTTGGAAAGGCGTCGAACTCGTTGTCACGTCTTGGGACAAAATGCCCAAGGATTGGCATCTCATCTTGATGGGCGGCCCGGCTCCTGATCATGCGCGGGTGGAAGCACTCGTTCCCACGTCGGTCCGTGCCCGCGTACATTTTTTGGCACTACGACCGCATGCGGATGCCATGCGCGTGTTTCCCATGGGGGACGTGGGTTTACTTACAAGCTCATCAAAATATGAGATTGGTCGTCGTTACACCTCGCCGCTGAAGCAATTCGAATACCTAGCAGCGGGTTTGCCCATCCTGGCAAGCGATGTTCCATCGTCGCACGAGGTGTTGGATGAAAGGACCACGCGTTTTTTTCAGCCGACGTCAGACGCGTTCGTTTCTGCTTTACAACAGGTGTGGAGCGACAAGTCTTGGAGAGCGTCCGCATCGAAAGCCGGTCCGGAACTTGTCAAGAAATACACCTGGGAGGCGCGAACACAATCCATCGTCGCTTTTATCAAGACACGTATATGATCTCCTTCCTCTTTCCCGCCTTCAACGAGGCCGAAAACCTTCGTCGCTTTCCGGCGGAGGTGATTCCTGTATTTGATGCGCTTGGAGAATTATATGAAATCGTCATCGTGGATGATGGCTCGACGGATGACACGGTCGCCGTCGCTTCATCTCTCGCCGGGCAAGTTCGTTTGGTGCGCCATGAACGGAACAAGGGTCTTGGCGCCGCAATCCGTACCGGTATCGCCGAAGCCAAAGGAGATCTTCTCATTACCATGGATACGGATCTCACCTTTGCTCCCGAACTCGTTTCCCGGCTTTTGGAACGGTACCGCAAAGGCGACGTGGACGTCGTATCCGGTTCGCCGAAGCTCGCTGGATATGGAAAAGACATTTCATCGTATCGAATCATCATTTCGCGCCTGGCGACGCTTGTATATCAGATCGTCATGGGCGCAAAGGTGACGGCCGTGAGCCCCGTGTTCCGTCTCTATAAACGTGAACAGCTTCTCGCGCTTCCGCTTCAATCCACAGGATTCGACATCAACGCGGAAATTCTTTTTTATCTCATCCGCGACGGGCGCAAGATCGCAGAAGTCCCCGCGATGCTCACCCAACGCACATATGGAGAAAGCAAGCTGAACTACGGAAAGGAAATGAAGCGCCATCTGCGGCTTTTGGGGCGCATGGCGGCTCTTCGTCTGCAGAGAAAGGCAAACATATGATGGCCGTTGTTCTTGGTACGCGCCCAGAGATCATCAAGACGGCACCCATCGTCTTCGAGGCGATCCTCCGTGGAATTCCCGTTGGCATCATCCACACCGGCCAGCATTACACGCCTGAGCTGGATGCCGTTTTTTTCCGCGAGTTGAACCTTCCGCAGCCTGTCGCGCACGCGCATATCGGTTCGCATCATGCCGCCAAGCAGATCGGGCTCATGATGCAGAGGCTCTCGGATATTTTTGAAGAACAGCGTCCCGATTGCGTGATGGTCCAGGGCGATACGAATTCGGTTTTGGCTGGCGCCCTGTCCGCGTACAAGCAGGGAATACCGGTCGCGCATCTGGAGGCCGGACTGCGGAGCGATGATTGGACCATGCCGGAAGAATCGAATCGCGTGTTGACGGATCGATTGTCGAAGTGGCTCTTTTGTCCGACAGACATCCAAAAAGAGCGTCTGCGCCAAGAAGGCATTACGCATGGTGGCGTGCACGTCGTGGGGAATTCGATCGTGGACGCCTCGCTCCACTTTGCCAAAATTGCGTATCAGAAAAGCGACATCGCAGAACGGCTCAAGGTGCACAATCGTCCGTATGCGCTCATGACCATGCATCGTCCGGGAAATGTAGACGATCCGGTTCGTCTCCGCGCGCTTATTGAAACCGTTGCCGAGGCCGCGAATCGCCTGGGGCTTATAGTTGTATTTCCGGTTCATCCGCGGACTCGGCACCTTCTTCAAGCAAGTAATATTCCGCTCCCCGAACCCTTTATCGACATTGAGCCGCTTGGGTATCTCGATCTGCTGCGATTGCAGTGTTCTGCGCAAATCGTCCTGACAGATTCCGGCGGTATTCAGGAAGAGGCGTGTATTTTGCGTGTTCCATCGGTTACGTTGCGCCCAAACACCGAACGTCCCGAGATCCTGCGCGTCGGCGCGAGCGTCCTGTGTCACGAAGCGGATGCGGATCTCTTGGAGCGCGTGATGCGCGCGCAGTTGGAAAAGAAGCGTGATTGGCACAACCCTTTTGGGGACGGAAAAACAGCCGGGCGAGTTTTGGATATTTTGGGAGAGGGTCGGCTTGAAAAAATCCCCATTTCCCTTTAAGATCATCCCACATGAAGAAGTTTTTGTTGGTGGTCGGTACGCGGCCCAATTTCATCAAAGTCGCGCCTTTGTATCGTGCACTTAAGGCGCGTGGCGCGGAGATCACCTTGGTGCATACGGGGCAACATTTTTCGCCCGGCATGAGCGATGTTTTTTTTACCGAGCTGGAGATCCCGGAACCGCATGTTCATTTAGGGATCGGGGCTGGCGATCGCGTCACGCAAACACGCAAGATTATTATCGCGCTTTCGGAATACCTGCGTCAGAATCCGCACGATCGAGTGGTGGTCTTCGGTGATGTGATGAGCACGGCGGCTGCGGCAATCGCGGCCGTACAATCAGACGTTCCGGTCGCGCACGTGGAGGCCGGACTCCGGAGCTTTCATTGGCCCATGCCGGAAGAATTGAATCGCATGATCGCAGATCATCATGCGGATATGCTGTTTGTGACCGAACCCTCTGGCGTGGAAAATCTCCGCAATGAGGCGATTCCGGAAGAGCGTATTCATTTCACGGGAAATATCATGATCGACAGTCTGCGGCATGCCGAACAAGTGGCCTGGCGCTCGCCGATTTTGACAACGCTCGGCCTTCCGCCGCAGTCGTACGGCGTGCTCACGTTGCATCGTCCGGAGAATGTGGATCAGCGACATACGTTTGAACCGCTGTGGGCCGCGCTTGGCCAAGCCGCGAGTCGCATCCCGCTCGTGCTTCCTCTGCATCCGCGTACCAAAGAACGGCTCGTGCAATACGGCCTGCCCACGCCACCCGGGATCCGTGTCATTGATCCGATTGGCTATATCGATATGCTCGCGCTTACAAAAAACGCTAAGTTTGTCATGACAGATTCCGGCGGCTTGCAGGAAGAAAGTTATGCGTTGGGCATTCCGTGTATCACGTTGCGCGGACAGACAGAACGTCCGATCACCGTCGATTTCGGGACCAACGAAGTGGTAGGACGCGACCGCGCCAAAATTTTGGACGCCGTGGAGCGCATTCTTCTGGGACGCTGGAAGCAGGGCGTGCTTCATCCGCTGTGGGACGGCCACGCCTCTGAACGCATCGCGGATATTTTGATGCGTCAATAATCCAATGGACACGCCACGTCTTCGCCTTCTCTTTATCACCCCCAAAGTCGACGAGCGCGATAATGATTTGGCATTCACGAGTTTGTGGGCGCAGGCGTTTCAGGATGGGGGATATGAGGTCACGGTGATCGGCGGCGAGGTCGGTGAACATTCTTTGAAGATCCCGGTGTACAGCGTGGGACATGCGCAGGGAGGATCGTGGTGGAAATCATTTTGGAGATTTCAAAAGCTGATCGTCTCCTTGAAGTACGATCGGGTGTTCGTGCACATGAACACGCGTTGGCTCGCGGCCGGATCATGGTATTGGTGGATGAAGGGGATTCCGGTGTATCTGTGGTTCACGCACTACACGCGGACCATCACGTTCCGCATCGGCGAGCTTGGACTCAAGCGCATGTTCGCAGCCACCAAAGACAGTCTGCCGCAATTTGAAGGCGATCCGCGCAAGATCGTGACGGGTCATGGGATTGATACGCGATTTTGGGATGTGCCGGAGGTTCCGGAAGCGGAACGCGAACCCAAGACGCATCTGTTGTGCGTGCATCGCATCTCTCGTTCTAAGCGATTGGAGGTCACGCTCAAGACGCTTGCGCTCTTGCCGCCGGAATATCACGTGACGCATTACGGCGCGCCGCTTGATCCGTCGCGGGATGCCGAGTACGCGGCGGAGATTGAAGGGTTGGTGCGGGATTTGCATCTTCAAGATCGAGTAAAGTTTATGGGCTCGCGTCCCATGCCTGAACTGCGAAATATCTATCCTCGATTCCGCGCGTGCATCAACATGGTGCCGAAGACCATCGACAAGACCGTGCTTGAAGCGATGTATTGCGGCGTCACGCCGATCATCATCCCCGAACACGCACAGGCGATCGGCTATCCGGATTTTCCTGCCGATGAATCGCCGGAAGCCGTGGCTGCCTTCATCAAAACCATGGCCATCAAACCGCGTGAAGAACTTCGGAACCTTGTTCGGGAAAAACATTCCCTCAAGAGTCTGGTCGAAAAAATGTCCGTGTATATTCGACCCGGAAATTAATATGTGCGGCATCAATGGGTTCACGTTTCACGATCCCGAGCGGCTGCGAAAAATGCATGACGCTACGCGTCATCGGGGTCCGGATGATGAGGGATTTTTGGAGACGCCGGAAATTTCTTTGGCGCACAATCGTCTTTCGATTATTGATCTGTCGCCCGCCGGCCATCAGCCCATGTCCACGCCAGATCAAAGATTCACGATCGTGTTCAATGGCGAGATCTACAATTATCAAGAATTACGTACAGAGCTTGAGCATCTCGGCATTTCGTTCCGATCCCACTCGGACACGGAAGTTTTGCTCGCGGCGTTTGCGCGTTGGGGCGAGGCGTGCCTTCCAAAGTTGAACGGCATCTTCGCGTTTGTGATCTGGGATCGGGATCAGCAAAAGTTGACGATCGCCCGCGATCAGATTGGCGTGAAGCCGTTGTATTATTTTTATGATGGCAAGATGCGTCTGATGTTTTCGTCTGAGCTCAAAGCGCTTTTGGTTCATGATATTCGACGAGAGATGGATCTGGATGCCCTGAATCTTTATTTTCGGTTCCTGTATGTTCCGGGGTCACGGACCATGATCAAGGGTATCAAAAAGCTTGAACCAGGATCGGTCATGACCTTTCAAAAAGGTCAATTCTCCGTTCGGCGATGGTGGTCGTTGCGCGAGGGTTCGTCACTCACTTCTCGACAAGATGCGATCGCACAGATTCGCCAAACCACGAAGGACGCGGTGCGTCGTCAGCTCGTGTCTGATCGTCCGCTCGGCGTGTTCCTCTCCGGCGGAATTGATTCCTCTTGCATCCTCGGAATCATGAGCGAGTTGTCCTCCGGACCGATCAAAACGTTTTCCGTCGGCTATGAAACGGATATTGATACCGAACGGTACAATGCGGACGCTACGCTTGCAGAAAAGACCGCAAGATATTTCGGCGCCGAGCATCACGCCTTTACGCTTACCGCGAAGGAGGCGATGGACTCACTTGAAAAAATTGCATGGCACATGGACGAGCCTATCGCGAATCACATCCAATCTTCGACGTATTTGCTTGCGCAGTATGCCAAGCCGCACATTACCGTCGCGCTCGGCGGCGATGGGGGAGACGAGCTCTTCGGCGGCTATTCGCGCTATTGGTACAGCCGTTTCATTGATCGCGTGCGCGCGTTGCCCATCCCGTTGCGGAAGAAGCTCTTATCTTTCCAGCCAAAATTTTTGTCAGAGCCGGGTCTGGATCGTTTCTTAACGTTCATGATGCAAAAAGAGGAGACCGTCTCACGTTTTCTGGCGCCTGCGATCAACCGACCGGATGTCTCTCGTACAGCGTTTGCGCCGTATTTTGGAACGGCATGGAAGGATCGCATCAATCAACACATGGCCGTGGATGTGCAGACTTGGTTGCCGGATGAATCGCTCATGCGTACGGATAAGTTGACTATGGCGCATGGACTTGAAGAACGCGTGCCGCTGCTTGACCCGGAGCTGGTCGACCTTGCTTTCAGGATTCCGTCCAAGTGGAAGCTTGGTACTAAGCAGCAGGGCAAGAAAATTTTTATTGAAGCCATGCGCCCGTATCTGCCCCCGCATGTTCTCGATCAGGAAAAGCGCGCGTGGATGTCACCGGCAGCCAAATGGCTACGCGGTCCGATGCTCGGGTTTGCCCGAGAAGTGTTGTCCCCAAGTTTCTGTCCGGCCACAGCCGAGCTGTTTGATTTCAACGAGATTCATCGTCTCCTCGACGATCACGTCGAAAAACGTTTTTACGCCCTCTCGACCATCTGGTCGCTATTGACGTTTCAGATGTGGTATCGTGAGATCGTGGGGCGTGTGTGATTCTTATGGCTTCCTTCTTTGATCGACTTTTTCGATCTCACGTGGTCTGGTATCTCGCGATTCCGTTTGTTTTTGGATGCATGTATTGGTTTGGTCTTGGATCCTTAGATATGACTCCAGGCTTCTGGCGCATCACGGATCTTCCAAAGGTTATCTTCGATCAGACTTTTTATCTCCAATGGTTGGCGCGTGATCTTTTTCACAGCTATCATCTTCTCCCTTTTCTTCTGCGCCCGGCCGTCTGGCTCTTACGCCCCCTGGCAAAATGGATTTCTCTCTCGGAGATGTATATATTGAGCATTTGGGTGTCCGGTGTGCTTTCCCTGTGGTTGTTCGCTTGGTTGATTCGATCTCTTGGCCATCAGTCGGTGACAGAGGCTCGGGGAAAAAGTCTGCTGATTTTCTTTCTTGTACAATCGATCCTGGGACTCCGACCAGGCGCTCCCTCATGGTATATCCCGTTTTTTCTGCTGGCTCTTTTGTGTGTCTGGAAGGGAGAGCAGGCTTGGGAGAGTCGCCATGCTGGATCGGCGTTATTTTTTTGGATCGTCGCCGCCTTCTCCGCTACGATCTACCCGTGGTATTTTGCCATCGTGGTTGGCACCGCCTGTCTTCTTTTCACTCAGCGTTTTTTTCGTGCTCGTTGGGTACCGCCTTTATTGATGATAGGAGGTGGATGTGCGGCCGTCGTGTTCTTCCTACGCGCCCGCTGGGTTCCGCATCTATTAGCTTCTCCCACACTTTATCACGCCGTGATTCAGGGAATCGGATTTGGTCATACCACAACCTTGAGCAATACGATTCTTGTTATTTTCATCTGGCTCTTTCTTTGGGGTTCTGTAGTTCGACGGTCAGGCCGCGTGAGTCACTTTTTTTTGGCCGCCTGGACAGCGCAGGTGATTCTGTGGTTTCAGTCGGTCGTGACAGGTTTTTCCATGATTCCAGATCATTTTATTTATACGGTTTGGATTCTGTCTGCACTCTCATTTGCTTGTTGGCCGGAGATGAGAGGCGTTCTACCTCTTTCACCACGCCAGCGGCGTTGGTTCGAGTGTACCGCCTGGTTCGCGATCGGATTTGTTGTCTATATCTTTGGCAAGCTCGCTTGGGGTCTGTACACAGTTGATACCTTTCCTTCTTTGATTATTCACACAGGTATTTGGACATTTTTAGCCCTAGGACTCTTTGCATTCGTGCGACCTCCGTTCGCTCGCGGTCTAGCTGTGTTGATTGCCGGGAGTTCGATCGTTTTGGGAGTCTTGGCTATTCCGGCTATCGCCGCTCCCTATGTGGCCCATAATCTTCCCGTGCGTGGCGTCCGGGCGTGGATCAGCCGTGAGCACCCATCGGCCGATCTTCGTTGGTGTAGCGATTATCTGACAGGGGAATATCTTTTCTCTACGACCGGTCAAATTTTTCATCTCTCCACCTCGGATCGACTTGATCCCTTGCCTTTGGAGATCGCTCAGAATCGGATGGTGGAGCTTGGGACGTACTTTCACGCCAGTTCAGCTGGAGAGCTTTATATCTGGGATGATTCCATTGTTGTGGATTTAGATTTTGCTTGTAGCGGCTTCATTCCGTATCGTAAACTCTACGCCCTTCTTCCGTTGTCTCAAGAACAGCAGGTATTTTTGACCGGTTGTGATGAGGTCTGGGCAGACAGAACGCGTGCCGCGGTTTTGGCAAGGATCGAAGAGCGCTGGCACATTCCCTTGCCTGATCGTTCACCGTTATGCGATCGATTTGTGGTGCAAAAGCGATTGTCCAAGGATTGGCGGATCCCCTCCGGTTACCGACAGCTCTATGAGGACCCCGAGGCGGTTGTATATGGGATTCGCTAAAGCGAGATCGTAAGCTGCCAGATGAGAGTTTTCCCGAAGATTTACTTTTTTCCTGAGAGACTCATTTATGCAAATTTCAGATAAACTTGCGAAGATTGTGGCTGAAATCAATCAAAAGAGTCCATTCGATGCCAAGGAAACGAAAAGAATTATAGATAAATGGTTTCAGAAAGTGCCAAAAGCAGCTCAAATCTGTTTGCGAAGATACGGTTTTGATCAAAAGAAAGTTCTCGATATCGGTAGTGCTTTTGGGCAAAGTTTGCTTTTCTGGGGCGAGGAGTCAGAGGGCATTGATGTCCAACTCCCCACTCTAGAGTTCCTTACTGCCATGGGGAAGAAAATGTATAATCTCAATGTAGAAAATGGTTTCTTGCCGCAGATGCGAGATTCTTATGATGTGGTTTATACGAGCAATCTTATTGAACATCTCGTGGCCCCCCATCTCTATCTGGTTCGATTACATGCTCTTTTACGACCAGGCGGTTTGTTAGCCATCGCGCATCCTGTTGTTCCGGTTTTCCCCATTCGAAAGATATGGGAACTATTTGGATTCAACGGGTGGAAGGCTGTTGAGCATGTCAATTTTTTTACACCGGAAACGATCAAACTTACCCTAGCTTTTTCAGGATTTAAAGTTATAAAACAGTATAATCTTGGATTGCCAAATCTGTTTTTCCTTCATCAACTTTTTCGATCAGCGAGCATTCAGTGCCTAAGCATCTGTCAGAAGGATGATCATTTTAAGTATCATTCACTCCGGTACCAGATGTATGATCCCGTTTGGGCAGATGATCTAGACTATTTACGTTCACTACCAATAGTAGAAAAGACATCTTCCGGATCAAAGGAAATGAAGGCTTAACGATCGCTTGGCAAAAGGTGGCCTTCTCGGTACGCTTATGCCCATGTCCATTGAGACGTTTCATGACAACACTCCCGAAATGTGGGATCGGTATTATGCATCAAAGGATGAAACCGGTTGGTTTGCGGGGTTTGTCCATTGGGCCCGTGAATATTATTTTGGGGATCTTTTTGCGCGCAGGGTGATTGATCTTGGCGGTCCGGCGACAACGTATTTGGAACTGGGAGTTGGTACGGCCCAGACCCTGGCTCGTTTGCAGAGGCGAACGCAGATGCCGTGCACCGGCATCGAGATTACGCCGCGCGCCTATGAGCTTGGGAAGGCCTACGCCAAGAATTGTCAGATCATTTTAGGAGATGGGATGCATCTGCCATTCCCGGATCAATCGTTTGACGTCACCTATTCCTTGGGTCTTTTGGAGCATTTTGAGCCAGACGATCAGTCTCGATTATTGCATGAACAAGCTCGGGTGACGCGACAAGCCATCCTCGTAGAGGTGCCTACCGACACGCCACACATGCGTGGGATTCTATTCTTTAATCGGCATGTCCTCGGGAAGCGAGGCGTCTGGGCAGATGAGGAACTTTTTTCTGCAGCCCATTTTCGTCGTAAATATCCAGGTCTTCCTTTTCAATATTTTTTTGATTGGGCGAGCGGGGCCATGACCTGTTGGTTTGTGTTGCGACCCCAAGACATTCTGCGCTATGTTCCAGTTTCCGCGTAAGGGACGTTCTTGGATTTGGTGGGGAGGCGTTCCCATCGCCGTCGCGGTTTGGACCGTGTTGCCTTATTGGATATTGAACCATTCGAGCCCCCTCTTACAGAGTTCGTGGTGGCGCGTACCGGTCATGACCCCAGGCGTTTTTGACACCTACGTCTATCTCCATTGGATGGGCGCTTTGGTTGGGGGCATACCCTATGGCGGACATTTTAAATGGTTTGGATGGGTCATCGTTGGTTTATGGAAGCTTATTCACTCCTGGGCAAGTTTGCCCGAGCTTTGGTTGATCACGCGCTGGATGACAACGACGCTTTCCGTGTGGACAGGAGCGTGGGCCATACGACAAGCTTCGGATCTCGATGTTTGGAAGAGTCGTTTTCTTTCCCTCGGGATGTGGTTTGCAATCGTACTCACCCTGGGTATGCGACCTGGAGCGTACTCATGGTATCTCCCTTTTTGTCTGGCAGGGATGGCTTGTGTCTGGGTCGTTGAACGATTATTGAGGGAACACCATTTTTTTAAGGCCATAGGATGGTCTCTTTTTGGACTAGCTCTTTCTTATCTTTACCCCTGGTTTTTTTTGTTGGTCGGCCTCTGGTTGGTCGTCCTATGGATGCGAAGTTTGATCGCTTTGCTCCGTCATCCATCATGGATATTTTTCTTGGCCATTTTCAGTGTATGGGCGATTTCTGTTCCGTTGGCAAAATGGTTTTTGGATCCAGCGCGGGTCGGTCTCCTTGGGATGTATGAGCGTAACGGAGTCGTGTTTACCCATGTCCCTTTTTTCGCCAATACGCTTTTGGCCATGGGTCTGTGGATTACGTTGATTATTTTACAGGTACGGCATCGGCCAGGGAAGCCCGCCGCCTCGATCCTACTCCCCTGGTTGGTGCTACTCTTTCTTTGGTTCCATCCTGTTTTTACGGGTATCTTTTTATACCCGGACCATTTCATCGGGCCGGTGGCTGTGCTGAGTTGGATGAGTTTAGGATGGATGTGGAAGGGGGGGGAACAATCCTTGAAAAAGAGAGTCCTGCTGTTCCTCCCTGTGGGGGCAACCCTTTTTTTTCTCTACATTCTTCAGCAGCCTCTCCGTTTGCATCCCTATAAATTTGATCCTTATGTGATTCATCTCGCTCATTGGTTGGCATTAGCCGGGGCAGGTTGGTTATGGGTCGCTGCTGGGAAAGAGAGGGGGACACGTTTGGTCATGGGTGTGGTGATGGGTCTGGCTGTGGGGATCGGTTTGATGGGGGCCCGCTCTCCTCTTGTACGTGATGTGCCACATGTGACAGAGGTGGCCATGCAACTTCCATCGATTACATGGATTCGTGCCCACGTCCCTCTCACCGCCAAGATATGTTCTGATCCATCGACAGCGCTGTTTTATGCGGCACACACGGGACGCACCATTTATCCTGCCGAGCCGGTCATGTCCTATCCTGTTTCGAGCGAGATCGTTTTGCAGGAGTTGGAGACTCTCGCCGGTGCCTATGATGCCAGTTCCACTGGCCAGTTCGCATCCTTTCAATTTTTGACCGATCATTATCGTATCATTTCTTGTAGCCAAGGAAGCAAGTATGCGCATAATGGGATGTATGCCGTGCTCTTTCATAGGCTGGGATGGAGTGATGATGCGTTGAATCAGTTTATCGGATGCCACGAATCTGTGATCAAGAAAAATTGGGAGCGCATCAAAATAGCCTTGAATCGTCACCAGATGGACGCTGTTCGGTTCAGGGAACTTTGCCCCTCGGTCATTGTAAAAAAAGGAGAGCGCGATGCCTGGCAGTTTCCGCCCGAGTATCATAAGCTTCTGGACGAACGTCTCGTCGAGATATGGGGAAGATGATTCCGCCGCCAACGATCGCCTGTCCCAGTGGACGGGGTGGGCATCAGGCTTCGTACCAATGGACGAAGGATGGTTGGCATTTGTATCGGTGTACCACTTGCAGGCATCTGTGGGTGTCCCCACTTCCCACGGAACAAGAGCTGATTGCTTTTTATGATCGGGGTTATTTTCAAGGAGATCCTTCTAAGCGTGGCTATGCGGATTATGATGCAGATAAACAATCCGTCAAAAAAGATTTTATTCGTAGTCTCGAAGAGATTGAACAACGGATCCCGAATGGCCGCTTGCTTGATATTGGGGCGGCGACAGGATTTTTTTGTCAGGTTGCTAAGGAGCGTGGCTGGGAGGTGCAGGGGGTAGAGCTCTCCGACTATGCTGCCGGGCTGGGTCGCGCGCGCGGATTGGATATCCGAACCGGGACGTTCGAGCAGCATGCGCGTGCCTTGTCGGGGGCATCTGTTGTCACGGCCTGGGACGTGGTTGAGCATCTGCGCGATCCGTTCATTTTTTTTCAAGGCGTTCATGCTCTCCTTGAGCCGGGTGGTCTTTTCATGTGTGCTTTGCCACAAGGGGATAGTCTCTTCGCAAGATGCTTGCGTCCATATTGGACATTGATGGCTCCGCCTCAGCACCTGCATTATTTCTCCTTGCAAAGTATTCAAGCGGCCTTGCAACAGGCCGGATTTGAGATCGTGTCCATCGACTGGCGTGGAAAAGATTTTCCGGTCGGCTATATCATTCATTTTGTGATGGGTTGGTTCAAAATCGATTGGAAATGGTTGGAGCATGTGGCGAGCTGGCCTTGGCTTTCTCGTATCAGTATTCGGATCAACCCGCATGACATGATGATTGTGATGGCCCGCAAACCATAGGAGCTATGCGTTCCAAAAATTGTCAGGCTTTCCTTTGGTGGGTTGGTGTTCCAGCCGCGCTTCTTTTGATCATTTGGGGGCCCTATTGGATCTGGAATATCGTGACAGGGCAACCATCTTGGTTCCGTATTCCGATGGTGGCCGGAACGATTTTTGATGTCACGGCCTATCTCCAATCGGTTGGTCATGCGATGCATGGTCTCTCTGGAGCAGGCTTGCTCGGTCCGTTCGCCTGGCCCATTCGTGCATTGAGCCGAATCTTTCCACAAGCAAGCGTAGCAGAAATTTGGTTCATCACACGCTGGATGTCAGAATGTGCGGCGATTTGGGTTGGGGCTTGGGCCATTCGAAATTTTTCTGGGAGCGATCCCGGGCGAGCCCGTCTTGTTTCCTTAGCGTTGTGGCTTTCTCTCGTAATCGTGCTCGGGATGCGTCCGGCTGTGTTTTCCTGGTTTTTACCGCTCGGCATGTTCGGGATGGGTGCCGTGATGCGTATGGATCATCATCTCCGCAAGCGGGAAGCGGGGAAAGCCCTGGCCTGGTTTGTTCTTGGCCTCGCCCTCTCTTCCGTCTATGCCTGGTATTTTCTTTTTGTCGCCGTTTGGGGCGCGGTCGTATGGTTTCAATGGTTTATCCAATCCTCTCCCAGGATCGCTTTCGTTTTTGCCATCCTCGTGACGATTGCCGCAAGCTTTTGTGCCGTTATCTTATCCTTCTGGGTCACACAAAATTCTGAGGGCATCATTTGGTTAGAGCTTTATCAGCGCCTGTCACTCAGCTATACCCACTTTCCCTTCGTCTCGAGCTCACTCCTGCTCACTATTTTGTGGGGCATTCTCCTGGTGCCGCTCCTCCGTACGATTCCGGAGCCATGGTACGCACGTTTGGGGTTAGCTTTCATCGGTTGGATTTCTCTGGTGTTCTGTTTTCTCCTGTCGCCTTTTACGGGACACTTTATTTTAAATGATCATTTTCGCGCGCCAGCCGTAGTGTTGTCCTGGTTTACACTTGCGCTGATCTGGGAAGTCTATGTACACCGTCCATCTCCGCCCCCTCTTGTTTATGGTTGGATGACGCGTCTTCCTTTTGTGGTGTTCGTAGGGGCGTCTTTATACGTCTTCCGTATTTTAGCCGCGCCGTATGCCTGGAATCGGGACTTCTTGAACGTCGTACAACTGTCCCATTGGTTTGCTCTTTTTGTTGCTTCACTTCTTGTTCTCGCGTTAAACCATAGCGTCCGACGTATAGGATCAAAAACATTTTTTCTTTTTCTCTTTGGGTGCTTGTTCTGCTTGAGTGGGATAGCGCTTTCCGCTGTTTATAACTATGAATTCGCAGGGTTGAAACGTCTCGAACCGCTTCTTCCAGTCTTTCGCTGGATCAATGTGCATATACCCGTTGATGCCACTCTGTGCGCGGATCACGGTGGGGAAGGGTACAGTCTCGATGACATGCTTTCCGCTCATACCGGCAGAGTCGTCTATGTCGCGCATACGACGCTGTATCATCACGAGCGCGATCAAGCTTATTTGGATCGTATGCGCACCATTGCTGGATTTTACGACGTTCGTGCTGCGGGCGATGAAGACTATTGGAAACTCCAAAGCTCCCTGAATCAATTTATCGTGTGTGGAAATTTTCCCCTCCAAAAGAAAATTTTTCAGGCTTTCGGTTGGTCAGAAGCCCGCATCAATCATCTGATAGGTTGCCCACAATCCACCATTGAATCTCGTTGGTCTTATGTGAAAGAGAGGATCGATCATCCCGTATCGAATACAGATGCCTTCAAAAAAATCTGTCCTTGGGTAGCGATCCCCAAGCGCAGCCGCAACGTTTGGCAACTTCCTGCGGACTATCACGAGCAGACCATCACGAATGATTTTTCCCTTTTTTCATTTCGTATTCCACCATCAAATTCACGAGCTCCTTAAAGCGTACCGTGGGTTCCCATCCCAGAATCCGTTTGGCTTTGCCGGCATCACCAATCAGCTCATCGACTTCCGCGGGGCGGGCATGACGGGGATCGAGCTCTAGGATAACCTGACCGGTACTGGCGTTGAAAGCTTTTTCATTTTCAGCCGCTCCTTCCCAACGGAGGGGGATATTCACGACGCGGAAAGCCTCTTCTGCAAATTCTCGAATGGAGTGATTTTCTCCTGTCGCGAGGACGATATCATCTGGTTTTTCCTGTTGTAACATACGCCACATGCCTTCCACATAATCTCCCGCATACCCCCAATCACGTTTGGCTTCTAAGTTTCCTAAGAGGAGAGGCTCTGAATTTCCCTGAGCGATTCGTGCGACCCCGATGGCTATTTTTCGAGTCACGAACTCTTCTCCTCGCATTTCTGATTCATGGTTAAAAAGAATGCCATTACTCATGAAGAGGTTATAGGCTTCTCGGTAATTTTTTATGGTCCAAAATCCAGCCAGTTTGGACACGCCATAGGGACTGCGTGGATAAAAGGCGGTTAATTCATTCTGCGGGGTGCTCTGTACCCGGCCATAGAGTTCTGAGGTGGCAGCAAAATAGACACGACTTTTAGGACTGAGCTCTTTGACCGCATTCACGAGATTCAGGGTCCCACTGATGTTCACATCGTAAGTGAGTTTTGGGTTAGAAAAACTTAATCCGACAAAGCTTTGGGCAGCTAAATGATAGACCTCGTCAAATTGACCATCGCGGATAACCCGTTCAACGATCGTATGATCTATCACATCTCCCCAATGAATAGACAGGGCTTTCAAGGAGTCTTGGGGAAGGTTGATCAGCGTCCCTAAAGACATTTGACTATTTCGTCGAGCCATCCCGTGGACTTCGTAACCTTTTTGGAGAAGGAGTTTGGATAAAAAATATCCGTCTTGGCCGGTGATGCCGGTAATGAGAGCTTTAGGCATAGATGTTAGTTGATCGGCATCCGGAATTTCCAACCCAGACGCCAAGGCATAAGAAAGGCTTCAAGAATAATATGACGATTGAGTTTTGAGACTCCGAGGCGCCGATCGCGGAAACAAATCGGGACTTCTTGAGCGGGGTAGCCTAGGCGGAAAGCGATGAA
>Ga0209515_10004522_pt1 | contig 18735 bp, 18 predicted proteins | sample Subgroupgradi54m_FD_187454 | JGI IMG/M metagenome (GOLD analysis project Ga0209515, IMG submission 187454) | Subsurface groundwater microbial communities from S. Glens Falls, New York, USA - GMW60B uncontaminated upgradient, 5.4 m (SPAdes)... ...
AAGCCGAACAGCTGATGCCGCTGGAATCTTCCGAGAGCGTCTATCTCGTGAAGGAGGGTCCTGACAAAGGAAAGAAGGTTCCCGTCACCCTGGAACGACGCGACGACCGGTGGGTGTTAACTCAAAAGGGTCTCATGTGGCATGAGCTGCAACGCGATACCCAAGGCAACATCCTGATTCTTCGGGAGGCGGATTTGAGGCACAACCGCCAAATTGAATACAATCCACCAATCATCCTTCTACCCTCCCAAGTGGATAGCAACACCTCTCTGACAGGGAAAACGCGGATCACCATCAAGAACGTCCGTACCGGTTCGGTGATAGATCGCGGAGATTGTGAATGGAGACTGGATTTCGTCGGCATCCAGTCCGTTAAGACGCTAGTCGGAACCTTCCCGGCCTATCGCCTCAAGGCAACACGCCACATCCGCCTTGCCTTGGTCAAAACATCGGTAACAGTCGATTTCGACTACGCCTTCGGGAAAGGGATGATCGCCACCGGAATCGAACAAGTCGATCGCTTTTTCGGCCTCTTCAGGAGTCGGACAGCCTGGCGTCTCGAACAAACAGGAGATTCCGGAGCTGGGCGTGACTTATAGTATCAAGGCCACCAGATCCTGGCCGAGTTCTTCTGCAAATTCTGATTCGGTGAGTTGCCCTCATCCCAGCCGAAGAGTAAAATAAGCCATTCCCATCATGCTCCGTCCGTTCCGTTTCCTGGGTTCTCTAAAGGTCGCCGTTCCGACACTGGTCACCATCGCGGGTGTGCTCGCTTGGGGCACGATCTACGAGGCCCGTTTCGGAACCGCCGCGGTGCAGCGCTTTGTTTACGGTTCCTGGTGGTTTCAGGGGATCTTAAGTTTCCTGGCGGTGAATCTGGCGACGGCGGCTTTTCTGCGTTACCCCTGGAAACGGAAACATATTCCGTTTGTGCTGGCGCACATCGGGATCATCCTGATCCTGACCGGCGGCATACTCGGCGGCCGGTTCGGGGTCCAGGGCCAGATGATCATCCCGGAGGGGGAATCCTCGGATTCGCTGCAGTTGGACCGGAATGTCCTGGCCGTGCTCCAGCCGAATCCCGGCCTCACCCGCGAGTTTGAGACCCGCTTCGAGACGACCGCCTGGGATCACGCGCCTCACGCGCTGTTCGAAACCGATCTGGAAGGGGGCCGGCTGCAGCTGGTGGTGGACCGCTACTTCTCGAACGCCGACCCTCATGAAGAGATCAGCGACGCGGGAGAGCGGGACAATCCCGCGATCCATCTCACGCTTTCCTCCGAAGGGCATGAGGACGACATCTGGCTTCTGGCAAGGGACCGGGAACGGTTCGGCGCCCGATGGGGGGAGGCCCATGTGCTGTTCCTTGAGCTGGAAGACGAAAAGGAATTGAAGCAAATGCGGTCGCACACGCATCCGGTACTTCCGCCGGATTCGATCGTGCTGATTTGGCTCCGGTCGCCGGATAAACTGGCGGTGGTCACCACCGGTCCGAAAGCGGTCATCTCCGGTGTTGTTCCGGTGAAGGTCGGCCGGCCGTTTGTCCACCCTTCGCTCGGTTACCGGGCGAAAGTCTCCGCTTTCTATCCGAAGGCGCGGGTGGAAGAGTTCTTCACGAGCCGTGACGACGAAGTCCGGTCGGAGGCGGTGCGCTTGACGGCCCGCTCCGGAGAGAGGACGGTTCAGTCATGGCTCGGCCTGCGGGAGTCGATTACTCTCCCGTTTGGCAAGCACCCGGTGATCATCGAATACCGGCCGGCGGTGCGGCCGGTCCCCTTCTCAGTGAAGCTGTTGGATTTCCGGAAGACCGATTATCCCGGCACGGAAATGGCGGCCGCGTTCGAGAGCGACGTGGAGCTTTCCGATCCGAGCCGAGGCGTGACCTTCAAGAAAAGGATCAGCATGAATAACCCGCTCAAATACCGCGGTTACAGCCTGTTCCAGTCCAGCTACGTGCAGGGGCCGAAAGAAACGACGATCCTCTCGGTCCGCAATGATCCGGGGGTTCCCTTTGTTTATACCGGATTCCTGATCGTGCTGGCTGGCGTGATCACGCTGTTCACCTCGAAATCGAGGATGACATGAGCGCCAACCACGGGTTCTGCCGCCTGCGGGTGCTCCCGCCGTCCGTCCTCCCTCCGGCGTCACTCGTAGCCGGCTTCTTGCTGCTTTCCATCGTGTTGATCGGCGTCTCTCCTGTTCGGGCCGAGACGAAGATTTCTACGGAGACGTTGGAGACGGTGCGGCATCTGGCGATCCAGCAAGGCGGCCGCGTGAAGCCGCTGGACAGTTTCGCGCGGGAGACCATAGACCGGTTGACCGGCAGCCCGGTGTGGAAAGGGCAGGATCCCGTGGAGACTCTGCTCTCCATCCTGGCGGAGCCGGACCGCTGGCAGGAGGAACCGTTCCTGTCAGTTCCGTTTGGGCCGCTGCGGGAGGCGCTGGGTCTGGACCGCCGGACCAAGCACGTCTCCTACAGCGAGCTCATCTCCACCAAGAAATTGATGCGGATGCTGCCGGCGATCGTCGAGAAGCAGCAGCGCGGCGAAAAGTTGACGATGCTGGAGAACGAGACGATGGACCTGTTCGACCGGTTCGTCGCGTTCACCAACTTGATCAAGCAGGAGCTGAACCTGGTTCCTCCTCCGGCGGGGGAACGGATTTGGCTGCCGGTCCGGCAGCCTGCCGGCCCGCGCGCGGCCTGGGAAGGATTCATCGCTTCTCTGAAACAGTCCGATCCCGCGGAGGGGATCGGGGGCGCCCGGCGCCTCGAGCAGGCGCTGCAGGCCGTCAATCCCCCAGCGTACCCAGCCCGCTGGCGGTTGGACTTGGAGGTCTTCTATAACCGCTCGGCGCCGTTTAGAGTCGCCCGGTTGCTGTATCTTGCGGCGGCAATTCTTCTTTTGCTGTTCAGTTTGAAGGGGAAGCCGAAGCTGGCTTCCGCCGGGGCCGTATTCTTCGTGTCGGCCTTCCTCATCCACGCGGCCGGGATCGCTTCGCGCGTGATTTTAGGCGGCAGGCCGCCGGTTTCCAACTTCTACGAGACGATGCTTTGGCTTCCGTTCGTCGCGGCTGTGCTGGCGCTGATTTTTGAGCGGATCTATCGTTCCGGGTTCTTTGGTTTCTCGGCGGCATTGCTCGCCTCGATCCTTCTGCTCCTGGCGGATCATCTTCCGCTCGACTCCAGCATCTCGCCGGTGGTGGCGGTTCTGCACAGCAACCTGTGGCTCACCATCCACGTGTTGATGGTCGTCGGCAGTTACGCGCCGATCTCGTTGGCGATGGTGCTGGCTCACCTGTACGGTGTTTTTTACCTCCAGGGCGGGGAGGGGCATCCGTCGCTGCCCGCGGTCGGCCGTTTCCTCTATAGGGCTGTCCAGGTGGGGGTGGTGATGCTGGCGGCCGGCATCATGTTGGGAGCGGTCTGGGCGAACGCCTCCTGGGGCCGCTACTGGGGATGGGACCCGAAGGAGACCTGGGCCCTGATCACTCTGCTCTGGTTCCTGGCGCTTCTGCACGGCCGATTCGCCGGCTGGCTCAAGGGGACCGGGATGGCTCTCGGGACGATCGCCGGATTCTTCCTGTTGCTTATGACCTACTACGGGGTCAGCTTCTATCTGGTCGGTCTGCACAGCTACGCGGGCGGCAACGCCAAGCCGGTGCCGCCCCTGCTGATCGCCTACTTCGCGGCGGAGATCCTCTTCATCGGGACCGTGGCGCGGAAAGCTGTCATCGGCTCCCGCCGCCCGGTATAATAGACCCATGTTTAACATCGGATGGCCGGAACTGATCCTGATCCTCTTCGTCTGCTTGCTCCTGTTCGGAGCGGGCCGGCTTCCAGAGATCGCACAACAGTTAGGGAAAGCGATCCGGGAGTTCAAGAAGAGCCTCAAAGAAGGTGAGGACGGCGACAAGCCTGGAACCTGAGGGGGGGATCGTCCTCCCGTTCGACAGCCGGCGTCCCCTTCTGGACCACTTAGAGGAGTTGCGCTGGCGGTTCCTCCGCTCTTTTCTCTGGGTCGGGTTTGGGATGGTTCTCGCGTGGCGCGCGGCCCCTCATCTTTTGCAGGTTCTGATCCGTCCCGTGGGGCAGGTTGTTTTTTTAAGCCCGGCCGAGCCGTTCCTTGTTCATCTGAAGGTGGCGTTCCTCGGCGGATTGGGGATCAGCTTTCCGCTGCTGGCTTGGGAGGCCTGGAGTTTCGTCCGGCCGGCATTCCCCTCGGGCAGCCGCTGGCCGGTGCTGGCGCTGATCCCGGTCAGCGTGGGTCTCTTCTTCGCAGGGGCCTGGTTCGGTTGGAAGCTGCTGCTGCCGGCGGCGCTGCGGATCTTGCTCTCTTTCGGCGCCGGGGTCATGACGCCGATGATCACCGTCGGCTCTTACATCAGCTTCGCCGGCTGGCTGATCGCCGGCTGCGGTTTCATCTTCCAGGTGCCGCTCATTATTCTCTTTCTGGCGGCAGTTAGGCTGGTCCGGCCGGTGACGCTGCTGCGCCAGTGGCGATTGGCGGTCGTTGGGATCCTGATCATCTCGGCGGTGATCACTCCAACGCCGGACATTTGTAATCAGCTCTTGCTGGCCGGCCCGCTGGCGGTCCTTTATCTGGGATCGGTACTCCTGGCGTTCGTCGTTTCTTTCTTCCGAAAAAAGGAGGCCAAATGTTAACGCTGAGAACACGGCAGATGCTGATTGCTCTGGCGATTGGAGCAATGCTGGTCGGGCCGGCTTTCGCGGAGACGATCGAGTTAGTGACGTACTACCCGGCGCCGGGGAGCACGGGGGATCAGCGCGCGAGGAGCCTGACGGTGGGGACGGGATACCAGGGGGTCGACATGTCCGCTTCCGACAAAGACGGTGTGGCCCTGATCTACGATAAGCTGTGGATCGGCCAAGGATACACGGCTGCGGATCCGGCTGCGCTGCGCGTGGTCGGCTTTCCCGGCGTCGCTGACAAGGTGCTGTTCCTGCCGGGGACAAACGGAACGCTGAGCGTGGGGGTCGGCACGGTGGCCCCCGCATCGGTGATGCACGTGGTTACGGAGGCGGACGACGCGACCAATGATTTTTTGCTGGATGGTTTTTCCAGCGTTGCAACTGCCGGGTCAGAATTCGTCACACGCAGAGCCAGAGGCACGGCGGCAGCTCCTACGGATGTTGCGGTGGGAGACGATCTGGGCGGCGTTAAGTTTTTTGGGTACCGGGGCGGGGTGTTTCTTGAAGGGGCCACAATCGATCCGGAGGTAGACAGCGGTCCTGTTGTCGCGGGGCAAGTTCCCACAACGCTCTCATTCCGTACGGCGGGCGTGCAGCGGCTCAGCATCACCAGCACCGGCAACGTGGGGATCGGGACGACGGCACCCGCAGGGCGGCTGCACGTGCAGGACGGCGATATCCGGATTGCTTCTACAACAGGTTTAGGTGGAATTTATTTTCCAGACGGTTCATACCAGACGCATGCGGCAGGTTTCTCCAATTTCCAGTACTTTGCTTCTTCCGGTACCTGGACGGTTCCTTCGGGAGTCACACGAATCATGGTGGAAGTCTGGGGAGCTGGTGGAGGCGGCGGGAATAATACGATGGATACTGGCGGAGGCTACCCTTCGGGAGGTGGCGGTGGGGCCTATGGAATGGGGATTTATGCCGTTGTCCCTGGTACAACCTACACCGTGACGGTGGGGTTGGGAGGGAATGGAGAATCAAACGGAAGAGCAAGTTCTTTTGGAGCGCTCATCAGTGCGGGCGGGGGGGCAGGGGCTGCGCCACATAGAACCGATCTGGGAGGTGCGGGAGGGATCAGCACGGCCCCTTTTAATATCTCAGGGCAACGGGGTGGAGGTCCTGTTAATGCAGGTGTAGGTGCTGCGGGAGGTGGCGGTGGATCTGCTCCCCGGGGAGGGCTAGGAGCGCCTGCGGAGAGGGGCGATGGTCTGGCCGGAGGGATTCCGGGAGGTGGCGGGGGGGGATCCGGAGGCGGTTCAGGAGGCCGAGGCGGGGATGGAGGGGTAATGGTTTGGTGGTGATGACGAAAGGGGGGATCGTGGCTCTGCTGCAGCGCGTTGACGAAGATCTGAAAACCGCAATGAAGGCGCGGGACGAGTTGAAGGTTTCCGCCCTGCGGATGCTGAAGGCGGCCGCCTACAACGCGGTGATCGCCAAAGGAAAGCCCACCCTGGAGGATGCCGAGGTCATGGAGGTGATCGTCAAGCTGATCAAGCAGCGGGAAGAGTCGGTCGAGGCCTACACTAAGGGCAACCGGCCCGAGCTGGCGGAAAAGGAGAAGAAGGAAGCGGCCATTCTGAAAGCATACTTGCCTGCGCAGATGCCGGACGAAGAGCTGAAAGCAATTATCCAAGCGGCAATTAAAGAAACCGGCGCCTCCGGCCCGCAGGGAATGGGGGCAGTGATGAAAGCAGTCCTTCCGAAGGTGGCCGGCCGGGCCGACGGAAAGCGGGTCAGCGAGCTGACCGCTCAATTGCTGAAGGGGGCTTGAGAATGAGAGCCGGGGAAGCGTTGGCGGCAGGTTTCCGGAGCGCCAATGAGGGGTGGAAGATCGTCTCGGGCAGCTGGGTCCTTGGCTTGGGGATAAGCGTCGGCCAGAGGATTCTTCTGCCTCATTCCCAGCCCTCTCCCGATGCGAATCCGATCGCTCTCTTGGCGGGCGGCATCGGGATGATTGTTTTGGTACTGGTGTTGGGCGTGCTGTGGACGGTCTGGCTGGGCGGGGCCCTGGTCTGGCTGAAGAACCGCTTGGACGGCGTGGAAAACTCCTGGACCGGGTTCGTCGAGGGAGGGAAACGCCTCTTCTGGGCCCTCTGCTGGGTGTTGTCGCTGCAGGTGATCTTTGGATTGGGGCCGCCGTTCGTCGCGGGATTGATCGGAGCGCTGCTCTCCCGCGTGATCGGTGCCGGAGCGTCCGTTCTTCTGATCGCGGTTGGGATGCTGATGGGTCTCGCGGTCTTCATCCTGCTCACCTTTGGCGCGTGCAGCTTGGCGGAGAGGCAGCAGGGGGCCATGGCCGCTCTGAAAGATTCCGCCCGCTTCGTGCGGGCTCACCCCGGGGGGACGGTGGGCCTGTTGGCGGGACTCACCTTCCTGGGCGTGGCCGCGGTGCTGGCGCTCATGGTTCCCCTGCTGTTGCTGGCCTTCATGCTGAAGCTCCCGATTTCGCCGCAGCAGCAACAATTTCCGCTGCTCGTGGAGTTTCCCCTTCAGGCTGCTACGGCCTACGTCTGTTTCTTCGCGCTAGCGGCGCAGTACGCCTATTACCGGGGCAACCAAGAAAAGGAGAATTCATCGTGCCTACCCTGACAAAAGCGGAACAGAAAACCATCGCCGGCGGGAAGCTGCTGATCGACCGGGAGATCAAAGCATACTGTGAGCAATACAAGATGATCGAGCCCTTCTCGGACCACTTGAACTCCAACGGCGTGATCTCCTGGGGGCTTTCCTCGATGGGCTACGACATCCGGGTGACCGAGGAGTTCAAGGTGTTCACCGACGTCTGGAACACCGTGGTGGATCCCAAGAAGTTCGACCCCAAGTCGTTCGTGGACATGAAGGCAGACCATTGCATCATCCCACCCAACTCCTTCGCGCTGGCCCGGACGGTGGAATATTTCCGGATCCCCCGCAACGTAATCACACTTTGTCTGGGCAAGTCGACTTATGCACGCTGCGGGATCATCGTCAACGTCACCCCCTTCGAACCGGACTGGGAAGGGTTCGCGGTGTTGGAGATCTCCAACACGACGCCGCTTCCGGCCAAGATCTACGCCAACGAGGGGATCGCTCAAGTGCTGTTTTTCGCGTCGGAGGAATCGTGCGAAGTCTCGTACGGGGACCGGAAGGGCAAGTATCAGAAGCAGCAGTCGATCGTCCTGCCCAAGATCTGATTACGGTCGGCTGTCCGGATTTCGATCTGTCTCTCACTCTGAAATCCGGACAGGTTTTCCGATGGGCTGTTCTCGGAGGCGGTTCATTCGGCGGCTGGATTGACGGGTCGTTCGCGCGGGTTTCACAAGAGGGAGACCGCCTTCTCCTCCGGGGAGTCTCCGAGAGTTCCGCCCGGCGTTTCTTCTCGCTCGATACGGACCTGCCGGACATTCTGCGGCAGATCGACGTAGATCCCGTTATCCACGAAGCAATCCGACAGTATCCGGGACTGAGAGTGATCCGCCAGGACCCCTGGGAATGCACGGCCTCCTTTCTCCTCTCCGCTTTCAACAACATCCCTCGATTGACACAAATGATAGAAACACTTTCTGCCCGGTTCGGAAAAGCCGCGGGTGCCGCCTGCGGGTGCTCCCGCCGTCCGGCGTCACCCGTGGCTTTCCCGCGGCCAGAAGTGTTAGCGAAAGTGAGTGAACGGGTATTGAGGAACTGCGGGCTGGGGTATCGAGCGCCGTATTTGAGGGCGGTTGCGCAGAAAGTAGCGGCCGGAAAGATGAATCTGGAGAAATTACGCGATCTGGAAGACGAGGAGCTGCGCCGGGTCCTGCTCACGCTGCCGGGCGTCGGAGAGAAGGTGGCCGAGTGCGTGATGCTGTTCGCCTACGGCCGCGCAGCCGCCTTCCCGGTGGATGTCTGGATCGGCCGGATGATGCGCAAGTGGTACTTCCGGCGCCGGAAGGTGCCGGACCGCCGAGTCCGGGAGTTCGCGCGGAAACATTTCGGGCCCTACTGCGGCTGGGCGCAGCAAGTTCTGTACTGTCTCGCGCGCTGGCAATCGCGCGGTCCGTCCGTATAATGAATGTCATGGTGAAGAAGTGGGCGGTATTGGCGCTGCTGGTCGCGACGGCGTTCTGCGCCGGCGGGTGGATGGCCCATCAGCGGAAGGAGAATATCCATGCGCTGGACAAAAACCGGCGCTGGGTCAGGCAGCGGCAGGCAGCCTGGGAGGATCTGAAGCGCGAACTCTTCGCCGAAATCCGGCGCTTTGACGGCCAGGCCGGCGTGGTGGTCGAGGACCTGAGCACGGGCTGGAAGTTGGTGCATCAGCCGCAGCGTTCTTTCCCGGCGGCCAGCGTGATCAAGGTCCCGATGATGACCGCCTGTTTTCAGGCGGCGCGGGAGGGAAGGCTCGACCTAAATTCCTCTGTGGTAATCCGGCCGGGCGACAAAGTTTCCGGCTCAGGGTTGCTCAAGGCCATTCCCGGCAAGACCACGGTCCCCGTCTCCCGGCTCATCGACTGGATGGTCACGCAGAGTGATAACACCGCCGCGAACGTCTTGATGTCCCGGCTTGGGATGGATTACTTCAACCGGCATTTCCAGGAACTGGGTTTAAAAGAGACCACGCTGTCGCGCAAGATGATGGACTTCTCCCAGCGCAGGAAGGGGATCGAGAATGTCACGACCGCCGGGGACATGGCTCGCGTGCTTGAGAAGCTCTACCGGGAGGACGCCGTGAGCCCGCAGGTCTCAAAGGCCTGTCTGGAAATGCTGAAGCGCCAGCATCTGCGCGACCGGATCCCTGCGCTGCTGCCGGAAGGCACCCTGGTCGCGCATAAGACCGGGCTGGAACGGACCGTCTGCCACGACGCCGGGATCATCTACACGCGAAGAGGGGATCTGCTGATCTGCGTGCTCACCCAGCGAAAAGTGAAGAGAGGAACAAGCCGGCCGGCCAAGCGGTTCATCGCCCGCCTGGCGCAGCACGCCTACCGGTACGTCCAGCAAGCCCCCTAAATTTTCGCCGGCTCGAGGATCTGCTTGGACTGCACCGAACCGTCCGCGGCGATTTCGTAAACGATGGGCACCCCGGTAGCGATCTCCAGCGAGAGGACCTGCTCTTTTGTGAGATGGTCGAGGGACATCACAATCGAGCGCAGCGAGTTGCCGTGCGCGGCCACCAGGACGTTCTTGCCGGCTTTGAGGTCCGGCAGGATGCGGGATTCAAAGTAGGGAAGCGCGCGCGCGGCCGTGTCTTTCAGGGATTCCCCTCCGGGCGGGGCCACGTCGTAGCTGCGCCGCCACAGCTTCACCTGGTCCTCCCCAAATTTCTTCTTCATTTCGTCCTTATTGAGCCCCTGAAGTTCGCCGTAATGCCGCTCGTTCAGGGCTTGATCCTTCGTCACGGGCAGCTTTTCCTGGCCGATCTGCGAAAGGATGATCTGGAGCGTCTCGATTGCGCGGATGAGGACCGACGTGTAGGCCAGATCGAAGTGGATCCCCAGCGCCTGGATCGCTTTTCCCGCGCGCAGGGCCTCCGTGCGCCCCGCTTCCGTGAGTGGGACATCCACCCAACCGGTGAACCGGTTTTCTAGATTCCACTGGGATTGCCCGTGACGGACGAGAATAAGTTTGGCCACGGAATAATTGTATCACTTGACATTGCCGCGGGCCGATGCTATGTAATCAGTTAAGAATGAAACGTTTACGACGGGAGCGGTTGCTGAAAAAATTTGATGGAGCGCGTGGTTCACAGGCCGAGTTGAGTTAAGGAGGCATTGATGAACTGGATGCTTACAACAGCAGCAGATTCCGTTCGGGCAATGTTGATCCGCGTGGCGGAAGCGATCCCGCGGGTGGGCATTGCCCTCGTTGTTTTCGTCGTCGGGTGGCTGGCGGCCCGGGCGGCGAGGTGGGCGCTGGTGAAGGCCCTGAAGATGGTTCCGTTCGACGACTTGGCGCAAAAGCTCCACATCACCGATTTCCTCCAGAAGGGGGAAGTCCGGATCCAGCTGTCCGATCTGCTGGGGATTGCTGTCTACTGGGTGATTCTCCTGGCTTTTCTGCTGGCGGCGCTGGATATTTTTGGCATGTCCGTCGCGGCGGGGTTGCTGGAGCGGGTGCTCGCCTACGTCCCGCAGGTCATCGCGGGTGTCCTGGTGCTGGTGCTCGGGCTTTTCTTCGCCACCGTGGTCAGCGGAGTGGTCCAGACCGCGGCGGCCAACGCCGGAGTGGCTCAGGCGAAGGCCTTGGGGCAGATCGCCCGGGTGGCGGTGATCATCTTTTCCATGGCGGTGGCGCTCGAGAAGTTCTTGAGTTCCACCATCATTCAGACCACGTTCAACACAGTCGTGATGGCGTTCTCGTTCGGCGCGGCGCTTGCGTTCGGCCTGGGCTGCAAGGATATCGCGGGCAAGGCGGTCCAGGGTTTCCTCAACAAGCTGGACGGGGGGAGGTAGTCACTCTCTTTTACAATTGAAGGCCTGTCGTTTGTGAAGAGGGGAACCATTGAAAGGGGCCCCTCTTTTTTTTCGGGTTCGGACGCCAGGGTGATCGGGCTGACCTACGATCTGAAGACGGAATACGTCTTCAAGGCTGGCGATCCCCAGGATGCCAACGCGGAGTTCGACCATCCGGACACGGTCGGGATCATCGCCGAGTCCATCGAAGCGGGCGGCCACCGGGTGGTGCGGATCGGGAATGTCCGTCATCTAATTCAGCAACTGGACCGGCTGGATCTGGACCTGGTTTTCAACATCGCTGAAGGGTATCACGGCCGCAGCCGGGAGGCCCAGGTGCCTATCCTGCTGGAGATGCAGGGGATCCCCTACAGCGGATCGGACGGGCTGACACAGGCGCTCACGCTGGACAAGCTGATGACCAAGAAAGTGCTCATCAGCGAAGGGATCCCCACTCCTCGCTTCTTCGAGATCGCGCGGCCGGAGGACCCGCTGCCGCAGGACCTCGCGTTCCCGCTGATCGTCAAGCCTCGCTTCGAAGGGTCCAGCAAAGGGCTGTCGGAACGCTCGATGGTGCGGACGGCCCAAGCGCTGAGGGAACAGGCGGCCTGGGTGATCCAGACCTACCACCAGCCCGCGCTCGTCGAGGAATTCATCCGGGGCAATGAGTTCACCGTGGCGGTGATCGGCAACAATCCCCCCCAGGCGCTGCCGGTGGTCCGCATCCAGATCGACGGAAAGACGGAGTTGGGGGATCTCTTTTACACCTTCTCCCGGATCGCGGAAGGGGCCAAGTACCTGGTGCCGGCCGGCATCGATGCCGGCATGGAGCGGCGCCTGCAGGAGCTGGCGCTCAAGACCTACCGGGCGGTGGAGGCCAAGGATTTCAGCCGGGTGGACATCCGGGTGGATGAAAAGGGCAACCCGTTCGTGCTGGAAATCAATCCGCTGCCGTCCCTCTCCACCGAGGACGTCTTCGGCATCCTGGCCGGCCATCTCGGGATGACCTACGGCGACATGATTCGCAGGATATTGAAGACCGCGATCGAGCGGTACGGGCTGGCGGAAAAGGTGGCCGGATGAAAGGCTTGCGCGTGGCACTCATCCATAACCTGAAACCGCCGGCCAAGGACCCTTCCCGTCCGGCCGACTACTACTCTGAATGCGACAGCCAAAAGACGGTGGACTCCATCGCCGAGGCGATTCGCAAGGGGCATCATACGGTGCTGCCGGTCGAGGCGGACCGCGATCTGCCGGGCTGGCTCGCAAAAACGCAAGTGGACGTGGCGTTCAACATCGCCGAGGGTTTCTCGGGGGATGCCCGGGAGGCGCGGGTGCCCGCGCTCTTGGAGCTGATGGAGATCCCCTACACCGGATCCGGCGTGCTTTCGCTGGCACTGGCACTCGACAAGGCGAAGTCCAAACAGATCTTCCGCTTCAATGGCGTCCCCACTCCGAACTTTCAGCTTTTTCTCCATCCGGATGAGCCGCTGGATCCCAGGCTGAAAGTTCCGCTGATCGTCAAGCCCAACACGGAGGGATCGGCCAAAGGGATCACCGCTTCCAGCGTGGTGGCCGACGAGCGGGCCCTGCGCGCACAGGTGCGCCATGTCTTCGAGACCTACGGCCAGGGAGTCCTGGTCGAGGAATACATCGAGGGAGCGGAGCTGACCGTGGGCATCCTGGGCGCGGACCAGATCCTGCCGATCCTGGAGGTCGATTTCAGCGAGTGCCGGGGCTCCGGCGAGTTCTTCTATTCCTGGCGGATGAAGGAGTTCCAGGGCAACCGGGAGATGAAGCTCATTCCGAAGTTCTGGTGCCCGGCCCGGCTGGATCCGGCGGCGACGCAGGCGGTCCAGTCGGTGGCCTGGAAAGCGGCTCGGGCGCTGGGGACCCGCGACGTGGCCCGCGTGGACATCCGCCTGAGCTTGGAGGGCATCCCCTATGTTCTTGAAGTGAACCCACTGCCGGGCATGGATCCGGAGGAATCGAATCTCCCGATCATGGCGCGGGCGGCGGGCATGTCGTACGAGGCGCTGATCCATCGCCTGCTGAGTCTGGCGATCGATCGAGCATCCAAGCGGCCCGCCGCGCGACCGGCGGCCCCATTATCCATTCCATCATCCAACCCGACCGTTCCTTCCCCAAAGACTCCCCCAAGCGGAGCCCTCCCCGGCTCTGCGGAGCAAGGGAAAGGACAACCGGCTCTTGTCCGGAAAAAAGTTCCGAAGGAGGAGAACCTTGGACGATAGTTACCGCCGAATCCCGCTCTGGAAAGAGATCTCCGCGGAGGATTGGGAGGATTGGCATTGGCAGTTGCGCAACCGCATCTACACCGTGGATCAGCTCCGGCAGGTGATTGAGCTGACGCCGGACGAAGAGGAAGCCTGTTCCAAAAAACAGGGACGGCTGGTGATGGCCATCCCGCCGTACTGGGCGGCGCTCATGGATCCGCGGGATCCGGCCTGCCCGATCCGCCGGCAGGCAGTGCCGCTGATGGAGGAGTTCAGCATCGAGCCGCACGACATGCGGGACCCCTGCGGCGAGGATTCCGACATGCCGGTTCCGGGGCTGGTGCATCGTTACCCGGACCGGGTGCTGTTCCTGGTGACCGAGCAGTGCGCCATGTACTGCCGGCACTGCACCCGCCGCCGGCTGGTGGGCGAGAACCACGGACTGATGGGCGCCTATGAAGGGACGTTCGAGTACCTGCGCAAGCACACCGAGGTCCGGGACGTGCTGATCTCCGGCGGCGATCCGCTGATGATGACCGACGTGCGGCTGGGGCAGGTGCTGGCCCGGCTGCGCGAGATCCCGCACCTGGAGTTCATCCGGATCGGATCCCGCACGCCGGTGACGATGCCGCAGCGGGTGACCCCGGAGTTCTGCGAGGTGCTCAAGAAGTACAAGCCGATCTGGATGAGCCTCCACTTCTGCCATCCAAAAGAAGTGTCTCCGCGCGTGAAGCAGGCGATGGATATGCTGGCGGATAGCGGGGTGCCGCTTGGGAGCCAGACCGTGCTGCTCAACGGCATCAATGATGATCCGGCGATCATGAAGAAGCTGATGCACGAGCTTCTGAAGGTCCGGGTGAGACCCTACTACATCTACCAGTGCGACATGGCGCAGGGGATCACCCATTTCCGGACCGCGGTGGAGACGGGCGTCAAGATCATGCAGGCGCTGCGGGGCCACACCAGCGGCTACGCCGTGCCGACCTACGTGATTGACGGGCCGGGCGGCGGCGGAAAGATCCCGGTCGGCCCCAACTACGTCGTCTCGACGAAAGAGGGTGTGGTGACTCTCCGGAACTTCGAGGGGAAGATCTACACCTACTACGAGCCGACCGCCGGAGCGCCGGAGCTGATTCCGGCCGGCACCGCCGTGGCCAAAAACGGCAACGGGAATGGCAGCAGAAACGGCAACGGGTATCATCACGATCCCATGCCGGATTACATTCCCTAGCTGGCGCTACGGATCACGTTTTACCACGGGCTCTGCGTTCACAGCGCAGAGCCCGCTTTGCTTTCCGCCGGCAGGGAGACGTTCCCGGCGATCCTTAAGAACTCCAGTATTCGGATCGTCAGGTAGGTGAGATCCAGCTCCCACCAGCGCAAGCCGTGGCGCGCCGAGCGAGGAAAGGCGTGGTGGTTGTTATGCCAGCCTTCTCCAAACGACAACAGGGCCACCCACCAGCAGTTCGTGGATAGGTCGTTGGTCTTATAAGTCCGGTACCCCCAGGTGTGGGCTGCGGAGTTCACCAGCCACGTGACATGGTAGACGACCACGGTCCGTACACTGAGGCCCCAAACCACCCAAGGGAAACCTCCGATCACATAGAGGAGAACCCCCATCAAGATAGGCCAAACGCCCTGGGTCCGGTTGAGAAAGCGGTGGACGGGGTCCCGCGCAAGATCCATTGCCCAGCACCTGGCTCGCCTCGGGTCATCATAAAGAAACCATCCCATGTGGCTCCACCAGAAGCTATCCGTCGGGCTGTGGGGATCTTTGGGCGTATCGGAGTAAGCATGATGCAGGCGGTGGGTGGAAACCCATCCCACCGGCCCTCCCTGGGCCGCAAGCACCCCGCAGAACGTCAAGAAATACTCCAACAACCGTGGCACCTTGAAACTTCGATGGGTCAACAGCCGGTGATAACACAGGGCGATTCCCACCCACCCGGTAGCCCATGTCAATCCCAGGAAAACCCAGAAGGCTGGCCAGGTGAAAGTGACGGGAGCAAAAAGCGCTCCCAGGTGAACGAAGCCGATGAAGAGTATCACTTCCCACTTCGGTTTTAGCCGCGACATATTCTTACTCTACATGGGCGGACATGCGATGAATATGACCTGCGTCATGTTCGCGGAATTCTTTGCGCAATGGTAAACTCGTGAACTATGGGATTTAGCTGCGGGATCGTCGGGCTCCCCAACGTAGGAAAATCCACGCTGTTCAACGCGCTTACTCGGGCCAACGTGGCCGCTTCCAACTATCCCTTCTGCACCATTGACCCCAATGTCGGCATCGTCCCGGTGCCGGATCCCCGTTTGACTAAGCTCGCCCAGCTCGTTCCGACGAAGAAGGTGGTGCCCACTTCCATGCGGTTCGTGGACATCGCCGGCCTGGTGAAGGGGGCGAGCGAGGGGGAAGGCCTCGGCAATCAGTTCCTGGGCCACATCGCGGAAGTGGAGGCGATCGTTCATGTGGTCCGCTGTTTCGAGGACCCGGAGGTGGTGCACGTCTCAGGATCGGTGGATCCGAAGCGGGATATCGAAGTGATCGACACGGAGTTGGCGATCCGGGACTTGAGTGTAGTGACCGGGGCGGTCAGCCGGCTGGAGAAGCTGGCCCGGGCGGGCGACAAGAAGGCGGCGGCCGCCATGGCCGCGTACCAGCCGATGCTTAAAACGCTTAATGAAGGGAAGGCCGCCCGCTCGGTGATGGCGGGGCTCTCCGATGAGGCGCGGGAGTTCGTCCGCGGCCTGAATCTCTTGACCGCGAAGCCGGTCCTTTACGTGGCCAACGTCAGTGAGAAGGAGGCGGTAGGAGAAGAGTCCGCTCCGGTGAAAACGGTCCGGGAGATCGCGAAAGCGGAAAAAGCGGTCGTTGTCCCGATCTGCGGGGCGATCGAGGCGCAGATCGCCGCACTCGACACGGAGGAGGAGCGGGCGGAGTTCCTTTCGGCCGTGGGCTTGAAGGAACCGGGTTTAAGCCGGCTGATTCGGGCCGGCTACGAGCTGCTGGGATTGAGCACCTTCTTCACGGTTGGCCCAGAGGAGGACCGCGCTTGGACCACCTCGAGTGGGGCCAAGGCCCCGGAGGCGGCGGGGAAGATCCACAGCGACATCCAGCGGGGTTTCATCCGGGCGGAGGTGATCGGCTACGATGATTTCGTCGCCTGCGGCGGCGAAGTCCAGGCGAAAGAGCAGGGCAAACTTCGCCTGGAAGGAAAGGATTACGCGATGCGCGACGGCGACATCGTCCACTTCCGTTTCAGCGTCTGATACAATAATCCCGTGAATATTCTGCCTACCCGACGGAAATTTCACATCCTTGCCCGCTCCGGGCACAGAGTTCCTGTAGCCGCTTGCCTTCCGCTGGAGTCGGACGCCCGCTCCCTGTTTGAAGCGGTTGCGTTTGATCCTCCGCACGTTCTACTCGAATCCGCTCGCGTCCATCCCGTCACCGGCCGCTACAGCCTGATCGTCGGAGAACCGATAAAAACCCTGACCGCTTTCGGCGATCAGGTCCGGATTCAGGAGAAGGGGCGGGAGCAATCCTTGTCCGCCGATCCGTTCACGGTGATGGGAGATCTGCTCCGATCCAACCCTGCGGTCCGGGTGCCCGGCCTGCCGCCGTTCGTCGGCGGGGCTGTCGGGGTGATCGGTTTCGAGGCCGCCCGAATGCTGGAGCGAATTCCGAGCCGGGCGCAGGACGACCTGCATCTGCCGGACCTGGCGTTCCTGTTCTGCGATGAAGCGATTGTGCTGGACCACCTGGAGCGGAAGCTCTGGGTGATCGCGCTGGATCGGTCGTACGACCGCGCCGTCGAGAAAATCGAGCACTTAGCGGATCGAATCAGACCACCGCGAACCGGGCGGGACAAGCAGGCATCGGAGGCTGAGCGGCCACGGTGTCCCGAGCCAAAGGCGAGGGACGAGCGAGACCGACGCCTGAGCGAGGAGCCACGGTGGGGCGACGAGCGTCCTGCGGTTCCGCCCGGTTCTACAGGTGGCCTGATTTCCACGCATACGCAGGCATCGTTCGAAGCGATGGTGCGTCGCGCCAAGGAATTCATCGCTGCCGGAGACATCTATCAGACGAATCTGTCTCAGCGGTTTACCGTTCCTCTGCGCGAAGATCCCTGGCAGCTCTACCGGCGCCTGACGGAAATCAACCCCTCTCCCTTCGCCGCCTTCGTCGATCTCGGTTTCGCCCAGATCGTCTCTGCCTCACCGGAGCGGTTCATTCGGGTACAGCGGGACCGGATCGAGACCCGCCCGATCGCCGGGACGCGGCCGAAGGGAAAGACCACCGTTGAGACCGCCCGGTTGCGCAAGGAGCTGATCCTCAACGAGAAGGAACGGGCGGAACATCTTATGCTGGTGGACCTGGAGCGCAACGACCTCGGCCGGGTCTGCCGGTATGACACGGTGGAGGTGGATGATCTGATGGCGATGGAGGAGTACTCGCACGTCATCCACATTGTTTCCAATGTGCGGGGGAAGCTGCGGCCCGGCGTGGGTTTCAAAGATCTGATGAAGGCCGCTTTCCCGGGCGGGACCATCAGCGGCTGTCCCAAGGTCCGGTGCCTGGAGATCATCGATGAGTTGGAGCCGGTCCGGCGGCATTTCTACACCGGGTCGCTGGGCTACTTGAGCGCCACCGGAGATATGGACATGAACCTGTTGATTCGGACGGCCGTGATCCAGGGAGGCCAAGCGCATATTCAGGCCGGCGCCGGGATCGTGGCGGATTCGGATCCCTCGCGGGAATATGACGAGACGCTCCACAAGGCGCAAGCGCTGTTGGAAACCATCGGTGCCGTTCATGCTGAACCCGCCGCCTGCCCAGTTTGACGCCTCCGGAGTTTTCGAGACCTGCCGGGTTCAGAAGGGGCGGGTCCTCCGGCTGGAAGAACACCTCTGCCGGCTTCGCGCTTCCTTGAAGACGGTTGGGATCTCTTCCTGGGACGAGGCGCTTGTCCGGAGGGAGATGGCCCACTCCGCCCGGAATTTGCGGGAGGGATCCGTCCGGGTCGCCGTGCGGCGGGCAGGAAGCCCCAGGATTCTCGTTCACGCGCATTCAGGGTTTCCGTACTCGAGCCGGCAGCACCGGCAGGGGATCCCTCTGCGCACGGTGCCGACCCGCTGGCCGGCGGGGGAGACCGCTTGGGCGCAGGCAAAAACCTCCGAGCGGCTCGGCGGCGTGCTGGCCCGGATCGAGGCGCCCGGCGTTCCGGAGGTCCTGCGCTTGAGTCCGCGCGGCGAGGTAACGGAGGGGACGGTCAGCAATCTGTTCTTTATCCGGGAAGGGACGCTCAGGACTGCGCCGCCTTGGTTGGGAGTTCTTGAAGGAGTCACGCGGGCCCGGGTGATCCGCGCCGCC
>Ga0209515_10004529_pt1 | contig 18716 bp, 21 predicted proteins | sample Subgroupgradi54m_FD_187454 | JGI IMG/M metagenome (GOLD analysis project Ga0209515, IMG submission 187454) | Subsurface groundwater microbial communities from S. Glens Falls, New York, USA - GMW60B uncontaminated upgradient, 5.4 m (SPAdes)... ...
GCATAAGACAAAACCCCACATTCTAGCCCGAAGTGCACCACTTGTTAAAGTTGCTCCATTATACACTCTGTAAATATTTCTGCAACTTTTCGTATGGCGTTCTAAATCCAAGACATTTTCTTGGAGTACTATTAAGTTTCCATTCAATGATTTGAATAGTTTTTTCATCTATTAAATCCATCGATATTCCTTTAGGAATAAATTTCCTGATACGCCCATTTGTATTCTCAACGGTTCCTCTTTCCCAACTGTGATATGCATGACAGAAAAACATAAGCATATCCAAACTGCCGGTAATTTCTTTATGGTTGGCATTTTCCGGTCCATTATCGGCAGTCATTGTTCTTCTCAGCTTTTCTGGTAATTGAGCCATTCTGATAAACAGTTTCTTTGTTTTTTCATCTGCTGTTTTAGCAATAAGTTTAGATAGAAGTGTTACTTTAATTTTTCTTTCAACTGTTACGGAGAGGGCAGTTTTGTCAGTAATTTTACCATTCATATTATCCGTTTCCCAATGCCCAACCTGTTTTCTTCTGCTTACTGCTTTTGGTCTTTTATCAATAGAAATAGCCTCAGGAATACGGCTATCATGATGAACATGCCTTCCGCCTTTTTTCATCCGTTTCTGCCTTTGAACTGTTAAATATTGCCAGAGTTTATCTTTTCTGTTTTCTCTGGCATAAATTGCTTGATATATGGTTTCATGACAAATATGTAATTTTGGATTATCCAAAGAAAGTCTTCCCGCAATTTGTTCGGGAGACCATCTGTCAATTTTCAAATGATCCCGAACATAGAGGTATATCTCTGATCCTTTCCATGATGATTGAGACCGTTGTTTAACAGATCTTTTCTCCGCTTTCTTTTGAGCAACACATGGCATATACACTTGTCCATATTTTGCATTACGCAAAAACTCACGCGTAAGTGTTGTATGGGGACGATTAAGTCTTCTTCCAATTTCACGGAATGATAACTTTTCTTTTCTAAAACCAAATATTTTTTCCCGTTCCAAAAGACTTAATTGTTTATATCCTTTCATCAAAGTTCACCTCCCTTCCGGTACGTTATTGTACCCCTAGGTGGTGCACTTCGTTTTAGAACTTAAGCAAGGTCAGTTCCTATTGTTAATGGACCTATAAGTGTTAAATTCTCACCAGCCGAAACTGTTTTGGTAATAATAACACCTTTGTAATGGAGGTAAAAACCCTTATCAATTTTCACAGTTGGATGAATATGCAGATCTAAAAATAAATAATTTATGTAGAAATAAAATGGATACAAAAGATAACCAAGATAGCGTAACATAGAAACTTCATGGGTAAATAGGTAGTTTTCTACCCGATACATCATGATAAAAAACATATTCGGATTATGAAAAAAGATTGCAGTCTTTTCAAAAATACTCCATTTTTTATTTGTACTGGCGTGGGCTTTTAAATATCTATTCCAGTCGGCGTTGATTAAACTAAAAGCTTTTATCATCTAAATTTTATTGCGTAAGTAAACCTTTCCAACAATTTCACAAACAGCGCTTTGAATTGAGATTTTCGGACTGAAATTAAGAATTTTTCTTGTTTTATGTTTGGATCAATTATACCACAGATTGCTCTCAATTTACTATTATTCAATATTTAAGATTATGATACAATAGTTGAAATTGTTTTATGCGTCGGCAACCTTTTGTATAGATTATTGTCCCTTTGTAAAAGGGTTACTTACTCGACATTTAGATCGATAATAATTTATGGATAAAAATTTGCCTAAAATATCATACTGTGTATTCACATATAATGAGGAGAAAAACATAGAAGGTTGTTTAAAATCGATATTTACGCAAGATTACCCGAAAGATAAACTTGAAGTTATTCTTGTTGATGATGGTTCTACAGATAATACTGTGAAAATAGCCAAGAATTTTCCGGTAAAAATTTTTAAAAATGGGAAACATGATGGGGATTTATCAGCCACCATAGGTTTTCAGCATGCATCTGGAGAATTTTTTACGGCCATTGGCGCAGATATGCGTTTCCGCGGAAATGACTGGTTTTTAAAAATGGTAAAACCACTTATAGAAAATCCAAACATGGTTGCAGCTTTTACAAAATTCTATTCTCACCCAAAAGATTCATTAATAACAAAGTATCTTAATTTAGATCCTATTCAAAGAGACTTGGTGTATCAAACTTTTTCTATAGGATTTGATAAAGTAATTACAGAAAAAAGAGATAGATATTATATTTGTACATACTCTGAAAATAAGATGCCTCCACAAACGCATGGTCTCTGGAGAGTAAGCGTGCTAAGGAAAATTATAGAAAAGCAAAAAATTTATTATGATATGGGTAATCTTGTAGGAGTCGTTAGAAACGGTTATACAACATTTGGTTATGTTCCCGATGCTGGTTACTTTCATTTTCATGCAGAGAACATCATGCAGTTATTGAAAAAAAGGATACGCAATATCCAAAGAAGTTATTTGCGATATAGCGTTAAGGAAACGACAAAATCGCACCAATATACGTGGATAGATTTAACTAGCTTTAAAGATATTGTGAAACTTTTTGTTCTAATTATATCCGCAAACTTATTGTTGCCCATTTTTCTCCTTTCTGTTTATAAAATGATTACAAAAAAGAAATGGCTGTATATCTTGGAAGCGCCTATTACAGTTGTTTTGGTGGATATAATATTATTTACATTTCTCAAGGAAAAGCAAGGAAGACACATGATCTACGCAAATTTTAAGAAATTACTTAGTAAGATATGAAAAAAGAACCATTAGTTAGTATTATTATCGTTACCTATAATAACTACGATTTAACGCAGCCATGCATTGATTCTTTAATGGATTGCGGATACCATAATATGAAAATTTATATTGTCGATAACGGGTCTGAAGAAAAAACATACAAGGAATTTTATAATAAAAATCAAGACAACCTTGTAATTGAGTTTATAGCATTGTCAAAGAATGTAGGATTTGGAGGAGGATGTAATGCCGCATTAGAAAAAATAGAAAAAGGGTATATTGTTTTTCTTAGTAATGATACTGTTGTCACAAAACATTGGTTACAACCTCTTATTTCTTATATGGAAGAAAACAAAAATGTCGGTGCAACACAGCCCAAAGTAAAAGATATCAAACGAAAAAATTATTTCGAATACGCAGGAGCATCTGGAGGATTTATGGATATTTATGGGTACCCATTTAGTAGGGGAAGAATTTTTTTTACTCTTGAAAAAGATAAAGGACAGTATGACGATATTGTTGACGTTGTTTGGTGTTCAGGCGTTGCGCTGATTACAAAAAAAGAAGTTATAAACAAGACTGGATTTATGGACGACATCTTTTTTTTGTATGCCGAAGAAGCAGATTTGTGCTGGAGAATTCATCATGCTGGATATAGACTTGTCTTTATACCTAATTCTACCGTTTATCATTACGGAAGCAAGAAAAGTATTATTGACAAAACATTTTTTTCTCATAGAAATGGGCTTATAATGCTTTTAAAGAACTACTCAACTGTTCAATTGCTTACATATTTCCCTATAAGAATTCTTCTCGATATCATTGCGTTTTTTTACTATACTATTACCTTTTATCCATCTCACAGTATTGATATGATAAAAGCATATATAAGCTTAAGCACTCTTATCCCACAAGTTCTAGAAAAAAGAAAAGACGTAGATCGGATAAAAAAAGCAAATAGAAATAAGAAAGTCGTATACCCACTATATAAAAGAAGCATTATTGTTGATTATTTTCTAAAGGGAAAAAAGACTTTTACCGTTTTAGATAAAGAGGATTTTATGCAGCAAGATATGCGGTAGGGTCCTCGTGCTTTAATTTTGCGCGTTTTCGCTCTCATAATCTTGCATGAGTTCAGTCTTTTAAGACCAAGCAGGTAGCGTCTAGTTATCTATAGAAGAATAGAAATGTCCTATATTATATCGGCAAACTTATTCATTCCAATTTTTGTACTTTCTTTCTTCAAAATGATAAAATATAAAACATGGTTATACCTACTAGAAGCACCGATAACACTGATGCTTGTTGATATGATCTTATTCACTTTTCTTAAAGATCCAAGAGGAAGAAAACTCATAAAGATTAACGCAATAAAACTTTTGTTCAGAAGATAATAAAATTGCAGAAGAAATTTATTTTAGAAAAGATATATGATTAGAGTTAACAGAAAATAATCTTCTATAGTATCCGATTTTTTTTGAACTCCTGTTCTAGTTGTGAGAAGGAACTGTACGCATATCCATCTTGTCCCGCTTGTTTTGAATATCTAACATATTCTGGTTTGTCGTCTACAAATACGCATGCTTGTGGGGGTAGCCAAAGTTTAAGGGCGGCAATAATAAATGCTTCCTTTGATCTTTTTGTTACTTTAATTTCCGGAGAAAGTATTTCTATATCAAAACCATCATATGTGCCTGCTTGTCGAAAAGCTTGCAAATGTGGTGGAATCGTATCGGAATGCACTGCAAGAATATACCCCTTTTCTTTTAATTCTTTTAAAAGCTCATCAAATTGTGGATCTCTTTTAGTACGTAATTTATCTGTTGCCATACTTTGATGATTTTCAGGTAACGGTTTTCCAATGTTTTGAGATAAGCGACTCCAAAATTCTTCTTCGCTGATTTCTCTTGTTTGAAAAGGCGGTAAGGTTTCTGCCCATTTTGTTTCTGTTTCTCTTTGCCTAATTCCAAATCGTTGTGCAATATCATTAATCACCTCGCCTTCAGGATTTGGAACAAGTACATTTCCAACATCAAATATAATTGCTTGTACTGGAGCATTTTGTTCCTCCTCAAGAATATATGTTCTAATGTTCTTTGTATCTGTTCCTTCCTCTGAAAGCCATTTTTGGATTTTTCTATATACTTTTTCACTAAAAGCTATAAAATTTTCATCTTTGCTTTTTTCACTTATCCATATTTCTTCTACTCCAGTTAAAGCCTGATAATGAGATCTTGATTGTTTGTGATAGTTCATAACTTCTTCAAATAACCGTATGCCTCCATCAGGTTTTCTTTTACCACATATATCAGCCAGTTCTATAATTTTTTGTTCAACAGATAATCCGTCAAATACAGCTGTAATTTGTTCTTGATTGTTCGGATCTTTATTCAAATATATATTAAGACTCGGGAGCTTCTGTAGTAGATCTTGTCGTATTCCCATTTCTCTTAATTCTATTTTTCCGATTGCGTCATTTCTCAAAAATCGATGGGTTGTAAATCTTCCAAAATCATGGAGTAGTCCCAGTATTTCAAGCTCGTCTAAGTTCAAGTTGTCATACTTGTGGGGATGTGCGTTTTTAAGAGTTTGGCCAATTTTTCTTGCGAATTTTCCCGTGAGTTGCAAATGTTGATGGAGTTGGTAATTATGAATATCAATCGGAGATACAGACTCAATTAATTCTCTGACAGCTGTAATTTCTCGGTCACCGATCGGTTGAGCTTCTTTTACCAAATTGCTTTCTTTGACAATTGGTCTACCAACAGTGACTAATTCAATCATTTTGCCCGCTGTTTGTTTGCCATCTTCTCTTCTAAGTGAGTGTAAATCTTCCGAGTTATCCATATATAGTATTAGATATTATATCAAAACCCTTATTCTAGGAACAATTGCGTATACTTTCTTTCTTCAAAATGATAAAATATAAAAATTGGCTTTATATATTGGAAGCGCCTATTACTTTTTTGCTAGTCAATTCGATTTTATTTGCGTTTTTAAAAGATTATAGAGGTAGAAAATTTATCTTAGATAATTTAATTAAGATATTTAAAAAATGAACATTCCCTTTGTTGATCTTAAGTTACAATATAAAGAAATCCAAACCGAAGTAGAAAATGCTATATTCAGAGTTATTCAATCCGCTAGATTTATCCAGGGCGAAGATGTGAATAAATTTGAGGAGGAATTTGCTAATTATCTAGGAGTAAATTATTGCATAGGCGTTAACTCGGGCACAGATGCCTTGATATTGGGAGTAAGGGCATTGGAACTTAAGCCGGGAGATGAAGTCCTAATACCCGCAAATACATATATTTCCACAGCCTTGGCTGCTTCCGAGAACGGCCTTAGGCCGGTTTTTGTAGATATAAACGAAGATTTTGAGATTAACTTGGAAGATTTAAAAAGGAAGATTAACAATAGAACCAAAGCAATAATAGCAGTTCATATGTATGGACAGCCGGACAGGATAGAGGAAATAGAAGAATGTATAAAAAAGACAGGGAAAAGAATTCATTTTATAGAAGATGTATCACAAGCACACGGAGCAGAATATCAAAATAAAAAAGTAGGTACATTCGGAATATTTTCTGCTTTCTCCTTTTATCCAGGGAAAAATTTAGGCGCGTATGGAGATGCTGGCGCAATAGTTACAAACAGCAAGGAATTAGCAAATAAATATAAGTTGTTGAGGGAATATGGACAAAGAGAAAAATACCACCACGATATTTTAGGAGTAAATTCCCGTCTGGATAGTATTCAAGCTGCAGTTTTGAGAGTGAAACTTAAGCATCTTGATAAATGGAATGAAAAAAGAATAAAGATATCACAGCGCTATTCAGATTTACTAAAAAAATATGTTCCATTTATTCAAACTCCCAAAATTTTTAATGACAGAAAGAATGTTTTCCACCTTTATGTAATAAAGACAAAAAAAAGAGATGGATTATTGGAGTATCTAAAAGAAAACAAAATACAGTCGTTAATTCATTATCCAATACCCTTGCATTTACAGAGGGCATATGCTTATTTAGGATATAAAAGGGGAGACTTGAGGGTAACGGAAAAAATATCATCAGAAATTTTATCTTTGCCAATTTATTCAGAGTTGACAAGAGAAATGCAAGAATTTGTTGTTGATAGAATAAGTAAATACTTTGAGGGAGTTAAAAAATAGTTATGAGAGCTAAAAATAAAGTTGGACTTTTTGCTTACGGGGAAATGGGTACATCTGCCGTGGAGACTTTGATAAAAGACTTCGATTTGTTATGGGTCATTGTTCAGGATAATACACCGGTTAAAGAGTTGGCAAACAATTTAAAAATAAAGACAATTCAAGCTAATTCGGAGAAAGAAATATTCAACTTAGTGAAAAATACTCATCCAGACGTTGTTGTTATATGTTCTTATAATAAAATTCTTTCTGCCAAGATTCTTAAATTAACAAAGTTTATGAATGTTCATCATGGAGATTTGCCAAGATGGAGAGGACGCGCAAATATTAATTGGGCCATAATTCTGGGAAGAAAAGAGATTGGTCTAACATTTCATGAAGCAACACCGGATCTTGACGCAGGTAACATTTATGCGCAGTACATGATACCTATTAATCAAGAAGATAGTGTAAAAACAATATACGATAAAGTTAATTTAATAACTAAAGAAAATATGGCGGAAATAGTTAAAAAAGTTTTAAAAGGATATAGGGGGCTTAAGCAAAAAGGATCCCCAACCTATTGCTGCACCCGTCTTCCCGAAGATGGATACATCGATTGGACTAAAAGTACTCAAGAAATTTTTAATATGATAAGGGCATTAACAAGACCTTACCCTGGCGCATTTACCTACTTTGAAGGGAAAAAAATGATAGTTTGGGATAGTGAGATAGCTAAAAATCTCAGAGTTTACGAGGGAAGGATTCCAGGAAGAATTGTAATGGTCCATAAAAAATATGGAGTAGAAGTCTTGACCGGAGATAGTTCAATAATTATAAAAAATATTCATTATGAAGACAAAGAAATCAATGCATCGGAAGTGATTACATCAGTTAAAAAAACCTTGGGAATTAACATAGTCGAGACTTACGAAACACTAGTGAAACTTTTACAGCAACAAAAATGAAAATCATTAAAAAGATAAAACCTTTTTTTATCGACGAGAGAGGAGAAATGAGTTATCTCCTGAATAATAAAGGTTCAATAAAAAGTGCGCTTCTTATAACGTCGAAAAAAAGCTCTGTTCGAGCGAATCTATTTATTCCAATATGTTTATATTCTCTCTATAGAGGTTTAAAATATAAAACTTGGTTGTATTTGCTGGAAGCCCCTATCACTCTTGCATTAGTAGATACTATTTTGTTTGCTTTTCTCAAAGATCGTAGGGGGCTGGAGTTAATTAAAAATAATTTCGCTAAATTATACCTGAAAACGATAAGTAAAGATCAAACTACGTAAATTGCTTACCGCGAGATTGATTTAAGCCACAAAAACTGGTAGGATACGTGATATGAATATTGTTAGGAAAGTTAAGCCTTTTCATGTTGATGAGCGCGGAGAGATGAGTTATATCTTAGATCGCGAGACGATTATAACAAGTGCGCTGATCATAACGTGTAAAAAAGGGTCGATTCGCGCGAATCATTATCACAAGAAAGACTCACATTATGCGTATATGTTGGAAGGAAAAATGGAATACACATATCGCGATGCTGGAAGTAAAGAAAATAAATCTGTGATTGTGAATAAGGGAGAGGTGGTTTATAGTCCTCAGATGACCATACATGCAATGCGATTTTTGGTAAATTCAGTGTTTTTGGCCCTCACAACAGAAAAAAGAGATAAGAAGTTGTATGAGAATGATACAGTTAGAGTAGATATTCTAGCAGATGAAAAATAAATGTGTTAAGATCTCTTTTTGTAGGGTATGTAAGAAAGAGAATTTAAAAAAAGTATTTGGCTTTGGTCCCACACCGCTTGCTAATGAGTTCCTCACGAAGAAACAATTAGATTTTCCAGAAGAATTTTATCCACTTGATGTTTATTTTTGCACACACTGCACCATGCTTCAACTTGGCCACGTGGTGGATCCGAAGATTTTATTTGGAAACTATTTATATGTTTCATCTACGTCCCCCGTTTTTGTAAAACACTTCCAAGATTTTGCTCAGGAAGTTATTGCTCGTTTTTCTTTAACTTCAAAGTCTTTAGTTGTAGATATAGGCAGCAACGATGGAATACTGTTAAAACCCTATAAAGATCAAAAAATCCGCGTGTTAGGTATCGAGCCAGCAACTCATATCGCTAAACTGACAAGGGCACAAGGTATAGATACGATTGACGAATATTTTAGTGTAAATTTAGCAAAGAAAATTGTACAAGAGAGAAAAAGGGTAGATATAGTAACCGCTACCAATGTTTTTGCTCATATACACGACCTAGACGAAGTAATTTTTGGTATCAAGGAATTAATAACAGACGATGGTATATTTATTCTGGAGGCTCCATATCTAGTAGATTTTATAGAAAAGCGATATTTTGATCTTGTATACCATGAACATCTCTCTTATTGGGCAGTATCACCTTTAGTTAAGCTTTTCAACAGATTTAATATGACTATTTTTGATGTTCAGAAAGTAAATTCGCATGGAGGATCAATACGCGTATTTGTTAAAAAGAGCAAGGGGAATTTTAAAATAGAAAAATCCGTTTCGGAATTTGTAGAATCGGAAAAAAAGATGAGGCTTAATAAAGTTAGCACTTATATTAATTTTGGAAAACTTGTATTACAAAATAAAATGGAACTTGTGACCTTGCTAACAAAAGTCAAACTTTCCGACAAAAAAATTATCGGTTACGGAGCTCCGGCAAAGGGGAATACCTTATTAAATTATTTCAAAATTGGCAGTGAGATATTAGATTATATAATCGATGATAGCCCGTTAAAACAAGGATTATATACTCCTGGTACCCATATACCCGTAGTTCCAGCTAAAATATTAGATAAGGATAAGCCAGATTATATTCTGATACTTGCTTGGAACTTTGCTCAATCTATTATGGTAAAATATCAGGGTTTTAGGGAGAATGGTGGTAAATTTATTATTCCTGTTCCTACTCCCAAAATAGTGTCATAACCTATGAACGTTAACCATATTATGCAGGAGGATTTCAAGGAAATAGCAAATGCTGTTGGTAAGTGCTCGTATGCTCTCTCTGGGAAAACCGTTGTAATAACAGGTGGATTAGGGTTTATAGGTAGATACATTGTGGGTACAATTAATTATCTTAACGAACATACCCTTCCAAAACCCTGTAAGATAATAGTCATTGATAATCGTATTACTTCTCCTAGGGGCGGATTATCCATTATAGACGAAACACAGCATTGTAAATACATCGAACGAGATATTATAAGCACCTTACATCTTGAGGGTAAGATTAACTATATCGTACATGCGGCTGGTATTGCCTCCCCATTTTACTATCGTAAATATCCATTCGAAACGCTCGATGTAGCGGTAACTGGTACAAGAAATATGCTGGAAATTGCAAAAGAAAAGAAAGTTGAGGGTTTTCTTTTCTTTAGTTCAAGCGAGATATACGGAGATCCAACTCCAGACGCAATTCCCACAAAGGAAACGTATAATGGGAATGTATCCCCGATTGGCCCACGATCCTACTACGACGAATCAAAAAGATTAGGAGAAACTCTATGCATGATGTATAGCCATTTCTATAAGATTCCTATCAAGATAGTACGGCCATTCAATATATTTGGGCCAGGGATGCGTTCAGATGATTATAGGGTCATACCAAGCTATCTTTATAATGCATTACATGATAAAGCTATCCAAGTGTACTCAAATGGAGCACAGACGAGAACATTTTGTTATATTTCAGATGCAGTGACTGGTTTTCTTCTCGTTTTACTCTGTGGCAAAAATGATGAAGTGTATAATGTTGGCAATGATCGAGATGAGATAGATATGAGTCGTCTAGCAAAAATCTTTAACAAAATGTTTAACAATAAATTAAGGGTTAAGTACACTTCATATCCAAAAGGTTACCCACAAGGAGAACCTCAACGCAGGTGTCCTAATCTGTCTAAAATTAAAAATGAACTTGGATACTTTCCGAAGCTAGATTTAGAGAAAGGGTTAGAAAGAACGTTACGTTGGTGTAGGGAAAATTGGATATAAAACCTATGAAAATGGTAAAATTCTACTTATGCTAAGTGTTGTTGTTCCTGTTTGTAATGAGGAAGAAAGTCTTGAAGTCTTTTACAAAGAGATTATCTTACAGGTATCAAAACTTAAAGTTGGTTTTGAAATGATCTTCGTTGATGATGGGTCGGCCGATAAATCACTGAGTATTTTAAAAAAGCTTGAAAAAGAGAACAAAAATGTTAGAGTTTTTTCTTTTCGAAAAAATAATGGGAAAGCGGAGGCTCTTACTTTTGGTTTTCAGAAAGCGGAAGGTGATTATATAATAACTCTTGATGCGGATCTACAAGATAAGCCTTCGGAAATTCCAAAGCTTTTAGAAAAACTGAAAGAGGGATGGGATGTGGTGTGCGGGTGGAGGAAAAACCGCAATGACTCTTTTTCTAAAGTTATTTCTTCGAAAATTTTTAATACTTTTGCTTCTATCTTTTGGGGCCTTAAATTGCATGATTATAACTGCGGATTAAAAGCGTACACGAAAGACGCGGCAGAAGGTTTACGCCTGTATGGAGGAATGCATAGATTTATTCCGCTTCTTGCATTTCAAAATGGTTTTCGTGTATGCGAAATCCCGGTAGCCCACGAAAAAAGAAAATATGGCAAATCTAAATATGGATTTTCAAAAATTTTCAACGATATTCCAGACATGTTTACCATGCTTTTTTTAATGCGCTATGGCAATAGACCGCTTCACTTTTTTGGATTAATGGGGGCTAGTTTGCTGATTGTTGGTATTCTCATTTTAGGATATTTATCAGTATTAAGGCTTGAGGGGGAGGCAATTGGCAGAAGACCTCTTCTTTTTTTCGGGATGCTTTTGGTATTGAGCGGGTTACAAGTATTTTTTACTGGATTTTTGGCTGATCTTCTAATAAATCTTTCTCAAAATCAGCGCACAGAACCTCTTTTAAAATATTCTTCCAATCAGTAGTTTCTATTTTTCTCCCAAAATCATAATCCAGGGAAATGGAAGTCTCACCATTTTTATTCGTACTCCATGCTTTCTCATTAGTCTTAGAAAAGAAAGAATAGTCCAGTGTTGAATATGTTCCGGATCATTTCCAAACCGTATCACGTTTTTCCCCCGCAAAAAATTGCTCATCATAAAAAATGGTTCATTTGGAACGGAGACAAGAATATATTTTTTGGATACTCGCACGATCTCTTGTAATCCTTTTTTGGGATTTTCCAAATGTTCAAGAACTTCTGTGCAGAGCACAAGATCAAACGTATTATCTTTATATGGCAAGTCATAAATATTTCCTTGTTTTAATGAAAGATTGGGGAATAATTTTTTGCCAATTGAAATCGCTTCTTTTGAATAATCAATACCTTCAAGCTTTTCTCCAATATTGTTTTCATTCAGTTTATTTAATGAGAAGCCTTCTCCGCATCCTACATCAAGAACATTTTTGACATGTAAGGGGGTCACCACCTTGATAAGACTGTTATAAAAGTTATTAATAAGAAATTGTTGAAGGGTATTCTTGCTCGTATGTTTCTGAAAATTACTGGGAAGTTGAGTTTTATCCATATATTCGATATGATTGCGAAAGGAGATATTTATTTTATAAGATTGCGATAAGAAAGTAAACCCTTGTATGAAGATTCAAGATATTCTATTTTTAATTACTTTGGGTGCGTTGATTTTCAAAAAAGATGCAAAATGGGCGGCAGGAGCAGGTATTATTTCTCTTATACTCTCTATTCCTCTTTTTTCCTTCTGGATTTTCTTTACCGCAGAGCGGCTTACCTGGTACGCGGGAGCATTTTTTCTTTTGTCTATAATTTTGCATCTCAAAACTAATTCCACCTCGGGGGTGGAATAGCTTCGCACCTAAGGATAATTTTCTTCTTCTAAGATAAGGTGTTTGATTTTATCAAGCTCTCTTTGGTACGCGGCGTTGTCGAGAACGAAGTTTCTGTACGCTTCATTGTTTTTGAAATGTGAAAGAATGAGACTTTTTTCAGAAATATCGGCAGATTGCCAACTAATATATTCCTTAAACGAAGACCATGGATATCTTTCTACCTCCTCAAGCGTTTTTACTACATACGATGAATACGGATTAAGATGAATGTAGCGAGAAACATGCATGAGTTGTTCATCGGTTTCGATTCTAACAGCCTTGAATTGATCTAGGAACAATGAACCTTTCCTTCGATGTTTGGCATTGAAATATTTTGTATAACTGTTTTGAAAATCGCTTGCAAATCGGGAAATTCCCTTATCAAAGGTTTGTTGAACAAGAAAATGAAAGTGGTTTGGCATTAAGCAAAGTGAGATAATCAATATCTGTTTGTTTTCTTCCTTAAGATTCAAAGAAGTAAAGAGTTCCTTTTCGCTTTTTGGAAGTTTTAAAAAAGTCGAAAGTTTAAGTTGCGTGTTATACCGATAAAACCGAATTGTCTCAATTGCATGCGTATACTCTCTAATATCAATAAATGTTGGTCTTTTGTCTATGCCTTGATTGTAGATGTGGTAAATATTTTTTGTTATAAATGGAATTAGTCTTCTTGGCATATATTTATATAGTAGCGAAATTATCCCTAGGTGTCAATAGAGTTCCACCTCGGGGGTGGATAAGATAAAAGGTAGAAAATAGTCTAATCTGCTATAATTTAGGAGTATGCCATTAACCACGGTTTATTTTATTCGCCATGGAGAAGTTTATAATCCTGATAGAGTTCTTTATGGCAATGTGGTAGATGTTCCGCTAAGTGAAGTTGGATTTGATCAGATTAGGGCTTTAGGGAAGCGTTTAGAATAGTATTCGATGGGAATGGAAAAGTTGCAGAAAAAGAATTGATTCCCAGAGAAGAAGATTTGGAAAAAGGAGAAAGGGAATATTAGAAGGTTGAAAATTACTTTTTATAAAGAGGAAAAAGTTCTTTAAGGGTAAGGCCGGAAGAAACAGCATACGCTTTCCTAATTTGTGTCTCCCAGGGATAAGGATCAGCATGAATGATTCTATCGAAAATGTCTGTTCCAAGTACTTGCTTTAGAGCATTCTCAAATTCTTGACCATAAGACTCAAGAGTATTTAACATCTCTATAGGAAGCCTTTTATTTTTTCTTAATTCGTCAAAGCGTTCTTGAAGAGTATTTGGTTTTTGACCAAATGTCCAGTCGCAGTAAGTTAGAATATTATCGCTAACATCTGGTAGTAAACCGTGCCCTCTTCCTGCTCCTACTTCATATTCGTGATTTTCTGTTCTCATCAGCTTTATTAAGTCTGTAGAAACATTATATGTTTGAAGTAAATGAATAGTATTGGTATAGCTATCTCCTGATGGATGCGTGTTATCTCTAAGACCATGCCAATTATATTCATCCATTTGTCTTCTTCCTGCATGGGAAATAAACATAAAGTCACGAAGCAATATTGGATCTATATCTTGTAAAGAAGAACTGTTAAATCCTAAAGTTATAAACTGTTGTTTTTGTTCAGGTGTCAGGCGCGACAATTGTTCTGCTAAAAAGTAAACTTGTCGTGCAGTGCCCATTATATGGTTAAAAATTCCTTTCCATCTTTCTGCATCTGTAGCATGAGTAAGGTCAAACATTCCAGAACCTTCAGCAAGAAAATGAACAGGACGAACTACCCCATCTGGCCGTTGATCTTCAGCTTGAGATGTCTCTGTAACTCTTCCTAACAAATAACAAAGAACAGGGTATTCCCGGACAGTTTCTTGAACAGCAAGGTGAGATACTCCAAATCTTTCAATAAAAGCGTCAACAGGGATTGCCTTATCAAGTCTTTTAGATGTCAACTCATGGGTCATAAGTAGCAAACTATTACCCCATAGTATAATATATATGAACTTTTTTGTCAAACTTGATAAAATAGTCTAAATGAACCAATTTGGATATACCCATATAGCTATAGCTTCTTCAACTTATTATCCTAAATGGTATCGCGGAAAATTAAGAAGTGTAAAGCACACGGATAAAATAAGGGGAGACCTGGCAATAGAATTTTGTGAAAAAGCCTTAAGCCTAGGCTGTAAGCTGGTAATAGTTGATGGTAAAAGCTCAAAGACTTTTATCAAAGAGCTTTTCAAGATGGATAAGATTCAAATATTTAAAAGGAGATCACCTAAGAGATCACCTGCTAGGAGACTCGCTATTAAGACTGCATCAAAAGTTTTAGATGTTAAAGTAATTGTGCTTACAGAGCCAGAAAAAATAAGTCTTCTTAACTTTTTGCCTCAAATTACCAGAGCACTTTTTAAGAATGAAGCAGACATAGTCGTTCCCAAAAGAGAAGATAAACTTTTTAAATCAACTTACCCATCTTATATGCATGAATCAGAAATTGAGGCTAATAAACTTTATAACGAAGCGCTTCGGTCCCAGGGATTATTGTCTTTGAAAAACGAAGATCTGGATATGTTTTTTGGGCCAAGGATTTTTATCAATAATAAAAAGGTTATTTCTTTATTTATGAAGCGTTTTATTATAAATCCTGAAAAACTTATGCATTTTAGTGAATATCTTGATCCCGAAGAATATTCAAACACTTTATTTTTTTCTGTAGTACTTGCTCTTAAAAAGAAATTAAGAATAAAAAGTATTACTATTTTTTTTGAATATCCTAAAATTCAAAAAGAAAACGAAGAAAAAATGGCAAATGAATTATTTATTGAAAAAAGAAAGGCACAGCGCTTAGGTATTCTTTTGGATCTTGTGTATCTTATTGGATTTATCAAAAATGAATCTGCAAGCAGGATCAAACCAGCATATTAAATGCGTTAAGTTATGAGAATTGGGATTGATATTAGTCAGATAGCATATGAGGGGACGGGGGTAGGAGAATACCTTAAGAATCTTGTTCGTGAGCTAATCAAACTTGATAAAAAGAACCAGTATATACTCTTTTTCTCATCACTTCGGAGAAATTTTCAATTTTCAATTTTCAATTTTCAATTAAATACCAAAAAAGTTAAAATCAAAACTTTTAGATTCCCGCCAATATTTCTAGATTTCCTTTGGAATAAACTGCACATTGTTCCCATAGAGTGGTTTATAGGTCATGTTGATGTGTTTATTTCATCTGACTGGACGCAGCCACCTGCAATTAAGGCAAAAAAAGCAACAATTCTTTATGATTTGATAGTCTATAAATATCCGCAGGAAACGGACTCAAAAATAGTTTCAACTCAAAAAAGAAAGCTTAAATGGGTAAAAAAGGAATGCGACATTATTTTCTGCATTTCAGAAGCAACAAAAATGGATGCAATTGACATATTGGGTGTTGATGAGGAAAGATTAAGAGTAATACGGGCAGGAATTTAATATGATAATAGGCATTGACGGGAATGAAGCAAATGTTCAGAGGCGGGTTGGAATTTCTGAATACGCGTTCGAGCTGCTTTGGCAGTTTGAAGGATTTAAGATTTATGATTTAAGATTTACGATTTATTTAAAAGATGGTCCATTGGGAGATCTTCCGAAGGAACGGCGGGGATGGGAATATCGGGTAGTTGGACCAAGAAAGTTTTGGACGCAATTTGGTTTACCTTTATATCTATTTTTTCATAAACCATGTCCTGATGTTTTTTTCAGCCCTACGCACTATGCTCCTCGTTTTTCTCCTGTTCCTACAGCAATATCTATAATGGATCTTTCATATATATATTATCCGGAGATGTTTAGAAAACAAGACTTATATCAGCTTCAAAATTGGACTTCATATTCCGTAAAAAAGGCACGAAAGATTTTTACTATTAGCAAGGCGAGTAAAGATGATATAATTAAAGTGTACGGAGTACCAAGTGAAAAGGTGATAGTGACATACCCTGGGATTAAACAATTTTCAATGAATTCTCAATTTTCAAATTTTAAAAAAATAAAAGATAAATATGGAATTAGCGGAGACTATATTCTTTTTGTTGGGACGCTGCAACCACGGAAGAACATTGTGCGTTTAATCGAGGCTTTCAGTCATGTCATCCTGAGGGCGAAACCCGAAGGATCTCGTGAGATTCTTCGCTCCGCTCAGAATGACATTACGCTTATAATCGTTGGCAAAAAAGGATGGTTATACGAAGAAATTTTAGAAGCGCCAAAAAAATACGGAATAGAAAATAGCATTAAGTTTCTTGATTTTGTGCCGAATGAGGACTTGTCAGTTCTTTACCAAAACGCTCTTTGCTTTGTACTTCCAAGCCTTTATGAAGGATTTGGACTGCCGGTTCTGGAAGCAATGAAGTATGGGTGTCCGGTAATAACAAGTAATGTTTCAAGTTTACCAGAAGCAGGCGGTGATGCAGCTCTCTACATTGATCCTTTAAATGTTTCTGATATTACCGCTAAAATAAAAATGGTTTTTGAAGATAATAAATTAAGAAAAGAAATGATAGAAAAAGGGAAAAAACAGGTAGCAAAATTTTCTTGGGAAAAAACAGCAAAAGAAACGCTCAAAGTTTTAGAAGAAATTGCCAAAGATAACTGATAATATGTTAGAAAAAATTATAAGAAGGATTTATACAATTTTTTTAGAGTTTGAGGTGTTGATTCTTCACATTGTTGGATATATCCCCTCATATTATATCCGCCGTTTTTTTTACCGTATTTCGGGAATACGGATTGGAAAGGGATCAACCATTCATACGGGACTTCGCTTATACGACCCAAGAAATATCGTAATCGGAAAAGATTCAATCATTGGTGAAATGGCAGTACTAGACGGAAGAGACAAGCTTGTAATAGGAAATCATGTCGATATTGCGTCAGAAGTTATGATTTATAATGCGCAGCACGATGTTGATAGCGAGGATTTTCATGCGGTAAAAAAACAAGTGGTTATAGGAGATTATGTATTCATTGGTCCCAGAGCAATAATTCTTCCCGGAGTTACAGTGGGAGAGGGTGCAGTTATTGGTGCAGGTGCGGTTGTGACTAAAAATGTTGCCCCGTATACAATAGTGGGTGGTGTTCCAGCAAAAATTATCAGAGAAAGAAGACTAAAGAATCCTCATTACAGACTTGGCAGAGCAGCATGGTTTCGATAATTATTTTATCTTTCAACACAAAAGATTTACTCAAATCTTGCCTTGAATCTATTTACAAAAATGTAAAAGGATTTGAGTTTGAAGTAATTGTTGTTGATAATGCATCAACCGATGCGACTGCATCGGTAATTTCCAATAATAATGCAATAAAATTGATTCAAAATAAAGAGAATTTCGGGTTTTCAAAAGGAAACAATATCGGAGCTCAAAAAGCAAAGGGAGAATATTTACTTTTTCTAAATTCAGATACAAAAATACAAGATAATGGATTAAAGCGTATGCTTGAGTTTTTTAAAGAGCACAGTGATATTGGAATAGTTGGAGCAAAATTAACAAACGTGGATGGATCATCACAACTCTCTACGGGAAATTTTTATAGTATAATAAATACTATTCTTATGCTTTTTGGAGGAGAGCAGTTTGTACGGTTTAGCCCGAAAGAAATTCAAGAAGTAGATTGGGTAAGCGGTGCTTGTTTCATGACTAGGAAAGACTTATTTAACAATTTGGGAGGATTTGACGAGCATTTTTTTATGTATATAGAGGATATGGAGTTGTGCTACCGGGTAAAGAAAATGGGCTACAAAGTATATTTCTATCCTCAAGCGAATATTTTGCACGTTGGGGAAGCTAGCTCCCAAAGATCATTTGCTATTGTTCATATTTACAAGGGGCTGCTTTATTTTTACGCAAAACACAAATCTTACACTCAATACATCATAATAA
>Ga0209515_10004532_pt1 | contig 18708 bp, 13 predicted proteins | sample Subgroupgradi54m_FD_187454 | JGI IMG/M metagenome (GOLD analysis project Ga0209515, IMG submission 187454) | Subsurface groundwater microbial communities from S. Glens Falls, New York, USA - GMW60B uncontaminated upgradient, 5.4 m (SPAdes)... ...
TGAAGGACGTTGTTCCCGGCCATCTGATCTCTTCCGATATTGACCAGATCATCCGGCAGTATCCGGCTTTAAGACCGCACCGGTCGGTTTTGGCCGGCCGCTCGATGCTGGTCAAGAAGGCGCAGGTGGTGCCGATCGAATGCGTGGTGCGGAGTTATCTGGCCGGATCCGGCTGGAAGGAGTATAGGAAGAGTCAATCGGTCTGCGGGGTTCCTCTGCCGGCCGGCTTAAAGGAGTCGCAGGAATTGCCCGAGCCGATCTTCACGCCGGCCACCAAAGAAGAGTCTGGCCACGACATCAATATCTCGGAAGCGGAGATGGCCAAGCGGGTCGGGGCGCCGCTCACGCAGAGGCTGAAGGCGGCGAGTTTGAGCATCTACAAAAGGGCCCGCGACTACGCCCGGTCCCGCGGGATCATTATCGCCGACACGAAATTCGAATTCGGGCAGGAGGGAAGCCAGATCCTGCTGGTGGATGAGGTGTTGACGCCGGACTCTTCCCGGTTCTGGCCGGTGGAGGGTTACGCGCCCGGCAGATCCCCGGCCAGTTTCGACAAGCAGTTCGTCCGGGATTACCTGGAGACGCTTTCGTGGGACAAGACCCCGCCCGGCCCGGACTTGCCCGAAGAGATTGTACAGAAGACGAGCGCCAAATACCTTCAGGCGCTCACTCAATTGACCGGCCAATCCCTCCGCTGAAACAGCTCATCGTTTACGATCTGGACGGCACGCTGGTGGACACCCGGCGGGACATCGCCGAAGCGGCGAACCACATGCTGGGTCGGATGAAGATGGAACCGCTGCCCCAGGAGAGGATCATCCGGAATGTCGGCCAAGGGCTGCGCCACCTGGTGGCCGGCGCTCTTCAGACGGAGGATGCCGGGCGGGTCGAAGAGGGGATGAAGATCTACCGGGTCTACTACGCCCAGCACCTGTTGGACCACAGCCGGCTGTATCCCGGGGCCCTCGATCTGCTGGAGCATTTCCGGGACAGGAAGCAGGCGGTGATCACCAACAAGCCGAACCCCTATTCAAGGGAGATATTAACCGGCCTCGGTGTGGCCGGCTACTTTCTCGAGATTGTCGCGGGGGATTCCGAGTACCCCAAGAAGCCGGACCCCCGCGCCCTGGTGAGCCTCATGGAGAAGAACCGGATAGCGGCGGAGGAGACGTTGTTTATCGGCGACAGCGCAGTGGACGTGGAAACCGGGCGCAGCGCCAAGGTTCTGACGGTGGTGATCCGCCACGGGTTCTCGGATGAAGCGGAGATTCAGGCTGCCGTCCCCGATGTGGTGATTGACGATTTCAAACAGTTGATCCAACTGGCCCAAAGAAACGGATGGTAGATATTTCCCATGGCGGAAGCGCAAAGATTCCTCGAAGAATAGCTGCAACTACCCTCCTCTGCGCCTCTTTCATCCTCGGGACAACGGTCTGGAGCGAAGAAAGCCAGCCGGAATCTTTTGCCCTGGTGGAGCTGTTCACCTCCGAAGGGTGCTCCAGTTGCCCGCCGGCGGACCGGCTGCTTGGGATGATCCTTTCGGCCGCCCGCCGAGATAAAGAACGGCTTTTCCCATTGGCATTTCATGTGGACACGTGGAACCATTTGGGCTGGGTGGATCCGTTCAGCGATCCGGCCTACTCCCGCCGGCAGGAGGAGTATGCTCGGGCGTTCCATCTGAAGGCCCCGTACACCCCGCAGATGGTGGTCAACGGCGTGGATGAGTTTGTCGGTTCCAACATGTGGCGGGCCAGAGGGGTGCTGACCAAGGCGATGAAGACCCCGGCCAGGGCGGCCGTGGTGTTGAGATTGCAGCCAGCGAAAGCCCCCGATGCGCTCCTTGTGGACTACAAGGTGGCGGGAGCTCCTGCGAATGCGCTCGTCCACATCGCTCTCGTCGAACGAGGGGTGATGAGCAAGGTTTTGAAAGGGGAAAACGCCGGCCGGGCCCTCCGCCACGAGAATGTCGTTCGAATTTTTAAAACCGTTCCACTTGGGGCCCAGGCGGAAGGAGAGGTGGAGCTGAAGTTGCCGAGCACGTTTGTACGGAGAAATCTTTCCGTCATCGGCTACGTCCAGGATCCAACCACTCTCGCCATCGTGGGTGCGGAAGGGGCGGAACTGATGATATGATAAACAAGATATGATTAATTCTTTATTGTTGGTAGTCATTGCCGCCGCAGCGGATTTCATGGGGGCGGTGCTGGCGCTGGGCCCTTTGCGGTTTTCCCATCGGGCCCTGCTCTATCTCTTGGGGATGAGTGGCGGGTATCTGATCTCCTGGTCGGTGGCCGATCTCATGCCCCTTTTGGTGCAGCACTCCCCCTCGTTGGTCATCCTGATTCTGGTCGGATACTTCGGGCTGTACCTCATTGAAAACCTCTTTGCTTCCCACGCCCATCTGCTGCCGGCCGGCGCTGGCGATCTGCATGGCCATGCGCTGGTGGACAGCTGGGGCGGGCATCCGGCGCTCATCTCTTACGTGGCCAGTTGGGCGGCCTTGGGCGGTTTGTTCATACACGCCTTCCTCGACGGTGCAGCGATCGAGGCCTCTTTCTCCATTCATCCGACGATGGGAATCCTGGTCTTTTTCGCCGTCTTCATTCATAAAGTGCCTGAAGGGGCCAGCCTCACCTCGGTCCTCGGCGCGGCCCGCTGGAGCAACAAAGCTATTTTGGTAGCCGCAGCCGGAGCCGCTCTCATGACGGTTGTGGGCGGTGTTGCGACCTGGGCAATCGGATTAGCCGAACCACAGGGGGCTTATCCTCTTCTGGCCTTGTCCGCGGGAACCTTCCTCTTTATTGGAGCCAGCGACCTGATTCCGGCGACCCAGAAAGGAGAGTCCCGCGCAACGGTGTTGGCCGTTCTGTGCGGGGTAGGCGCCTTCTGTCTGGTCAGCTTGATTCTTCGGATCACAGGGATTCAGCACTGAAACAGCTTTTTCGGGCGTTGCGTCACAGGAATTACCGGCTCTTTTTCGTGGGCCAAGGTATTTCAATTACCGGCACCTGGATGCAGGAGGTGGCGGTCTACTGGCTCATCTACCGGCTGACAAATTCCGCGTTGATGTTGGGATTGGTCAGCTTCGCCGACCAGATTCCAGCCTTCTTCATTACCCCGTTGGCCGGCGTGCTGGCAGACCGCTGGAACCGGCACCGAATCCTGGTCATCACCCAGACCGTGGCGATGGTTCAGGCGTTCGTCATGGCGGCCCTGACATTAAGCGGTAAAATCACCGTCTGGCAGGTGGTGGTCCTCTCTGTTTTCCTCGGAATTGTGGATGCCTTTGAGGTGCCGACCCGGCAGTCGTTCGTTCCGGAGATGGTGGAGAGGCGGGAGGATCTTCCCAACGCGATTGCCTTAAATTCCTTCATGGTCAACAGCGGCCGGCTGCTTGGGCCCGCGCTGGCCGGGCTCTGGATTGCTTTGGCAGGAGAAGGCATCTGTTTTCTGGCCAATGGGATCAGTTTTTGCGCCGTGGTTGTGGCGCTGTTGGCGATGAAGGTGAAGCCGCATCATCCACAGGTCCAGCGTCGGGATGTCTTCAAGGAATTGAAGGATGGGTTCGCCTATGTCTTCGGGTTTCCGCCGGTCCGGGCGATCTTGGGGTTGGTGGCCTTAGCCAGCGTGATGGGGCGGCCCTACATGGTTCTGGCGCCGGTCTTTGTCCGGGAAATTCTGCGCGAGGGTCCGGAGGCGCTTGGTTTCCTCATGGGATCGGCCGGAGCAGGGGCGCTGATCGGCGCGACCTTCCTGGCATCCCGTCGGAGTGTGAGGGGATTGGGCAGGGTGATTGCCATCGCTTCAGCCTTGTTTGGGGCAGGCCTGGTGGCGATTTCTTTTTCTCGAACCCTCGTCCTCTCGATGACCTTCATGGTGTTGATCGGTTTTGGGATGATGGTGCAGTTGGTGGCCAGCAACACCTTTCTGCAGACGATCGCCGAAGACGACAAGCGGGGTCGGATGATGAGCTTTTACACGATGGCTTTCATGGGGATGGTCCCGTTCGGCTCGTTCTGGGCCGGATGGATGGGCCATTGGATCGGCGTCACGGGAACGCTCTTCATCGGTGGAATCGTCTGCTTAGGGGGCGCGCTTCTTTTTGCCAAACAGCTTCCGCACTTTCGCAAGCACGTCCGTCCGCTCTACGTTCGGCTCGGCATCCTGCCGGAGGTAAGGTGAACGTGGGCAAGGAAATGATCGCTTATTTCTGTATGGAGATTGCGTTGGAGTCTCAGATGCCGACCTACAGCGGGGGATTGAGCGTTTTGGCCGGCGACATGCTTCGTTCCGCCGCAGACTTGGAAGTCCCCCTGGTGGGGGTGAGTCTCCTGCACCGAAAAGGATATTTCCGACAGAAGCTCGGGGCTGACGGTTGGCAGACCGAGGAACCGATGGAATGGGACGTTGGAAAGTTTTTAAAGGAGATGCCGCAAAGGACCTCCGTGACGCTTGAGGGCCGGCCGGTCCATTGTCGCGCCTGGAAGTATGAGATTCGAGGGTTAAACGGCTTTATCGTGCCGGTTTTCTTTCTCGACACCGATCTGCCGGAGAATTCGCCGGAAGACCGCACCCTCACCCATTTTCTCTACGGCGGCGATGCCCATTACCGGCTCTGCCAGGAAGCCGTCCTCGGTTTAGGCGGTGTGCGGATGCTGCGGGCGCTTGGATTGAGCGATGTCCAAAAGTTTCACATCAACGAGGGCCATGCCAGTTTGCTGACGCTTGCGCTGCTTGAGGAGCGGCCCAAGGAGCCGGATGGAACCTGGGTGACTCAAGAGGATGTCGAAACGGTCCGTCGCCGATCCGTTTTTACCACGCATACGCCGGTGCCGGCCGGGCACGATCAGTTCGACCTGAAAATGGCTAAACAAGTGTTAGGCCGGCCGGAGATTGATGCCATGCCGGAGCTTTTCTTAAAAGACGGAAAGCTCAACATGACGACCGTGGGGATCAACCTAAGCGGATTTGTCAACGGCGTCTCCAAGAAACATGCGGAGATTTCCCGCCGGATGTTTGCCCCGTACCCGGTGGCGGCCATCACCAACGGGGTTCATGCCGCCACCTGGACCGCGCAGCCGTTTCAGGAGCTGTTTGACAAGCATCTGCCCGGCTGGAGAAAGGACAACGCTCTTTTGCGTGGGGCGCTGGATATTCCCGACGAGGAGATCTGGCAGGCGCATGCGAAGGCCAAGCAGGAGTTGATCGAGCATGTGAACCAGGCCGGACACGTCGGCATGGATCCGCAGGCCTTTACCATCGGTTTTGCCCGACGGGCGGCTGAGTACAAAAGGGGAGACCTGCTCCTGCGTGATCCGGAGCGCTTGAAGGAGATCTGTTCGAAGGTCGGCGCCCTCCAGATCCTCTATGCCGGTAAGGCCCACCCAAGCGACAACGGAGGAAAGGAGATGATCCGACGGATCTTTCAGGCGGCGCAGGCCCTTCAAGAGCGAATCAAAATCATTTATCTGGAAAACTACGACATGCGGATCGCCCAGCGGATGACCGCGGGGGTGGATCTGTGGCTCAACAACCCGCAGCCCCCGCTGGAGGCCTCGGGCACCAGCGGGATGAAGGCGGCCTTGAACGGGGTTCCTTCTTTTTCTGTGCTGGATGGCTGGTGGATCGAAGGGCACCAGGAGGGAGTAACCGGCTGGGCGCTGGATGATGCAGGTGACTCTCTTTACGACAAGCTGGAGCAGGTGATCCTGCCGATGTTCTACCGCCAGCAGGACCAATTCATCGAGGTGATGCGCCACGCTATCGCCATGAACGGCGCCATCTTCAACACCCACCGGATGCTCCAGGAGTACGTCGCTCAGGCCTATTCCCGCTGAGCCGCCGTTCGAGTTTTTGGTATACTGACTGAATCAAGGTTGCTCCCCGATAAAGATGACGCAAGGAATTTCCACGGAACAAAAGCTTACTCCGATGATGGAGCAGTACCGCTCCATGAAGAAAACCCTGTCTGAAGAGACGATCCTCTTTTTCCGGCTGGGCGATTTCTACGAGATGTTCTTCGAGGACGCTATCCGCGGGTCCGAGATCCTGAACATTACGCTGACCGGGCGGGACGGCGGGCCGATCGGTCGTGTGCCGATGTGCGGCATCCCGTACCATGCCTTCCAGCAGTACGTCCGGATCCTGCTCGATAAGAACCTGAAGGTGGCCATCTGCGAGCAGATCGGCGACCCGAAAGAATCCAAGGGACTCGTGGAGCGCAAGATCACCCGGATCATCTCACCGGCGACCTATCTTGATGAAGAGGCCAAGACCGCACCGGCAGAGTACATGGCGGCGGTGGTGTCGGATGGAGCCACCTCGGCGGTAGCTGCGTTGGACCTCGGGACCGGAGAATTCTTTGTAAGGCAGGTGCCGCAGGATCGCCTGCTCCATGAGCTGACGCTGTTGAATCCGCGGGAAGCGATTCTGCCCAAGTCGCTGGCCGAGAAACAGCCGCTCTCTTCTTTCTTGAAAGAGGGTCTTAAGGCGGCAGTGACTGTCTACGAGAACTGGATCTTCGATCCCAGGGAGGCGCAGGAGCTTATCAAGAATCGGTTTGGGCTGGCCTCGGAGCGGAGCATTCCTTTTCACGACCGGCCGCTGGCGCTGGGCGCTGCAGGGGCCCTTCTTTACTACCTGAAGGACCACCTCCACTCGGCCTTGGACCATCTGCGCCTGCCGCAGCTCCTGGAAGCGCACGAGTTCATGACGCTGGACCGGCAAACCTTGAAGAATCTGGAACTGGTGTCCAACATCCGTGGGGATGCCCAGTCCGGGAATCTGTTGGCCTGCGTGGATCGGACGCTGAGCCCCATGGGAACGCGCACGCTCTCCCATTGGGTAACGCATCCGCTGCTGTCGCTCGATGGAATTCGGCATCGGCAGGAAGGAGTCGCAGCGTTGGCGGAGAATATCAGAATAATGCAGGAGCTGCGCACGCTGCTCAAAGGGATCAGGGATGTCGAGCGGACGCTCAGCCGACTTAATGTCGGGGTGGCCAACGCGCGGGACCTGCTGCAGTTGAAGCTCTTTCTCGAGCGGCTTCCTGCAATTCAGGGGGAATTGGCCAAAAGCCGCAGCGCGATCCTTAAGGATCTGCTGAAAGAAATCCATCCCTCGCCGGAATTGGCAGACCTGATTACTCAAGCGATTGCGGATGCCCCTCCGGTGGGCTTAAAGGATGGCGGGCTGATTCGAGACGGCTATTCCAAAGAGCTGGAGGATCTGCGCCGGCTGGCTTCCCAAGGGAAATCCTGGCTGGTGGAGTTCGAACGGCGTGAAATCGAGCGCACCGGCATCAGGTCGCTCAAGGTCCGCTACTCGCAGGTGTTCGGCTATTCGCTCGAGGTGAGCAAGGCGAACCTCCACCTGGTTCCGAAGGATTACATTCGCAAGCAGACGCTGGTCAACGCCGAGCGGTTCGTTGTGCCGGAGCTCCAGCAGTGGGATGAGCAGATTTCCGGAGCCGAAGAGAAAATCAAGACGCTCGAGTTTCAGATTTTCGAGGTGATCCGGTCCAAGGTGCTGGAGCGCTTGAATCTGCTGCAGGAGACGGCCCGAGCCGTTGGGACGCTGGACGCCTGCCTATCGCTGGCGCTGACGGCGGCACAGAAGCACTGGGTGCGTCCGGAGCTGAATGAGTCCAGGGAGGTTTTGATCGAAGGAGGCCGGCATCCGGTGGTGGAGGCCATGCTGCCGGCCGGGCAGTTCGTGGAAAACGACGCCACCCTGAATGGAACCGATCATCAGCTCATCATTCTCACCGGTCCGAACATGGCCGGGAAATCCACTTACATCCGGCAGGTGGCGCAGATTGTCCTGCTTGCTCAGATCGGATCGTTTGTTCCGGCCCGGTCGGCGCGGATCGGCTTGGTGGACCGGATCTTCACGCGAATCGGCGCCAGCGATGATCTTGCTCGGGGGGAAAGCACCTTCATGGTGGAGATGATCGAAATGGCTCAGATTCTGCAGATGGCCACCGAGAGAAGTCTGTTGATCTTGGATGAAGTAGGTCGGGGCACCTCCACGTTCGATGGGGTCAGTCTGGCCTGGGCGATCTGCGAGCATCTGATGCAGGGGAAGGTGCGGCCGCGAACCTTGTTTGCCACCCATTATCATGAGTTGATCCAACTGGAATCGCAGTCCACGACCTGTGCCAACTACACGATCACCGTTCGGGAAACGCCGGAGGGGATTGTCTTCCTGCGCACAATTGTTCGGGGCGGGTCGGACCGAAGCTATGGGATCCATGTGGCCCGGCTGGCCGGGATCCCCCGGGAAGTCACCGATCGGGCAAGCCGAATCCTGCAGATCTTAGAGAGCGAGAATACGCAGGCAACGCAGATCATCGAAGGGAAAGAAACGGAATCAGGTTCTCCCACCCATCCGATTCTCGACGAGATTCGCGCGCTGTCGTTTGATCAGCTCACACCGCTGGAGGCGCTGAATAAGCTGGCTGCCTGGAAAAAAATCCTATGGGAATAATTCGCGTTCTGCCGGAGCGGATCGCCAATAAGATCGCTGCGGGCGAGGTGATCGAGCGCCCCGCCTCGATCGTCAAGGAACTCATCGAGAACGCCCTGGATTCGCAAGCCAAAGAGATTGACGTCGCCATCCAGCATGGAGGCAAAGGACTGATCCGCGTTTCGGACGACGGCAGTGGCATGGATCGGGAGGATGCAAAGCTGGCTTTCCAGCGGCATGCCACCAGCAAGATAACGATCGAAGAGGACCTCGAAGGGATCGGCTCCTTTGGATTCCGCGGTGAGGCGCTCCCCAGCATCGCCGCAGTTTCCAAGACTCGTTTGATCACCCGGCCGGCCGACTCGCCGGGCGGCACGGAGGTGGTGATCGAAGGCGGCAGCCTCCGGGCGACCCAAGACCATCCCTGCCGAAAAGGGACGATCGTCGAGGTTCGGGATCTCTTTTTCAATACCCCCGCCCGCCGGAAATTCCTCAAGGCCGACTCCACCGAGATGGGGCATGTCATGGAGGTGGTTTCTCACTTGGCGCTGGCGGCGATGGATGTCCGTTTTCGGCTTAAGATCGGCGAGAAAACCGTGTTGGATCTGGTCCCGGTAAAACGGCTTGTAGAACGGGCCGCAGCGATTCTCGGTGAGGAGACCGCCCGCGATCTTCTGGAGATGAATGCCGGGGAAGAGGGAATCCGGGTGTGGGGGCTTATCGGGAAGCCGGCTTTAAACAAAGCGAACCGGACCGGAATGAACTTTTTTATCAACCGCCGGTGGGTCAAGTCGCTGTCTCTTAGCTACGCGGTCCAGGCCGGTTATCAGGGTCTGCTCATGCATGGCCGGTATCCTGTCGTCGCCCTGTTTCTGGATTTGGATCTGGCCCGGGTGGACGTCAATGTTCACCCGACGAAGCAGGAGGTCCGAATTTCCCATGATGCAGAGGTGACCGGTTTCATCCAGCGCTCGGTCAAAGAGCTCTTGGGCCGCACCGGGGATCGCGCCCCGAAGCTGCAGCTTCCGCCGGGTCTTGCCGCAGCCCCCGAAAAGATTTATCACTTGGACAGCTCCACCGGTTCCACGGTGAAGGATGCGGCGTGGGATGGATTCTCCGCCCGCTCCATCCGGTCCGGAGATCGGGAGGCCCGATTCAGCGAACCGATCGCCCTGAAAGATTCTTTGCGGATCACCAAGATTTTGGGCTCCCTGCACAACACCTTCATCGTGGCGGAGACGGAGGATGGCTTTGTGTTGGTGGATCAGCATGCGGCCCATGAGCGGATCGTCTTTGAGGCCCTCTTAAGAAACTTCCGTTCGGGTCAGTCCGAACGGCAGACCCTGCTCTTGGACGAAGTGCTGGAGCTGCATCCAAAACAGATTGAACTGTTCAAGCGTTCCCTTCCGCTGCTTGCTAAGGTCGGTTTTGAGATCGATGAATTCGGCGAACGCTCCTTCGTGATTCGCGCTTACCCCGCGGTTTTCGGGGAGGTCAATCCGGTCCAGCTGATCCGAACTTTTCTGGAGGAGCAGGAGGAGGGGAAACTGCGCACCGCGTTGGACGACCACCAGGAAGCGATCGCCGCGCTCTGCGCCTGCAAGAAGCAGTCGGTGAAGGCCCACGATCCGATGGCCCCGCAGGCGATGCGGGCCCTGCTGGAGCGGCTGGCTGCCTGCGAAAATCCATTCAACTGCCCGCACGGCCGACCGGCCTTCTTCACCCAAACCTTTTCCGACCTCGAAAAGCAGTTCAAGCGAATTTAGGATGAACGGTCATGGTGAGCTTGTCGAACCATGACCGTAGTTAAGGATAGCTCCCGAGCGCTTGCTGGCTGACGACAGCTTCTTCCAATCCGCCTGTTTGTCCTTCTGTATTTTCCAGATGTGCTTTAGGACCAGGCTTCCGTCGTTCTCTGCGCCACTTGGATTCCAACTGTTGCTGAAGAGCTTCAAGAGGGAAGCCGTGGTTTTGGCTGTAATAGGAAGCCAGTTTCTGAAGGTTGGTCAGAAATGGTAAGTGCCGGCCTGCTTCCCAAACTTGATAGGTGCCAGGTGTCACGCCTAAGGTCCGGGAAATCTCTGTCTGGAGCAGTCCTTGGGAGTTCCGGAGGATGCGGAGGGTGTGAGGAAGATCTTTCCCTGCAATCTCCTGCATCACCTCCGAGGAGGGTCTGAATTTGAAAAGCTGAATCAGATGCTGGAGCGGGAATCCATACTGCAGAGCGTAATGCATGGCCAGAAGATAGCGAGAAGAGGTGGGCATGCGGGTGATGTAACCCTGCTCCCAATGTCCATAAGCCCCCCTTGTGGCTCCGGTCCGATCGGCGACCTGCTCCTGAGACTCTCCGGCGAATTCCCGGAGTTTGCGAAGGATCTGCGGCAGGGAATATTCCTGTAATTCTGCCAGCAGTTCAGCGTTCGTTTTGAATCCGAAGGCCTTCAGGAGAAACTCGCGTGGGAGATGTTGCTCTTCCGCGTAGAGTCCCACCAGTTTCTGGAGTTTTTCGGTCTTCGGGACATGCCGGCCTGACTCCCACCCCCAGACATCTTTTTTGCTCGCGCCTGTCTTAAGGGCCACCGTCCGCTGAGAGATTGGAATGGAATTCCGCAGGTCTCGCAACACGATGGGCAGCGGTTTTCCAATCAGTCCCTGAAGCACTTTGCGCGGGCTCTGGATCCCCAGCTGTTTGTGTGTGGTGTTGTAGGAAAAACCGTACTGGGAGATGTAGTAACTGGCGATCTTTCGGATGGAAAAAAGGCGCGGGTGACGACTGCCGGTTTCCCAATCACGGTAGGCGCGATAATTGACGCCGATGGCTTGCGCTGCCTCCGGCTGGTTCAGCCAACAGGAGGTTCGAAGGGCGCGCAGCACCTCCGGCAGGGGTTGATCGTGCAGCTCTTGCAACAGGATCCGGGGATCTTTTTGCCCCAAGAATCGGTACGTCTCTTCAGCGGGCAGAGACTGTTGCTGGACATAATAGTCGGCCAAGCTCCTCAGGTGGGAGAAGCGAGGAGGATGCGTCTCGGCTTCCCATAAACGGTAAGTTTTTTCGCTCACGCTGATTCCTGTGGCCACCTGCTTTTGAAGCAGGCCCAGCGTGTTTCTCAGCCGCCGGATTCTGCCGGCAAAAGTTTCCCCTTCCACCGGTTCGACCGGGAAAGATTGAACCTCGGAAGGCAGGAGCCGGTCGATTCGCTCAAGGTTAGCTCTTCCCAGCCGTAACAACGGCCGAAAGAGCGGATGCCCCGGAGGGATGCCGAGCTTTTCAAAGAGGTAGACGTCCGCGTGGTCATCCTGTTTTTCTTCCGTGGCGGGCGGCTCCAGCGCAGCTTCTCTTAATTTCTCCAGCGCTTCGCGCTTGATCTGTTGAATTCTCTGCCGGGTGTAGCCAAACCGTTTACAGATTCCTTCCTGAGTATAAGAAATTTCTCCCTGGGTTCCGATCCCAAAGCCCATCTTCAGAATGACTCTTTGCCGGTCCGTTAAAACCGAAAGAAGCTGGGCCAGATTCGCATCGAAAGCAGGTGCTGCCTCTTCAGGAGGTGCTTTTAAGGGCATTTCCTCCGCGTCTTCTCCAAAGAAGATTGAAGTCGTGGAGCCAAACTGCCGGAATTTGGCGATCTCAGAGGTATCCCATCCAAGCTCAGCGGCCAATTCTTCTGCAGTCGGCTCCCTGTTCAACTGTGGCTGGAGTTTTCTCATCGCTTTTCGGTAGTCTGTTATTCTGTATTGGGGGATTCGGTTCAAACCATGTTGCTGACTCAGATAATGCCCGACATATGCTTTTATCTGATAGTCGGCATACGTAGTGAATCGAGTACCTTGGCGTGGGTTGAACAAGATCACGGCCCGGATTAACCCCTGGTTGCCGACCTGGATGAGATCGTCCCCGTCTGCCCGAGAGAAATGCCTTGTGTAACCCTTCCTCCTTAACCAATCCAGAACGTATGGCATGTTCACTTGGATCAGGAATTGATACAGCTCCAGACGTTTTGCATCACCGAGATTACGGGCATGAAGGGCCGTAAAAAGGGAATGCTCCTCCTCAGCTGTCAAGGTGTGCCCGGCCCCGTGCATCACCCGATCCACCTCGGCTGGGTCCACCGTCACATCCGGATAGATCTCGATCGAAGCAACGCCAACATCCTCCTGCTCGAGGTTTTCATCATCAGGATGGGCTGTTTCTTTATCCGCCGAAGCGACAGTCGGGATTGCCATCTGCGTTTCCAGTGAGGCCGCTGGCTGAGTCTGTTCCAGCAAGGTCAGGTCATCAGCCAGTTGTTTGCCCCATTGGGGGCCATCTTCCGTTGTGGCAGTGGGAAGCGGTGCTCCGACAAACGTGGAGAAACCGGTGAGGATGCTCTCGCGAGCACCCGGATCTCCTTCGCCTGCTAGATGGATGAAACGTCGGATGCGAGAGGAAATGGCCGCCAGAGTTTTTGGCCCTATCCCCAGCGCCTCCTCAAGCCCTGAACGCTGTTGAGGAATCTCCAGTTGGCCTTGGCGCAGCGCAGAGACGGGGTTGCACAGAGTCAGATGGATAATAAGAGCAACAACCAGCATTCTTTTCATAGTTTACCTAAAGATATCCCAGCTTAACACAGCGCGATTCGCGCGTCTATGCCGTTGGAAGATTCCCGGTCTGCTGATACACTTGAGGGCAGCATGTGGCGCCGCAAATCCTTCCCAACCCGGTTTATTCTCAGCAAACAACCGATCTTCTATCCCGCCAAGCCGGAGCCATGTGTCGGTGATGTCCTGGAAATCGGTCCGGGGAACGGGGAATTCCTTTGCGCACAGGCCCGGGTCTTTCCTTCCAAGCGTTTTGTGGCGGTCGAGCTGAAACCGCTTCGTTTCCGGAAGCTGGTTGCCATGATTCAGCGTGAATCCATCAAGAACGTTCTGCTCATCCATGCGGATGCCAGGATCCTCCCGCAGTATTTCCCGGAAGGGAGTTTTGAGAAGGTCTATGTGCTCTTTCCAGATCCATGGCCGAAGCCGCGTCATGCTTTTCGCCGGCTGTTGACGGTGGAGTTCCTCCGGATCCTTGCCGGGCAGCTTCAGGATGGAGGAGAGCTGATTCTTGCCACCGATGTTCAGGAGTATGCCGAGTGGGTGGACCAAGGCGTGGACCAGATCTCCGCGTTAAGGAGAATAGAAGGTAAAGAAACCGGAGGCGGAGCTCTTCCGGCGACCCCGCAGACGTTCTTCGGCAGAAAGTGGCGATCGCAAGACAAACGGATCCTCTACCGTTCTTATTGCAAAAAGCAAGAAATCACTTCATCTTTTCCGTGGTCGTTTCCCGAAAGCCCAGGTATACTCGGAGGTGGATCATTTTAAGGAGGGGGCTATGAAAACCAGATGGCAGGATAGAAGTATTCGTCTTATCGTTGGAGTGCTCTTTGCAATGGGATGGGCCCCGTTTGTTTCGGCTGCAGAGAAGACCTCAGAACAGCCGGCTTCTGCTGCGCCTCAGGAGTTTCAGCAGGACCGGGCGGCGCTTCAGCAGGATCGCCAGGCGCTCCGCTCGGATGAGCAGGCGGTTCATGCCGATGTCGGCAAGATGCAGCAGGACAAACAGCAATTCCAGCAACAGATGTCGGGACTGAAATCTCAACTTGAAGAAGCCCGGCAGTCGGGCAACAAAGAGCAGGCACAGGCAGTTAGGCAGCAGATGCAGCAGCTCCGAGGACAAGGGCAGGAGCTAAAACGCCAGGACATGGAGCAGCTGCATGGCGACATGCAGAAGGCCAGGCAGGAGCGCCAAGAGCTTCGCCAAGATCGGCAAGAGATGCGGCAGGATTTACGCCGGCGCGATCTTGATAATAACCCGCCTGGTCCTGCAGGCGGGCCGGGTGCCAGCCCGGATCGTCCGTATGGAGCGGGTCGCGAACTGCGTGAAGATCGCCGCGAGCTCCGGTCAGATGAGAAGAATATGCGAAGCGACCGTCAAGATTTACGGCAGGATCGGCGCGATCTCAGACAAGATCTCCGGAATGGGGCTTCGCCCAGAGAGATTCGACAGGATGAGCGAGAGCTTCGCGGCGACCGGAGGGAACTTCGCGGCGATCGCCGGGATTTCCGGCAGGATCGTCGAGATTTTCGTGAAGACCGCCGTGACTTCCGTCAGGATGGAAGACGGGCTAATCCCCCTGGGCCAGCAGGTGGTCCAGGGATGGGGCGGTCAGTAGGAGGGGGTGGTCCTCGTGGGGGAGGAGGGCGTCGCCGATAACATCGCCGCCCGAATCGGTTTTAAAAGCGCCTTGGCGGGGGTACCGCCAAGGCGCTTTTTCCTTTGTGCGGGGAAGAAATTACAGCGTTTTAGCTAGGCGAAGCATGCCGGCGGTAAGTGGCATCCGCCTTAAAGCGTTGCGGGGAACCCAGCGGATTTCCAGATACCAGCGGGGTAAAATCTTGCGGCCGCTCCACCGGCATTCAAAGGGATGAATTTCGATTTCCCGATGAGAGAGCGTCTGCTTGATGACCGGGCAGTGTGTTGTAGGCCCGACACGGATGCCGAGCCGCTGTGATAAAGACCGGGTGAGACATTCCCCCAGAGATTCCCCATCCTCTTTTTCTCCGCCGGGGAATTCCCAGAGTCCAGGCAGCAGACCTGTCAGCGGCCGCCGGGCCAGAAGGAAACGGCCGCTTCTTTCGATGATCCCGCAGGGGTAGGGGATTTTCTTCTTGGTTGTTGCGACCCGAGGTTTGGGCAGATCTTCCTGCCACCCCCGTTTGTAAGCGACACAACTTTTTCCCAAGGGACAGGCCAAGCAGCGAGGTGAGTGCGGGGTGCAGACAAGAGCCCCCAGTTCCATCATCGCTTGGTTAAAATCCCCGGGGGAATCTATTGGGACAAGCTGAGAAGACAATGCCCACAATTTTTTCTGCACCGCCGACTCCCGAGGGTCCCCACGAATCCCGAAATAGCGACAGAGCACTCGGATCACGTTGCCGTCTAGGATCGGAGCTGGTCGATCGTAGGCGATGCTGGCGATGGCCCCGGCGGTGTAGCGCCCTACTCCCGGCAGGGTGAGCAGTTGGGAAACTTCATTCGGGATTTTGCCGTTGTGATCCCGGCAGATCACTTGGGCAGCTTGGTGGAGGTTTTTGGCTCTGGAGTAATAACCCAAGCCGGACCAGGCGTCCAGAACTTGGGTCAAGGGGGCCTTCGCCAGCGCCTCCACGCTGGGAAACTCTTTCAGGAACTGTTGGTAGTAGGCAGTCACCGTGGAGACCTGGGTTTGCTGGAGCATGATCTCCGAAATCCAAATCCGGTAAGGGTCTTTATTCTTTCGCCAAGGGAGGTTCTTCCTGAAATTCTGGCGGTACCAGGGAAGCAGGCCTTGTTGAATCGCTTTTACAGAAGGTTTTTCCATGGAGGTTTCTTTATCATAACCAAGCAGGCCGCAAAAGAAACAGGTAAAATGGGACGCATGGTCCCTCGGACGAAGCCACTGCTGATTTACGACGGAGACTGTGGTTTTTGTCTGGGCTGGGTCAATCGGTGGCGCCCAGTGACGAAAGACCAGGTCGAGTACATCCCCTTTCAAGAGGTTGCAGATCAGTTCCCTCAGATTTCCAAAGAGCAGTTCAATGCCTCTATCCAGCTTGTCCTCCCGGATGGGCGGATCTTTCAGGGGGCAGAAGCCGTTTTCCGCATCGTGGCCTCCTCGCCGGGTTACCGATGGCCGCTCTGGTTGTATCAGAAGATTCCTGGTGTAGCGGCGCTCGCCGAATGGGGCTACCGGTTTGTCGCTCGGCATCGGTCTGGTTTGTCCGGTGCGGCCCAGTGTCGGATAGAACCACCCGCTTCTTTCTTAATCAGTTCGAGGATCTTTCTGCGGCTGCTTGGGGTGATTTATCTCATTGCTTTCTTGTCCTTCTGGACGCAGGTGGATGGTTTGATCGGCAGCCGCGGAATCCTGCCGGCTGCCGATTTTCTGAAAGCGGTCAGGGAGAAGTTTGGTCCGCAGGCATATTGGCTGGTCCCAAGTTTATGCTGGCTGAATCCAAGTGACATTTTCTTGCATCTTCTGTGTGGGGGAGGGGTCCTTCTCTCTATCGGACTTATCTTCGGAATAACCCCGCCGACGATTCCGGTCCTCTTGTGGGCTTTTTACCTTTCTTTGGTCAGCGTCGGGCGGGAATTCATGGGTTTTCAGTGGGACAATTTGTTGTTGGAGGCCGGATTTCTGGCGATCTTTCTGGCGCGGCCGTCGCCAACCATTGCCTGGCTGTTCCGGTGGCTCCTGTTTCGGCTGACCTTCTCCTCCGGGCTTGTGAAGCTGGCCAGCGGTGATCTGACCTGGCGGAATCTGACGGCGCTGACCTATCATTATGAAACGCAGCCGCTGCCTCCCTGGACCGCCTGGTATTTTCACCATCTACCTGTTTGGTTTCACCAAATGTCCTGCCTCATCCTGTTTGTCGTAGAGCTCCTTGTGCCGTTTCTGTTCTTTGCCCCTCGTCGCTGGCGATGGGTGGGCGCCGCGGCGACGATCGGCCTGCAGCTTTTAATCATTGCTACCGGCAACTACTGCTTTTTCAACCTGCTGACGATATTTCTCTGTCTCTTCCTTATAGAGGACTCGCTCTGGCCTCAGCGTTGGCGAGGAGCCGCGCATCTGACTCCCGCCCGGCACTGGCCTTCCTGGATTGTGGCGTTGTTGACGGCGATGATCTTCATCTGCAGTTCGGTGCAGTTGAGCGGGTTGTCCCGGTTCCCAGTTTCCTGGCCTCGGCCGGTCATTGGGTTGGCGGAGTTTTGTGCGCCGTTTCGGTCGGTCAACGGCTACGGGCTTTTTGCCGTGATGACAACATCTCGATCTGAGATCATCGTGGAGGGCAGTCCGGACGGCCAAACGTGGCTGCCGTACGAGTTCAAATACAAGCCTGGCGACCCGCAGCGGATGCCGCAGTTCGTTGCGCCCCACCAGCCGCGGTTGGACTGGCAGATGTGGTTTGCCGCCTTAGGCAGCTGCCAACAGAATCCCTGGTTCGTTCATTTGTGCGCGCGGCTCTTGGAGGGATCTCCGGCGGTTCTTCGGCTGCTGAAGGCAAATCCTTTCCCCAACGCGCCACCCCATTACGTGCGGGCGGTCCTTTACGACTATCACTTCAGCGATCCTGCTGAAAGGAAGGCCACAGGGGCTTGGTGGCGTCGAACACAGCAGGGAATCTACTGTCCCACCTTGTCCCTGACTAAGACTGAATCTTAAGGCCCATCACCCACACCTCCCGCGAAGAGATTCCCGGCAGGGAAGGTGAAGGATATTTCAGCAGGGGCCGGAATCCCATCTTCGCGAAGAACCCTTTCCCCCCTTCCGTGGCGGTAACGATGTGGATGCCGGGGATCTGATGCGTGTTTAACCGGGCGAGAAATGTTTTAAACAGCGCGGAACCGGTTCCGGTCTGTCGAAAGCCGGCGTCGAGATTCATATGGCAGTGGGCTGGATAAGCGGAAGCGGCGGACTGGCGCGCCTTAGCCCACCGGGATTCGGATTGCCAGAAGAGAAAAACCAGCCGCCAGAATTTCCATCGGCACCAATGCCCTCCGACGACTACCCTGCGTGCAAGTTTTGGCGCAATCTGTCGGCTGAAAAGCCGTTCATACCGGTGGGTATCCAGACAGCCGTTGATGTAACCGACCACGCGGCCGTTCTCTTCAGCGACGAAAGTGGATTCCGGTTCCAAGAGGGTGTAGTAGCTGACCAGCGAATCGGCCACAAGCTGGCGGTCGCTTAAGAGAGGATCAATCGGTTTTCCATACAGCGCCGTGTCGCAGCAGATCCGCCGGATGGCCTCTTCGTCGGTTTGTCGGTAAGGCCGCACCGCCGTCATGGGGCAACCGGATTATTCGCTGAGGATCTGCTCACTGTTTCCCATCCTGTTTGCGCAACGGCCAGTCCGCTGACGAGGCCCTCTGCCTGTACAAAGAGTGTATTTGGTTCGCCCATCAGGTTCCAGGGGATCAATAGGGTCACCTCTTTCTGGTTGCTTTGGGCATGCACAGGGGCGTTAGGGACGACAATGCCTTGGTCCCGCACCCGAAGACGGCCAAGACCCCAGTCGATCCGAAGTTTAGGCATGGTGCCGAAAGGCTGATCCTTTCGGTATCCGAAGAGATAAAGGGACAGCCCCAGTTGGGGGTCGATCGGTTGGCGCAGCACGAGACGGACGAGTAGAACATCTTCCGAGGAAAGGTATTCCGCGCCGGTCACGCGCATGGTTTTGGCC
>Ga0209515_10004535_pt1 | contig 18694 bp, 18 predicted proteins | sample Subgroupgradi54m_FD_187454 | JGI IMG/M metagenome (GOLD analysis project Ga0209515, IMG submission 187454) | Subsurface groundwater microbial communities from S. Glens Falls, New York, USA - GMW60B uncontaminated upgradient, 5.4 m (SPAdes)... ...
TGGCTTTGCTTTTCTCTTTTCTCTTCTCACTTATCACTTATTTCTCCCGAAATGTCCGCAGAGCCACATTGATTGGACTATTAATAATAACTTATTTAGTTTTCCGCATGTTTAATCTGGATGATCCCTTTTTTATCCTGCTTCTTATCGCTCTTTTTATAAGTCTTGAGCTATTCTTCAAAAAACGCATTTAGCCTTTCATCCCTCCAGTTGTGAGCATTGAAACAAAGCGCGTTAAAAAATTGCGGAATGAGTTGTCAGGGGAATTCCTCGCAAACTTGTCGAGGAAGGGGTGAAATTACCCGACTAACGAATGAGGCAATTTTAGCGCGACTTTCACGCGAACGAGTTTTTGGTACTTTTGTCGGTACAAAAGTACAAAGAAAGATAAAAATTTAGATCCTGAAACAAGTTCAGGATGACATGGGAAAATTTCTCTGATAGAATTAGCCTTGTGAACAAATTTTATATAACCACAGCCATTGATTATGTTAACAATACTATTCATCTGGGGCATGCTTTTCAAAAAATAGCCGCAGATGTTTTGGCGCGATATTACAGAATTACGCTTGGAAAAGATAATGTTTTTCTCCTGACTGGAACTGACGAATATGGTCAAAAAGCTGAAAAAGCCGCAAAACAAGAAAATCTTTCACCAAAAGATTTTGTTAAAAAAATTTCCGATTCTGATCAAAAGGAACAAGATTCACTTAATATTTCCTATGATAGATTTATTAGAACAACCGATCCAGACCACACAGAAGTTGTAAAAGAAATTTGGAATAGCGTTCAAAAAAGTGGCGATGTATATTCCGGAGAATATGAGGGGTCATATTGCGAAGGATGCGAAGCTTATTATACGAAAGAAGATTTAATAAATGGTCAGTGCCCTATTCATCCAACGCTTCAAATAAAAATAATTAAAGAGCAAAATTATTTTTTCAAATGGTCCAAATATAAAGACTTTCTAATTGAGCATATTAAAAAAAATCCTAATTTTATTTATCCAACACATCGGGCAAATGAAATGCTGGAGTTTGCCAAAAATATAAAAGATATTCCAATTTCAAGAAGTAATTTTACTTGGGGAATTCCAGTTCCTAGTGATGCAAAACAAGTAATTTACGTTTGGTTTGACGCTTTAGTAAATTATTTAACTGGTGTCGGATTTTTGAAAGATAAAAAATTATTTGATAAATTTTGGCCCGCAGATGTGCATATTCTTGGAAAAGATAATCTGAGATGGCATGCACTTTTGTGGCCGGCAATGCTTAAATCTTCTGGAATAGAATTGCCAAAAACTATTTTGGTTAATGGATTTTTAAATATCAACGGACAAAAAATAAGTAAATCAATTGGAAATGTTATCCGCCCAAGCGATTGGGTTAAAAAATATGGAGCTGATGCTGTCAGATATTATCTTTTGAGATATACAAACATTACTGAGGACAGCGATATATCTGAAGAAAAATTCCTACAAGCATATAATGCTGATCTGGCAAATGGATTGGGAAATTTAGTCGCCCGAGTTGCAAAACTTTGTGAACGAGTTACTTTAAAACCCTCCCCAACTCCTACATTTTCTGAAGAATATAAAAAAGGTTTTGAAAATTTTAAATTCAATGAAGTCTTGGAAATTGTTTGGAATGAAATTAAAATTCTTGATCAACAAATAAATACTGTAGAGCCTTGGAAAATTACAGACCAAAAAAAACTAACGCAAGTTTTACAATCAGCTGTTGATGGAATATTACGAATTAGTAATGAACTCAAACCATTCCTCCCCGAAACTGCGGAGAAAATTGAAAAACAATTCCGCGGTCCAAAAATCACATCTGGAAAACCCCTATTTCCTAGAATATAATTTATGCCCCTACTGGCACTGGTTTTGGTTTTGCTTGTGATCTTTGATTTCTCTGTTCTAGTCTCTGAGTGACACCAGCTCTTTTAAATTCTCCGACTCGAGCTCTAATGTCTACAAGTTTACCTACAACTGTAAAGTATGACAAGTTTTTGTTTATGCTGCCATCTTGATTACGACATTCATCAATAATTACAAACCCTAATCTTTGAGCAATTAAAGCCATGTTTATATTTGTCATTCCGACAAATACCTGCGCTGCTTCAAATCTTCCCTGATCAACTGCATCAACTAACTCAACAACACCTTGAATTCCACTTGCCAAAGATTTTGTCATCTTTGATCGATTAAAATGACCGCGTCCTTCTGGAGTAAAATGAATATAGTTATAATCCTTAAGCATCATTTTTTCTCCATCTACAGTTAAACTCCTTGTATAACCCACGAAAACTGATGCATGTAAACCAGTGGGAGAGTAAAACCATCTCTTTGGATCTAGATTTGGAACAGGTAAGTTATCTAACGGTAAGACACGATCTACCTCCTGAGGAATTCTCCTATTGATTCCTTCTCGTATAATAAACCGATCCAATCTTCTGTCTACATTTTCTCTTTCGAGAATTAAAGGATTTATTCCATGCAATGGTATTATTTCTTCATATAGGTTCTCTTTCTTAGAGAACTTAGAAGATTTTATCTCAGAAAAAATCTTCTTTTCAATGCTAAATTTTTCATTCGGTATAATCTCCAATAAGTTTTTTTTATTTGTATCAAATTCAGGTTCACGCAGAAACCTTGCCAAAATGAAACCTTGTTCTTCTGGGATTTCCGCTCTTCTATCTTGATCAACTCCGTCTATCATGTATCAGATTATATCAAAAACCTATAGCAATTAACAAGTTTTTGGGTGTTGCTTCCGGCCCCAGGGGTTGAGCGTGAATATAAAATATAAATATATTTGCTTTAATGATTTAAATCATTAAAGCATTTAATATCAAGGCAAATTGTGCGAACCAAAAATCACTTCCCAAAAACCTCTATTTCCCAGAATCTGAATTAAGATATAATAAATTCATGATTGATGTGCATTGTCATTTGAATTTCCACTCTTTTGAAAAAGATTACGATCAAGTTATTAAAACTGCATTTGAGGCTGGAGTCACGAAGATTATTAATGTTGGAACCAAAATTGATTCTTCTCAAAAAGCAATAGAATTGGCACAAAAATATGATTCGCCAGCTGGCGAATTATATGCGATTGTTGGAGTTCATCCTCATCACGCGGATAAACCTTTACTCGGTTGTCATCCTGAACTTGTTTCAGGATCTAATGATTGGTTAAAACACCTCGAACGGATTGCGCAAAATTCTAAAGTTGTAGGTATCGGCGAAATCGGAATGGATTATTTTAGGTATAAATCCAATGACATTGTGGATCCAAAGCTTCAAAAAGAAGTATTTATTAAGCAAATTGAACTCGCTTATAAGCTCAAACTGCCCTTGCAAATTCATAATCGCCACGCAGGAAAAGACATTTTGGATATCCTTATGAATCACAAATCATATCTCCTAAATCCTCCCGGAATGTTTCATTGCATGTCTGGAAATTTAGATTTTCTTAAAAAGGTTTTAAATTTAGGTTTTTATGTAGGGTTTGACGGAAATATAACCTATAGCGGGTTAGCGCCGGGGGAAGACACAGACCTAAAAGACTTGGCAAAATATACGCCGCTTGACAGAATTCTTGTTGAGACTGATAGCCCTTTTCTGGCACCCGAGCCCTTCCGTGCTAGCAGAAACAAGCCTGAATATGTTATAATTACAGCCAAGTTTATCGCAGAAATTAAAGGCGTGTCCTTTGAGACAATCGAAGCAAAAACAACGCAAAACGCGACAAAACTCTTTACCTTATGACTGATTTTTTTCAAAAAGTATTTACACGTTATCCGATAAAAACGAGGCGTGGGTTGGAACTCCTTCCGGGAGCTGTGTCGTGGACTTTAATTCTTTTTCCTATCTGGGGTTCGATTTTGATACCCTATATTGTTGCATATTTTATTTTGTTTTTTGACGTTTACTGGTTTTATAAATCATTCTCTCTTGCAATAAACGCTTATAGAGCTTCGCAAAAAATCAAAAAAGCAGAACAAGAGAATTGGCTAAAGAAACTTGAAAAATTACCTGATTGTAGAAAAGTTAAACACGTTGTAATAATTCCTAACTATAAAGAGCATCTAAATAAATTAAGGCGGACTGTTCAATCTATAGCCGCTCAAACAATCCCTACAAAACAAATTTTTATTGTTTTGGGAATGGAGGCGCGAGAAGAGGATGGAATGAAAAAAGCAAACTCCATTATCAAAGAATTCAAAAATATCTTTGGAGATATTTTCGCGACATACCATCCTGATATAGATAGCGAAGTCAAAGGAAAATCATCTAACGAATCCTACGCTTCTAAGATTGCATATCGCAAACTCATAAAAACAGGAATTATTGATATTGATTTTGCAACAGCGTCCTCTGTTGATGCAGATTCTGTTTTTGATTCCCAATATTTCTCTTATCTCTCCTACAAATTTCTAACTGACAACATGAGATATAATAAGTTTTGGCAATCAGCCAATGTAAATCATAACAATTTCTGGACCGTTCCTGCTCCAATTAGAATTATTGCTTTTTTTGGAAGCCTTTGGAGGACAGCTCTTCTTGTTCAAAAAGACCGCTTGATTTCGAACTCAACATATTCTCTTTCTTTTTCCCTTCTTAAAAAAATCGGATTTTGGGATACAGATGTTATTCCTGAAGATTATAGAGTATTCTTTAAAGCTTTTTACAAACTTCAAGGCAGAGTTTGGATAGAACCGATATTTCTAAAAACTTCTATGGACGCCCCTTTGTCCTCAAGCTATATAAAAAGCCTGAAAAATAAATACCAGCAAGAAAGACGCTGGTCTTGGGGAGCATCTGACGATCATTTATACATAAAGTGGTGGCTAACTATTCCAAACGTTCCCTTTATGAGAAAGACTATTATGCTATATAATGTTCTTCTAGATCATTTCTTATGGCCGGTTAATTGGTTTATAATAACTATTGCAGCAAACATTATACCCTTTACAAATCCTGCGTTCCAAAGAACAACTCTTGGCTACAGTCTCCCAAGCTTGGCTGGATTAATATTAACATCTTGTCTGATTGCGCTACTCGCAATGGTAATAATTGATTTTAGAAATAGGCCAAAAAATCCCTCAGTTTCTAAATTTAGAGAATTTTTGTTTCCCTTTCAGCTCCTCATTCTTCCAGTTGTTGGATTCTTCCTGTCAACTCTTCCTGCTTTAATTTCCCACACTCAATTAATAAGGGGAAAAAGACTAGAATATAAAGTCACGGAAAAACTATGAAGGGAAGCAAGGAATTTCTGTTTTTAATACTAACCTGCCTTCTATTTTTTATATTAAGACTTCCCTCTCTTTTTGAACCACTCTGGTACGGAGATGAAGGAATATATCAAGTAATTGGAACGTCTTTAAATCATGGGAAATTGTTGTATAAAGAAATATTTGACAACAAACCTCCGCTTTTATATTGGCTGTATTCTTTTTTTCACTCTGATCAATTCACAATAAGACTTGCCTCTCTTATCTTTGGCATGCTTGCTGTTTTATTTTTCTTCTTATTGTCCAAAAAGCTTTTTAAAAATAGAAACGACATTCAATATCTGACGACTTTTATTTTCGCCGTTCTCTTTGGCTTGCCTATACTTGAAGGAAATATTGCAAATGCTGAAAACTTTATGATTTTGCCAATCCTAGTTGCTGCGCTCCTAGTTTCAAATTTCAAATTGTTTCTCGCGGGTCTTCTTCTGGGAGTGGCTTTTCTTTTCAAGATCGTTGCCATTTTTGATTTTTCAGCTTTTTTTGTTTTTTATTTTATTCTAAATTTCAGTTCTTTAAAAAAAGAGATTAAACTTTCCAGAATTTTCGCAGGATTTCTTCTCCCAATATTTTTTACTATTTTATTTTTTGCTCTAAAAGGAGCTCTCCCCGATTTCATAAGAGCCACATTTATTACTAACGTTTCTTACGTAAATTATGGAAATAAAATTGGCAGTTTGCCTTTACTTCTTTTTGTAAAACTTGCTCTTTTGGGATTATTCACTATGTACTTGTTTACAAAAAGAAAAAAGTTTAGCCAAACTTTGCTTTTTGTACTTATCTGGTTTGGTTTCTCATTATTTAACGCCTTTTTTTCGGAGCGGCCTTATATTCATTACCTTCTAGTTTTACTTCCAAGCCTATCTCTTTTGGTAGGATGCATCTTGTTTGAAAAAAAATACCAAAAAATAATAATTGTCTTTTTAATAATGGTATTAATAGTACTATCCAAAAGCTTCGGGATTCCAGGACTTAGTAAAAACATTTCTTACTACCAAAATTTTACTTCCTATATGTCTGGCGCAAGATCAATGGATTCTTATCAGGCTTTTTTTGACTTAAGCACTCCTTTTGATTACGAAATTGCGCGTTTTATTAGACCAAAAATTAACAAAAATGAAACTATCTTTGTTTGGGGAAATAATGCTCAATTGTATCAATTAGTTGGCGTAATCGCTCCGACAAAATATATTGTAGCTTATCATATAACAGATTATAAAGACGGAGGTGCAAGTACAAAAAATGCAATAGATAAAATAAAACCAAAATTTATCGTCGTAATGCCAAATCAACAAATTATTCCTTTCTCTCTTATACATTATTCAGAAAGAATAAAAATCAATAATGCAATAATTTATGAAAGACTTTTTTAAAGATATAAAAAGTGACAAAACCATAACTATAGCCTATTTTATAAATGGTTCTTTGATGATCGCAATTATTATTTTTATTCTATTTTTCTACAGGTCTCTTCCTCCATTTATTCCGATTTTCAATCAATTGCCGTGGGGAGAGGAACGCCTGGGAAAAACAATAACCATATTTGTTCCTGTTGCAATCGCCATATTAATTCTTGTAATAAATTTATTTACTTCTTCTATAACTTATAGGAAAATACCTCTTATTGCCCGCATGCTTGCAGCTATTAGTGTTCTTATAGGAATTCTCACATTTATTTTTGTAGCAAAAACCATTACACTAATACTTTAATGACAGTTTTCTTTCCTTTTATAATTGCATTTATTATAACCGCTCTCATAACTCCTGTATCAATATTTTTTATAAAAAAAGTGGGTCTTTTAGATGACCCAAAACGACACAAACATCCTGGTATAATTCACAAAAAGCCAACTCCCCGAGGCGGAGGAATTCCTCTTTTCCTTGGAATTATGATTGCGGGAATATTTTTCCTTCCCCTCACCAAAACTGTAATCGCCCTTTTTTTCGCTTCCCTTATTGCACTTGTACTGGGGGTAATTGATGACAAATATGATGTTTCTCCGTACCTTCGTTTTCTTGTAAATATTGCAGTAGCATTAATTGTAGTTGGCGCGGGAATAACTATTCCATTCATAACAAATCCCTTCGGGGGAATACTTTACTTAAATTCAATAAGTTTTCCTTTTGATTTTGCGTCCTTACATTTAATAATTTCCCTTTCTGATGTTATTGCAATGTTTTGGATTATTTGGGTCATGAATATGTTGAATTGGAGTAAAGGAGTTGACGGTCAGATGCCGGGAATCGTAGCAATATCTGCGATTGTAATTGGAATCCTAAGCCTCAGGTTCGTAGCATCCGACAATTTTAGTCATATTAGTGCAACTCTATCTTTTATCATAGCGGGTGCATCACTCGGATTTTTGATGTTTAATTTTCATCCTGCAAAGATATTTCCGGGATATGGTGCAACTAGCGTTTATCTTCTTTTAAGCGCCGTGTCAATTTTGTCAGGTGCAAAATTAGCAACAGCAATTTTGGTTATGGGAGTACCAATGATAGATGGAATTTTTACAATCTTACGCCGCCTTTTGGAAGGACGCTCTCCTTTTTGGCATGATAAAAAACATCTCCATCATATCCTCTTAAGCTTTGGAATGAGCCAGAGACACATTGCATTGTTTTATTGGATAATCTCTGCTATATTAGGGTCACTTGCATTGGTATTGTCAAGTAAAGAAAAACTTTTTGCAATCATAATGCTTTTAATTGTAGTAGGCGGAACATTACTTTTTTTACACCGTATTCTTAGAAATACATATGATAAAAATCGCCTATAATACATTAAGATTGCTTAGGCCCAGGCAGTGGATTAAAAATACCGCAATCTTTGCAGCAATAACATTCTCCGGGGATCTTTTTAATTGGACAGATTTACAAAAAGTATTACTTGCGTTTGTTGTATTCTGCAGCTTGTCTTCTGCAAGTTACATTATTAACGATGTCTTTGATATAAAAAAAGATAAGCTTCATCCCTTCAAAAGATTTAGACCTCTTGCGAATAAAGATCTAACAACAACTTATGCTCTAACAGTTGCAGTTATATTGATAATTGGTTCTTTTTTGTTGGGGATGCTGGTTACTCCGGCATTTTTCTTGATACAAATTGTATATTTGCTGATCCAATTCTCTTATTCTACGATTTTAAAACCAATTGCTGTTATTGATATTTTGGCTATTGCCCTTGGATACATATTAAGAGTTTATGCGGGAGAGTTGGCTGGAGGTTTTCATATTTCAGTCTGGCTTTTGTTAACAACTATTTCTCTTTCACTATTTTTGGCTATTGGAAAAAGAAGATCAGAACTAACTCTTGTTTCTCAAAATAAATCTGTGAATATATCTGATGTGAGAAAAACTTTGTCTCATTATTCTGAGAGACTTTTGGATGTTTATGCATCTATTTTTGCAACTTCTACATTCGTATCCTATGCGCTTTTTACTTTTTTGGAAAACCCGCGAGGACTCAAACTAGGCATTAGCTTTTTCTTACCGGATTTTCTGCCTGCTTTTTTTCAAAGAAAATGGCTCATGATAACAATAGCGCCAGTCGTATATGGACTTATGCGATATCTGCAGGATATTTATGAAAAACACGAAGGAGAAAGCCCAGAAAGAGTATTATCCTCAGATAAACCTTTGCTTATAGCTGTAGTTATATGGATTTTCTTAGTTATTTCTATAATCTACGCAATCGGTCCTTAGTTATTCTTTAACTGCGTAAGAAGAGCTTATCCATCCTTTTTTTCCATCATTAGCTGGCGAATTAAGTTTTATTTCAAACCATCCCTCTTTTTCCAAAACTAATTCATAAGTTTCCCCAGGCTTTACTTGGGCAATTTCGGAAGACGTTATTGAATTACTTTCCCTAACTCTCAGAAATCCTGTTGGTGTATTTAAAATTAAAACTTTAGCAACCGCAACTGAAGGAGAAGGTACAATTGCAGACGCAGATGCTAAGGATGTATTGGATAAATCAGAACTTACTCCCAAAAAAATAAAAACACTTAGTTTAAATCCTGATGCTGTCTTAATTTTTAAAGATTTATCTTTATACCCGGTTAGTGTTACTCTAAGGTCATGATCGGACTCACTAACCTGCCTTAAGAGTAAAGGTGTTACGCCAACCGGATTATTATCCAAAAAAACATTTGCCTTATCAGGCAAAGATATTGCCAACATTTCCACATCTTTTTTGCTACTTATTGGAGACAAACTTATAATGCTGCCATCGCTTTCCCCATTGTCTGCAAATGTTCTGTCAACAACTGTAAGAATAGATTTATTTATGGTAATTTTTTCTTCAAACGGTCTGAAATTTTCATCTTGTGGAACAAGTTTAATCGTGTAATCTCCAATAGAAAGCATCTGAGACAATTCACAGGCGCAAAACGGAGTTGTACCAATTAATTTATTTTCTAAATAAACTTTACTCTGAGGAACAGAAGTTACCTGAAGAGCTCCTTTCCCGGATTTTTTATCTAGAAAAAATAAGATGCCAAAGAAAATTGCGATTGCAATTAAAAGTGGTGCCAAAAACACCAAAACCCTTCTCATAAAATCACTATTTGTGGACTGCATTCCACACAATTGCAAAAAGTTTGCCGGCAACATAACCAACTGCAAAAGTAACTACAATTAATAACCCCGCAGTAGCTATATTAAATGGAATAACTTGTACTGGAACACTTAACATGTGCAAACCTAAAATAAAATTAATTATTGTTTGTGCCCAACCCAATAAAACTAAAACCGACCAAACTAAGTGCCATCCTCCGAGAAAAAAAACCAAAACTAAGTGCAACTTTATTAACATTTAACTCTTTCATTCTTTCACCCCCTTTCCAACTCACCTTAAATAATTATATCAGAAGCATAAAAAAACCGCCTTTCAGCGGTAATTAGAAATTAAGGAGATCCTGAAATAAATTCAGGATGACAACGCTAGTAGATTAGTAATCCATTCCGCCCATGCCCCCAGGAGGCATTCCCGGCATTTGTTCTTTTTTCTCAGGAATATCTGTGATTAGAGCTTCTGTTGTTAAAACCATCATTCCAATACTTGCTGCATTCTGTACTGCAGATCGTGTGACTTTTGCAGGATCAACAATTCCCCAACCTATCATTGAACCAAATTCCATTGTCATGACATTGAAGCCATAGTCGGCAACTTTTGAATCTTCAACATTTCTCAATACCCAACCATCATCTGCTCCTGCATTTTTGGCAATCCATCTGATTGGTTCTCCCAATGCAGTGTATAAAATATCAACTCCAGCTTTTTCATCCAGCAAAGTTAGGCTTTCTTTAAGTTTTAATAAGGATTTTCGGGCCCGAAGCAATGCTACTCCGCCTCCTGGAATAATACCTTCTTCCAAAGCTGCTTTTGTTGCCGCGACCGCGTCATTTACTCTTTCTTTTCTGTCTTTCATTTCAACTTCTGTTGCCGCACCAACATTTATAACTGCAACTCCGCCTGAGAGTTTTGCCAATCGCGCCTCTAGCTTCTCCGAATCAAAATCAGAAGTTGTATCTTGTATTGCACGTTTTATTTGGGCAATTCTTGCTTTTATTTTGGAGACTTCACCTTTTCCGCCGATTATTCTTGTATTTTCTTTATCAGCCCAAATTTTGTCTGCACGTCCGCAATCTTCAATTGTCACACTGTCAAATTTTCTTCCTGTATCTTCAGAAATTACAGTTCCGCCTGTAAGAATTGCTATATCCTCAAGCATTTCTTTACGTCTGTCCCCAAAACCAGGAGCTTTGATTGCGATTGCATTAAATGTTCCTCTTAACCTGTTAACTACCAAAGTAGCCAAGGCCTCCCCTTCTATCTCATCTGCAATAATTACCAAATTTTTGGAAACTTTAACCAAATTTTCTAGAAATGGAAGAAGTTCGTTAAGAGCTGAGATTTTTTTGTCTGTGATCAAAATATATGGATCCTCAATTTCAGCTTCCATTTTATCCTGATTGGTCACAAAATAGGCAGATGCATATCCTTTATCAAATTCCATTCCCTCTTTGTAATCAATTGACATTTCAAGTCCTCTTCCCTCCTCAACAGTTACAACTCCATCTTTTCCGACTTTAGTTAAAGCTTCTGCGATAAGAGTGCCTATCTTTTGATCCTGAGCCGAAATTGTTGCAACTTTTGCCACATCCGCGTCTTTTACGTTTTTTGCCATTTTCCCAATCTCCGAAACTATAACTGCTACTCCTTTTTCCATTCCGGATTTTAAAATCATAGGATTTACTCCCGCAGTCACATTTTTAAAGCCGGTATTTATAATAGATTGAGCAAGAAGAGTTGCTGTAGTTGTTCCGTCTCCTGCGATATCATTGGTTTTTGAAGCCGCTTCCTTAACAAGCTGTGCTCCCATATTTTCAAACGCATCTTCAAGTTCAATTTCTTTTGCAACAGAGACTCCGTCATGCACGATACTTGGTGCTCCCCATTTTTTATCCAGTGCAACGTTTCTTCCTTTGGGACCCAAGGTCGTAACAACAGCACGAGCTAAAATATTTACTCCTTTAACCAATGCCTGCCTTGCTTCTTCAGAAAATTTAATTTGTTTTGCCATAAGTTTACAAAAACTCGAAATCCGAATATCGAAATTCGAAACTATTTTGTATTTTGGTTATTTGAATTTGTTTCGTATTTCGGATTTTGGTATTCGAATTTATTCTATAATCGCTAATATATCATCTTGGCTGACCATTGTCCATTCTTCGCCATCTACTTTCACTTCGGACCCACCCCATTTCTTATACATAACTTTTTGTCCAACTTTAACAACAACCGGATGTTTTTCTCCTTTAACTACTTTTCCCTCACCTATTGCCATAACCACACCCATCTGTGGTTTTTCTTTTGCGCTATCCGGCAATATGATCCCGCTTGCGGTCTTATCTTCCGCCTCCAAAGGCTTAATAAGAACGTTGTCAAAAAGTGGTTTTATATTTAATTTTTTTGTCATATTAATCTAAAAAATTATCCCGACGCTTGCGGACTGACAGAATATACATCAAAATTGAAAAACTGTCAAGGGTTAAGAAAAAAAGTTGACATACCTTCCTTTTCTATATACGATAAACTAAAGGGATTTATATGTCCATTTTTTCGTCGTACAAAAAAATATTCCTGTTAGGCTTTATCTTGGTAATTCTTATCGCAATTCCATTCTCCGTATATGTTGCCCAAAAAAGACAGAGCATAAGCAGCAAAGCAGATGCTTCAACTTCTCTTTCTTTTGATCCTGCGTCAACAAGCACAACTCCTATCGCTACAGAAGTGGGCAAAACTCTGATCTTAAATGTTGTTCTTGATCCAAAAACCGGTGTAGCAAAAGGGCTAAATCCAAATCAGATTGCTTTCGTAAAATTATCTATTAGCTTTGACCCTTTAAAATTTACAGCCGAAAGCCTTAAAGAAAATAAAGATCCCCAAAACAAACTCAATTCCGTGCTGGAAGATGCTGTATTGACAACACCCGGTAAGGCCACCATATCTTTGTCAATTGGAGCAGATCCGGCAAACGTCGTGACAACCACAACCAAAATCGCGATATTGCAGCTTAAAGCATTATCTGCGACTGATGCCAATAGTCCCAGCAGTATTACATTTGACCCCACTCCGAATACTCAAGTTTTGTCAATTGCTTCCTCCGATCAGACAAGCGAAAATGTCCTATCAACAGCCCCTCCCGCAGTGGTAACTATTGCTTCCGCATCAACAGCAACAGCTCCAACTACTACTCCAACAGCCTCTCCTACCCCTACTACCGGACCATCATCTGCAACAACAGGAAACACATCTTCTGCTAATCCTTTTCAAACAGCAGGAACTGCCAACTTGAATACGGGCACACAAGCCGCAAGATTGGGTCCAATTGTTGTCCCGCAAATTTCTCAAGCACTGCCAAGAACAATAACGCTTCCGCCAACAGGACCCTCGGAAAACATATTGGGGATTGGAGCAATAGGAGCGATATTTACAATTATTGGCGGAGCTCTCCTTATACTTCTCTAATTATCTTCTTCTATCATTGAAAGAAGCGCTTCCTGAGGAATAGATATTTTTGCATGCAGGATCATGCGGGATTTTCCTTTTTTCTGCGCTTCAAGTAATTTGTCTTTTCTTCTTCTATCTCCTCCTGACATTTTACTCAGCACATCTTTTCTGAATGGAGGGATTTCTTCCCGGGTTACAATATCGTGATCCACAACTCCTTGTATTATCTGTCTGAATTGTTGACGCGGCAGAGAATTTTTAAGCCTTTGCGCTTTTTGTCTTGCGACATGAATTGCCTCATCTTTATATGCAAGTTCTGATAAAACGTCAATTGCAATATCATTTACTTTTAGCTCTATTTTTGAAAGATCTGCAATTTTGTAAGTCGTTAATTCGTAATCCAAACTTGCGAAACCTTCTGATGCGGATTTCAGATCAGATGAAATTCCCCTAATAAACATGCTAAAAGGCATATCATAGGATAAAACTGCATAGCTTTCGTGATAATTTAGGTCCAAAAGATTACCTTTTTTGGCTTGACACACATTCATGATTGGGCCTACATAATCTTTCGGACTGTAAACTACTAATTTCATGTAGGGCTCAAGCATTGTCCCTTCGCCGGATGGCGAATTCTTTTTTTCGTACAGAACTTGCGGCATGGTAAGTAATATGTCTAAATTAAACTCCTGTTTTATTCTTTCTTTGACAATCTGCGCATGCAAAAGTCCCAAAAATCCTACTCTAAACCCGCTTCCCAAATAAGAAGAATATTCTTCTGTATAAGTTAAGGCTGTATCATTAAGAGTTAACTTTGCTAAAGATTCTTTTAAATAAATATAATCATTTGTACTTTTTGGATACACCCCAAAAAATACCATGGGTTTGGGAATCTTGTACCCCGGCAGAGGCTCAAATTTTCCATCTTCTATTTTCCATTTTCCATTTTCAGCCGTTATGGTGTCTCCGACGCGCACTTGCCTGATATCTTTTATTCCTGTTGTAATATAACCTATTTCTCCAGTTGATAAACCGGCAGATGAAATAAGAAATGGAGAAAAATAACCTAAATCTGTTACTTCCGACTCTATATTATTTTGGTAAAACTTAACCTTATCTCCTTTTTTTATTTGACCATCAACGACTCTGACATAAGCAACCACTCCACGGAACTCATCGTACACGGCATCAAAAATAAGACCGCGCAGTATTTTTTCTTTTTCACCTGTAGGTGCTGGAAGTCTTTTAACAATAGCTTCCAAAAGTACATCTACATTCTTCCCGGTTTTAGCTGATATGTAAATTATCTCTTCTTTTTTAAATCCAAAAGTGTCGACTAATTCCTGACTTACCATTTCTGTTTGGGCGCTTAGTAAATCTATCTTATTAATAACAGGAATGAGTGCAAGATTTTGTTTTTTGGCCTCTCTGAAATGCGCAACAGTTTGCGCCTGAATTCCTTGTGTCGCGTCAACCAAAAGTATTGCTCCCTCACAAGCAGCCAGAGTTCGGGACACTTCATACGAAAAATCAACATGTCCCGGAGTATCGATCAAATTTAGCGTATAGGGTATAGCGTCTAGCGTATAGTTCATGCGGACTGGGGCAAGTTTAATTGTAATCCCCCTTCTTCGGCTGATTGGATTTTGGTCTAGAAACTGTTCTGTTATTTTTTCTTTGGGAACTGTTTTTGTAATTTCCAAAAGTCTGTCGGCAAGAGTTGATTTACCATGATCCACATGCGCAATAATCGCAAAATTCCTAATGTTTTCCTGTTTCATTTCTTGTTTCATGCTTGAAGATTATAGCAGAAAGTTGTAGTTCAAACGGGTTTTGGGGAATTTTACCGAGACTTAGCTTGCCACATTTTGTGGCCTTCCACTTAGAAACCCTTGCATGTTAGAAATGAAAATTTCCTGCTTGGCAATTCTTGCTTCATCCGAAATATAGCCAATAGGTGGATAAATTATGCAATTCTTATACTTTGATAATATTTTAGCATCTTTGGGATCCAGCTCATCCGCATGATCCATAATAAAAGTTATATCTCCTGTTTTAAGTCTATTTTCTAACGCAACTAAATCTGTAATTTCATTGGGAACTGTACTTATAATCAAACTCCCTGGTTTAATAGTATCTATCCTTTTTTTGTTTAAAAAATGTTTTGTCTCAGACGTTTCTGCCAAGTGAAGAGAAATTATATCTGCTGAAGAAATTAATTTATCTACATCTTGATATTTAATACCTGATTTCCCTAAATCCTTTTTCCTATTTTTAGACCAATATCTGACATCCGCTCCAAAACCTTTGGCAATTTCTGCTACCCTTCTTCCAATTTTTCCTAAGCCAATTACTCCAAATACCTTATCTTTGATTTCTGTTGCTATTAAACCTACTTCCGAATAATCGCCACTAACTCCTATCTTTTTTGCTTTAGATATATCCCTTATTTTTTCCAAGATCACTGCAAAAACTAATTCCGCTACTGATTCCGTGGCATAACCCGGAACATTAGAAACAACTATGCCTTTTTTCTTTGCATGATTTGTGTCAATTTTCCCATATGCCGTAGCCAAAACACTGACATATTTTAAATTTGGCGCCGCGTCTATTTCTTTTTTGCCAACGTCAATTTTAAATCCTGTTAATATACAATCTGCATCAGATAATTCTTTTCGAATTTGAGGACTATCCTTAGGAAGGGAGATCTTATTTTCTACTAAATTGTCTAACTTTTTCCAATAAATCGGGTCTAACTTATCTTCACTAATGTTTATTATAAGAGCCTTTTTGAATTTCATAATCCAACACCAGCAGTATAGCAGATCTTTATGGAAAGATTTTGCGGGATTAACAGATGCTGTTTTATTTTTGGAGATTTGGGCTGGGAAGTTTTTATATAAATAATGCGCGGATATTCTTTAAAACCGCATTTTTAGTTTTTGTAGTCAACTTCCCAACGGTCTTTTTTATTATACTCGCATCTGCTGTAAACAGCTTATCCGGCCGTACATAACTGACAATTGGTAAGCCGCCTGTTGCAAAATCAGCAGGCTTAAGGCAAATTGATATTTTGCTTGTATACGGCTTTGAAGTAATTTGACACAGAATAAGGTTATTAAATTCAACGTTTGCCAAAACAAGCGCTGGACGTACTTTCTGACCTTTCCCGCCTGCAACGCTTTGCGTAGCAATGCGGGCAGGTAAATTAGAAAATGGGAATGTAACGAGAACAACACTGCCTACTGTAAACTTGCCCATGCCTTATCCTCCTCTGGTCGATTCCAATCACGAGCGAGTATTTTTTCTGATAACAATAGCGTATCAACCACAGAGGTATCTTTCATAGGTGCTGCAATAATTCGTATCTCACCCTTTTTTACTCTCAATTCAACCTGATACCCAAGACCACTTTCAGTAATCAATGGCTTAGGTATACGTATACCACGAGAGTTCCCTATCGGAATTAGTGTCGTTATCATAGTAATTACATTGTACGTACCAAGAGTGGTTTTGTCAAGTCACTGGAGATTATGGGTTGAGTCTTGTACCATCTATAACCTCATCGCTTTTGCCAAGGATTTCTTTCCAGTTACCTATTTTTCTAAAAATTAACAAAAATGTTGTTGCTTCTTTAACATTCAAAAGCCATGTTAAGAGAATATAAAAACTAAGTCCGATAAGACTTGATATACCTGTGAGAAATATTAAATTTATTGTGCGGGTTGTATCAAATACCAATTGGTCCAGCAATTTTATTGGTACGTATAAAGCTATACCTGTAAAAAAGCTCGCCAAAAAAATCTTTGCAGATGAGGAGAACAACTGAAGTTTACCAAACCCGCGGATTTTTTTATGGAAAACGACAAGAGAAATTAAAAGATTAGAGATGCTTCCCAAAGAATATGCAATAGCAATACTTTCAATTCCCATTTTCAATACCAAAACAGAAAAATACCCAATGCAAATTAGAAAGATTGTACTAATAGTTCCTATAATAAGAGGGGTTTTGGTATCATATAGAGCATAAAATGCGCGGGATATAAGAGCAATTAGAGACTGTGCAAAAATAGAAATACTAAAAAGAGCAAGAGTTCTGCCTGTTAAGACAGTTGCCGCCCAGTCAAATTGCCCTGCTCCGTAAATAAGCCTAACAATAGGAATCCTCAAAACAAGAATTAAAACCGAAATAGGCAAAACCAAATAGAGCATCTGATTGAAGCTTGCTATAAAAGTCTGTTTAAATTCCTGCATTTTCTCCCTTTCTCTGGACAAAACCGGGAAGGCAGCTTGAGCAATTGCCTGACCAAAAAGTGCAACCGGCGCAAACGCTAATGTTTGGGCATAATCAAAAATAACATAGTTTCTTCCTGCATCAGACAAAAAAGAAACCAATGTAACGATAGCCAGGGTTCCCAGTTGAAAAACTGCAAGAGAAAGAGTTTTGGGCCACATAAGACGAAGGACCTCTAAAACTCCTGGCACCTTAAAAGAAAAAGTTGGCTTGAAAGAAAATCCAACTTTTTTAATCATTGGCACTTGAGCAAAAATAAAAAATAACGCTCCTATTATCATTCCATAGGCTGGAGCGAAAATGCCAACGCTCGTTGACAAGAAAACAATTCCGACAATAATTCCTAAGTTATACAGTGCTGCTGCGATGCCCGGAATAAAAAAATGATTATGCGACTGAAGGAGTACCGAAAAAAAAGTTCCAATTATAAAAAGAAGCTGGCCGAAGATAATAACTCTCATAAGACTTGCCATAAGCTCCATTTCTGATGAAGAAAAACCTGCCCCTAGATTAAGTATTTTTAGAAAGTAAGGCGCCAAAACAAAAAGAATGACAGAAAAAATAGAAAAAATTGCAAGACCTACCGCAAGAAGACTTGACGCCATTTTGTTAGCTTCTTCTGTCTTTTCTTTTGTTAGATAATCTGAAAAAACCGGAATAAAAGAAGAAGCAAGAGTTCCGGCAATAATTAGCTGAAATAAAAGATCAGGAAGCCTCGCGGATGCAAGATAAACCCCCAATGTATTTGACGCCCCAAAAATTCCAACTAGTAATCTTTGTCTGATAAGACCCAAGACTTGAGAAAGAATAATGGTCGCCATGATAACAAAAGCAGCGGATAAAATATTTGTTTGACGGGCGAGAAGTACATTGAAGCCTCTTTTTAAAAAATTCTGAGCCATGTTGTAATTTACAGTATAGCATGCTAAAATAGCGCAATGCCAGTAATAAAAAGTGCCAAGAAAAAATTAAAAGTTGATAAAAAAAGAGAGTCTGCAAACAAAAAAACGAGATCTCTTCTTGAATTATCTATTAAAAAAGCCAAAAGAAAAGCTACTCCCAAAAGCATACAAGAAGCTTTTAGC
>Ga0209515_10004537_pt1 | contig 18684 bp, 16 predicted proteins | sample Subgroupgradi54m_FD_187454 | JGI IMG/M metagenome (GOLD analysis project Ga0209515, IMG submission 187454) | Subsurface groundwater microbial communities from S. Glens Falls, New York, USA - GMW60B uncontaminated upgradient, 5.4 m (SPAdes)... ...
GGCTGGATCGCCATCTTGGTGCTCCAAGCGGCCCCATCAAAGTAGTTCACGTGAAGGTCGTTTAATCCCGCCGCCTGCTTGTGCACGATCTGCCAGATCTTGTCCACCGTTTCGTCCGAACGAAGCTCCAACCCGGAGAAGTTGGTGGCGTCCCCCGTTCCCATCACCCGCACGTACGCCGCGTCCTGCGGGTGCTGGATGTCCAGCATCGCCTGTGGGTTCTGTGTCCCGATCCCCACACGGATGTCCGGACGGCCGGCGGCCGGCGTGTCCGCCCCAGGCATGAACAGCACTCGGTCCAGCGTGTCGTCGGCTCCCACCACGTGCAGCGCCCCCGCCGGCGGCGTCGTCCCAAACACGGGGCCAATCCCCAGCCGGTCCGCTACCAGAAGTGTCCCTTCCGTCAGGACCGCGTCAGCCGGGTTGGTCAGCGAGTAAGCATCGCCCACCGTCCCGCGACTTGCGCGCAGGCGGTCCGTCTGCACGTTGCCCCCGCCCGGCGCCGGGTAGTACGTCACCAGCTCAATGGTCTCAGCGCGGGCGGGACTAACCGAAAGGAATCCAATAAAGAGGATGCCGATCCAAAAGAGGATGGATGGTTGTTTCATGGGATTCATTCCTCCTGTTGTCTAGATGATATACCTGCGCCTTCTTCCTGAGTAACTTTTTCAATGGCGCGGCAGGTCTCCCGGCAGAGGAAACGGATCTGCTCCTGCGAGATGGCCAGCGGGGGGATCAGCACGATCACGTTGCCGAGCGGACGAAGCAGGATGCCCCGGCCGCGCAGGAATTGACAGACACGGATCCCCACCTGCTCCTCCCAAGCATACGGCTCCTTCGTCCGTTTGTTTTTCACCAGCTCGATGCCGGCCATGAGGCCTCGCTGCCGGAGTTCGCCAACGTGCGGGAGATCCCGGAACCGGGCAAGCTCTTTTTCGAACAGCCGGATCTTTGGGCCAAGCCGCTGCAGCACCCGCTCCCGCCGGAAGAGGCGCAAATTTTCCAGGGCCACCGCGCAGGCAAGCGGGTTGCCGGTGTAACTGTGGCCATGGAAGAAGGTGCGCAGCGATCCGTACGATCCGAGAAAACCACGGTAGACCCGGTCGGTGGCGAGGGTTGCGGCCAGCGGCAGGGTGCCGCCGGTCAGCCCTTTGGCGACGCAGAGGAAATCCGGCTGCACCTTTTCCCATTCGCAGGCGAACATCCTGCCGGTCCGGCCGAAGCCGACCGCCACCTCATCGGCGATCAGGAAAATGTCATGGCGCCGGCAGAACCGCTCCACAGTTTTAAGCCAGCCCGGCGGCTGCAGGATCATGCCGGAAGCGCCCTGGACCAACGGCTCCACGACGACCGCGGCGATTTCGCGGTGGTGTGCCCTCAGAGTTTTCTCCAGCACCCGCAGGGAATCCCTCGCGGAGACACCCCGGTACGGATACGGAGCCGGCACCTTGAATCCCTTGAACAGCAAAGAACCGTACACCTTGTGAAACAGATCAATCCCACCGACGCTGACGGACCCGACCGTGTCACCGTGATAAGCGTTAACGAAATGGAGGAACCGGCGCCGGCGAGGCCGGCCATTCTGCTGCCAGTACTGGAACGCCATCTTCAACGCCACCTCCACCGCGGTGGAACCGTTGTCGGAGTAGAAGACGCGGGAGAGATTTTTGGGCACCACCCGCAGCAGCTCCTCCGCCAATTCAGTGGAGGGAATGTTGGCGGCACCCAGCAGCGTGGAATGGGCGATCCGCCCGGCCTGCTCGCGCAGCGCTTGGGTAAGCGCCGGATGGCGATGCCCATGCAGATTCACCCAGAGGGAGGAGACGCCGTCTAGGTAGCGCTTGCCTTGCGTATCCGTGAGAAACACCCCGTCGCCGGATTCGATCATCAGCGGTTCCTGCTTCTCCCAGTCGGCCATCTGGGTGAAGGGATGCCAGATCCGTTTTCGATCGATCCGGCTCAGCCGCTTGCGAGAGGCCAGCCGTCGAGACGGCCGGGACTGGATTTGTTTCAGCAGGGCATCAACCTTCAGATGCCGTGCCACGCGCTCGGGAGCGGGACGCGAAACTTTCGGAACGATTCCGAATACCGGCACGCCGCCCAGCCGCCGGATGAGTTTCGGATTAGTCCGTTCCGCCAGCGTCGGCCGGCCGCTTCTTTGATTGAAGACCATGCCCGCCACCTCAAGACCGTTGGAGCCGGCCGCCTCCAGCGTCAGCAGCGTGTGGTTGATGGTTCCCAGCTCGGCGCGGGCGACGACCAGCAACGGCAGCCTCAGCCTCCGGGCCAGGTCCGCCACCGTCCAGCCCGCATTCAGAGGAACCAGCAGCCCGCCGATCCCTTCGACCAGCATCACATCGTGCCGGGCGGCCAGCGTGTGGAAGGCTTGCTCGATCCGATCGAGAGAGATGGAAGAAGAAACAACCGCCGGCGCAACAGGAGGCTCGAAGCGGTATGGGCAGACCAGTTCCATCGGATCTTCGGAGCCGGCGGCCCGCGCCAACAACTCGGCATCTTCCGAGACCAGCCGGCCGCCCTGGCGCGCGCAGCCGGTGGCCACCGGTTTCATGACGCCGACGCTCAAACCCCTGCGGCGGAAAGCAGCCGCCAGCGCAGCCGTCACGACGGTCTTGCCCACTTCGGTGTCTGTGCCGGTGATGAAGAGGCCGACCGGCTCAGTCACTGGCCGTCAGGGGAGCCCGGCCGGCGACGGTGAATTCCCTCGGAGGCAGGACGCCGATAAAATCATCGAGCGAGGCTCCTTGAAGGATCGCCGACCCAATCACGCTGGAGGTGGCGGTGGTGACGGAGTGGAGCGTGGAGAAGACCGTCGGGATGTTGGCGCTGGCGTAGGGAGCCCCACCGGACCCGTAGAGGCGCAGCAAGTTCACCGTGTGTTCGTACATCTCCTGCGCCCGCGCCTCCAGGCGGAATTTTTCTTGCGAGTCCGGAGTCTGCCGGCTCAACCCCAGGAGAAAAAGGACAAAGCCGAAGGCCGCCTCCGGCTGAAGGAGCTGTTCCATCTTCGCCCGGAATTCCGGCGGCACCTGAACGAAGGGATCCACGAAGTTGGACCGAAAGTAATAGAGCCCCTGCAGCCCCTCCGGCTTCGATTCCGGCAGCGCGTCTTCCACCTGCGCCGGCGGCACCTGAACCAGAAATTGATTCTCGATGTAGTGGACCGCCGACCGCGCTAATCCCAAGTCATACGGCAGGAAGACGTAGGCGGCCCAGGTGTTGTTGTCCACCGCCACGCTGGGCAGGCCGTCCGTTCCGGTGTAGGGCCTGCCCTCCGGGTCCACCGCCGAGATGAAATGGTCTCCCTGCCAGAAATGGCGGCGCGCCCCCTGCATCAGCAGATCATGCCGCCGGACGAGCTCTTTTAGGAAACCCTCACGCTGAGGGAGATGCTTTTGGGTGGCGCGGAAAGCCAGGCGCAGCGTCCCGGCCGCGTCAATGCAATGCTCCAGGATGACGTGCTCGTACGGGCGATTGAGGTCCCCCTCGTAGACACGGTATCCCATGCTGTTTTCATTTTTGACGTCGTCCGCGTTGTACAGCCCGGCCCGGATCAATCCGCAGCGGGGGTCTTGCGGATCCATCACCTGCTGATGAAAAAGGAACTCCTCCACCGCCCGGTTCGCCCAGGCAATCACGCTGGCATCCGCCCGCGCCAGGGTATAGGAATAAAGGGCATTCAGGCACCAGGCATTGGCTCCGGTGGGGCCGCGCGGATCAATGAAGAAATCGCCCCGGGTGTTGTAGGAGAAATGCCACAGCCCGTGAAACCCCTTGGCCCGCTCCTGGAACGCCAGCTGCATCAGCCGGCCCGCCTGATAGCCGGCCTGCCGGATCCGCCCGGCTTTGAGGTCCGCGTAGATCGATAGGGCCACGTCGTAGATCCAGATCCGGCCGAACCCGGCGATCGATTTCGAGTCGGGATGGTTGGGGTTTTCTTTGAAGCTGCGGCGCAGGCCCTGGAAATCAAATCCGACTTGGCCATTGACGCTCGGCTCCATCAGCATCTGCCGGTCCAGAAAGCCCAAGTTTTCTTTCAGGAACTGTGTCCGCAATTCAGAGGAGATCATCTCGACACCAGCGTTGAGCCGGAGAAAACTTTCCGGAAGGCTTCCAGCGCCTGCCCCATCTCCTGCTCCGTGTGGAGCGCGGTCAAAGAAGTTCGGATCCGGGCGGACCCTTCCGGAACGGTCGGGGGACGGATTCCCGGCGCGTAGAGGCCGGCTTCCTCCAGTGCTTGGGCGAGCGCCATCGTCTCCCGATTGGAGCCGACCCGGACCGGGACGATCGGGCCGGCGTCGGAGATGAGATCCAGGCCGAGGCCGCGCAGACCGGCCGTCCAGATCCGGACGTTTTCCCACAACCTCCGACGCAGGTCCGGCTCGCTCTGCAGAACCCGCAGTCCCTCCAGCGCGGCGGCCGCGCAGCCGGGCGGCAGGGCGGTGGTATAGATGAAGGAGCGGGCCCGATTTCGCAGCAGTTCCACGACGACGCGAGGGCCGGCCAGGTACCCCCCCAGCGACCCCAATGCCTTGGAGAGGGTCCCCATCTGCAGGATCCCCTCCGGCCGGATCCCGAAATGCTCCAGCGAGCCCCGCCCGCCCGGCCCGAAGACGCCGGTCCCGTGCGCGTCGTCGAGGAGAAGCCAGGCGTCGTGCCGCCGGGCCGTCTCCGCGATCTCCCGCAGCGGCGGCAGATCCCCGTCCATTGAGAAAACTCCTTCGGTCACCACGAGCGTCCGCCGGTAATGGCCGCGCCGCCGGCGTAACGCTTCCTCTAAACGCCGCGCGTCCCCGTGCGGGTAAACACGGAAAGCAGCGCCGCTCAAACGGCAGGCATCTATGAGGCTCGCGTGATTGAGCCGGTCTCCGATCACCAGGTCGCCGGGTCCGACCAGTGCGGTGACAACGCCCAGATTGGCCATGTAACCGGTGGAAAAAAGAAGGCAATCCTCCGCCTGTTTGAAGCGGGCCAACTCTTGTTCCAATTCTTCATGCGGAGGGAGATTCCCGCCGATCAGGCGGGCAGATCCGGATCCGGTTCCGTAGCGGGCGATGGATTCCTGCGCGGCGGCGATGACTCTTGGATGCTGGGTCAGTCCCAGATAATTGTTGGAGGAGAGAGAAATGAGCCAGCGGCCGCCCATCCGGACGCGCCCCCCGTCCACCGCCTCGACGCGGCTGCTGACGCGGCGCAATCCTTGAGCTTCCAACTCATCCAGTTCTTTTTGAAGCGGCTCAAACATTTAGAGGATGCGGCTATCGAGTTGAAACAGCTGTCCCGTCACGCCGGAGCAGAGATCGGACAACAGCCAGGTGGTGAAGGAGGCGACCGTCTCAACGGAGGAGATCGTCCCCAGCGCCGAGGCCGCCTTCGCCCGATCCCAGGCTTCGGGCGGAGCGGAGCGGGTCATCTGCGATTCAACGAAGCCTGGGCAGATGATGTTCGCCGTCACGCCGAAGCGCCCGGCCTCCCGCGCCAGGCTTTTGATGAAGCCGACCGTTGCCGCCTTGGCCGCGCTGTAATTGGCCTGCCCAACCCGGCCGGTCAACCCGGATTGGGACCCGATCGCCATGATCTTGCCCTGTCGCCGCTCCTGCATGCCCGGCAGAACCGCGCGGCAGCAGGCCACCAGCCCATCCAAGTGGAGCCGCATCACCTCGTCCCACTCCGGATCGGACATCTTCAGCAGGGTCCGGTCGCGAGCGTTTCCGGCCGAGTAAACAAGCGCATCAAGGGAGCCGGCCTGATCCAGCGCCTGCCGCACGAGGCCCCGCGCTTGAGCGCGATCGGAAAGGTCCGCCTGAACCATCACCATTCCCTCAGCGCCGAGCTCTCGCGCTCTGGCTTCGTTCCGGAGATAGGAACCCATCACCCAGGCGCCGGCTTCTTTCACGGCGAGCGCCACGGCGCTGCCGACGGCGCCGGTGGCGCCGGTGACGAGGATCTTCTTGCCCTGGAGCGAAACAATCAAACGGTGAAACCCAGGTCCTTGAGCAGTTGCACATCCTGCGCCGGCTGGCGCCCGTGGGTGGTCAGATACCCGCCGATGATCAGGGAGTTGGCCCCCGCCAGGAAGGCCAGCGACTGAAAATCCCGCAGGTTCACCTCCCGCCCGCCGCCCAGTTCCAGCTTTGACTTCGGCAGGATGAACCGAAAAACTGCGATCGTCTTAATCACTTCCATCGGGTCCGGCGGCACGACGGAATCCAGCGGGGTGCCGGGGCGCGGATTCAGCACGTTGATCGGGGCGCATTCCACTTCCATCTCGGCCAGCGCGAAAGCCAGCTCCAGCCGCTCCTTCCGCGACTCGCCGAGCCCCAGGATCCCGCCGCTGCAGATCTCCAGGCCGTGTTTGCGCAGCTGGCGCAGCGTGTTCAGCCGGTCCTGGTAGGTGTGCGTGGTGCAGATCTCCGGGAAGTGGCTCTCCGCCGTCTCCAAGTTGTGGTTGTAGCGGGTCATGCCGGCCGCCTTGAGCTTCTCCAGCTGCTCGTCCGTCACGAAGCCCAGCGAACATTCCGGCAGGATGCCGACCTCTTCCTTCACGCGCCGCACCGCTTCACAAAGGACCGGCAGGTCTTTATCCGACAACCCGCGGGTCGCCATGACAATGCAGAACCGCTTGGCGCCGAACTCCTTGGCCTGTCTCGCCCGCTCGACGATCTGCTCCGCATCCATCAAGGGATAGGCGGAGACGTCGGTGCTGTAGTGGCCGGACTGCGAACAAAACTTGCAGTCTTCGGCGCACTGGCCCGACTTGGCGTTCACCAGAGCGCAGAGATCCACCTCCTTGCCGGTGAACTTCTCCCGGATCCGGGTGGCCTCGGAAGCCAGCTCCAGCACCTCCGGCCAGCTCTCCAACTCGATGAACCGTTCCGCCTCTTCCAGGGAAATCTTCCCCCCCTGCAGGATCCGCTCGGCCGCCTCATGAATCTCGCGCATCGTCTCAAACCTCCTTAAGTTGTCTAATGAGCCAATATGATTCCGTGCGTGGCAAATGTCAACCGCAAATCCCGCTCCGGTTGACATACTCCGGCCAACGGGCCGCCCTCGCTCCGGGTTGGCCGGCTGCGCACCACGCCGACTGCGGGGTGGCGGCGGCCGAAGCGGTAGGACGCCTACCTGTTATAATGCGCGCATGTCGCGGTACACACCCCTGCGGGCGATGGAGGCGATCAACGCGGCCTTCCTTCGGATCCCGAAAGAGGAGATCCGGCGAATGCTGGAGCGGCGGGAGACCCTCTCCGTCAAACACGGGATGTCCATGTTCACCTCCAAGGGCCAGCCGCGCGCGATCGACGTGCAGATGCGTCCCTGGGTGCTGGACGCCGCCCAAAAGAAATTCTTCCATCGTGCCTGCCGTCTCCTGCGCAGCGCTTTGGCCCGCGTGATGCCGCTGTACTTGAGCGATCCGGCCGTCCGCCGGGTGCTGCCGCTGGAGCCGCTGGAACATGAATGGATGCTGAGCGCCAATTCCGGCGGGGTGCAGCGGCCGCAGGCGGTGCTCGACCGGCTGGATTCCACAGCCACCTTCGCCTGCTCTGACTGGCGGGACAACTTCTGGTTCTTGGAACCGAACTCCGTCGGGATCGGCGGGGTCCATTACATCCAGGCGACCTGCGAGCTGACCAAGGATTGGGTGATCCCGGCCCTACACCGGACCGTCCCCGACCTCCGGTTCGTTTTCCCGGACGACATCCGGCAGATCCTGCTCAAGCTGATGGTCCGGCACGCCCGGGCGACCGGCCGGCGGTTGAGGCGCGTGGCCCTGCTGGAGGATCAGTCGGTCTCCGAGGGGACGGACGAGTTCGCCTCGGTGGCTCGCCAGTTCAACCTGTGGGGGATCAAGGCGGTCACCGCCGATCCGCGGGAGATCACCCTCCGCAGGGATGAACTGACGGTGCGGAGCCAACCGGTGGACCTCTTTTACCGGGACACCGAGATCACCGAGATGTTCGAGATGACCGGCAGGAAATCCCCCAACCTGCTGGACGGGCTGAGGCAGGCGTTCGTCCGCAACCAGGTGATCTCCTCCATCGCCGGCGAATTCGACCACAAATCGGCCTGGGAGCTCTTTACCAACCCGGAGTTCTCCCGCCACTTCACGCTGCGGCAGAAGAATCTCTTCCGGAAGCACATCCTCTGGACCCGCCTGCTCTGGGAGCGCCGGACCACCGACCGGCAGGGGAAGAGCGTGGATCTGTTCTGCTATGCCCGGCGGAACCGGGAAAGTCTTGTGATCAAGCCGAACCGGATGTACGGCGGCGAAGGGGTCCTCTTCGGCCACCAGATGACGCAGAAATCCTGGGAGCATCATCTGGACCGGGCCGCTCGCCGGCCTTCCACCCATGTGGTCCAACAGGCCACGCAGGTCCGGGCGGAACTCTTTCCTGTAGCCTCGCGGGACGGCCGCGTTCGCTTGGAGCCGTTTTATGCCGTCACCGGATTCGCCGCCACCCGGGACGGCATGGCAGTGCTGGGCCGTTCCTCGAAGGAAGCGGTGGTCAACGTCTCCCGAAAAGGCGGCCTCATCGCCATCTGGGGTCTCGGCTGATGGCCTCCCCGAAGATCCAACATCTGCTGGCCGACACCTGCCGGCTCCTCAAGCGCCGGGGCGTGGACTATGCCGACACCCGCTGGGTGGAGCAGATCCATGAGGAGCTGGTGGTCCAGAACCTCCAGGTGCAGCACGTCAGCCATTCCACGACCGAGGGGGTTTCCATCCGCGTCCTGTACCGCGGGGCCTGGGGGCACGCCTCCTCCTGCCGCGTGGACGGCGAAGGGTTGAGACAGACCGCCGAGAAGGCGATCGAGATGGCCCGGGCGGTGGCGCTGGACGCGCCGGGCAAGGTCAAGCTCCATCCGGTCCCTCCGGCGCAGGCGCGGTACCACAGCCCGTTGGAAGTGGACCCCTTCCAGGTGGAGATGCAGAAGAAGCTGGATTACCTGATGTGGGCCTGCCAAGTCCTGAAGGACCACTCTCATATCAAGACTGCGACCGCGATGCTGGAATTCTTCCGGACCGATAAGCTGTTCTGCTCCACCGAGGGAGCCTTGATCGAACAGCAGGTCACCGAATCGGGCGGGACGATCGAGGCCACCGCCGCGCTGGACCACGAGATTCAGAAACGTTCCTTCCCCTCTTCCAACGGTTCCTGCCTGGCGCAGGCCGGCTACGAATACGTGAAGGGATTGGACTTCGTGGGAGAGGCGGCCCGGGTCCGCAAAGAAGCGGTAGCCCTCCTGCGGGCCAAGGAATGCCCGTCCGGCCCCGCCACCGTCATCCTGATGCCGGATCAGCTCATCCTCCAGATCCATGAGTCCTGCGGCCACCCGGTGGAACTGGACCGGGCGCTTGGGCTTGAGCTCTCATTCGCGGGCGGATCTTTCCTCACCCCGGAGCTGCTGGGCAAATTCCGCTACGGAGACAGGCGGGTCAACATCACAGCGGACGCCACCTTGGCCGGAGGCTGCGGCACCTTCGCCTACGACGACGAGGGGGTGCCCGCGCAGCGCGTGCCGATCATCCGGGAAGGAACCTTCGTCGAATACTTAAGCTCCCGCGAGTCGGCCGCCGCGATCGGCCGGACCTCCTCCGGGGCGATGCGGGCCGACGGCTGGAATTCGGTCCCGATCGTCCGGATGACCAACGTGAACCTGGAGCCGGGCAAGGGCCGGCTGGAGGATCTGATCCGCGACACGAAGAAGGGGATCCTGATGGCGACCAACAAAAGCTGGTCCATTGACGATCGCCGCCTCAACTTCCAGTTCGGCGCCGAGATCGCCTGGGAAATCAAGAACGGCAAGGTCGGGCAGGTGTTCAAGAACCCGGTTTACACCGGCATCACCCCGGAGTTCTGGGGCTCCTGCAGCGGGGTGGCCGGACCGGAGGAATGGAAACTCTACGGCGTCCCCAACTGCGCCAAAGGGGAACCGGTCCAGATTATGCACGTTGGGCACGGGGCGGCGCCCGCCCGGTTTGAGAAGGTCCAGGTGGGCAATGCTGCTCGGTAAAGCGCGGTTGGTGGATCCGCTGCTGAAAGCGGTGAAGGGATCGCCCGCCGATCAGACACTTCTGGCCGTGCAGCGGGAAGGCCGGACCACGCTCCGTTTCGCGAACGGACGGATCCACCAGAACCTCCACGAAGAGGAGATCACGGTATGGGTGAAAGTGGCGCACGGCGGCAGGGCCGGCGTGGCTACCACCTCTTCGCTGAAACAATCTTCGCTCGATAAAGCAATCGAGGCGGCGATGGCCATCGCCCGGCTGACGGCCAAGGCAACCGTTCCGGCCTTCAGCGCCGCCCCGCCGGAACAGCCGACCCCCCGGCTCACCACCCATTTCCCCGCGACGGTCGACCAGCCCCTGACCGAGATCGTCCACTTCCTCCATTCCCTCTCAAGCCGATCCCAGAAAGCGGGACTGGAGCTGGCCGGTTCTTTCGTTCAGGGAGAAAGTGAACTGGCGGTGGTCGGATCTCAGGGACTGACTCAGTACCAACCTTTTTCCATCGGCGGGCTGCGCCTGGTGGCGACGCAAGGAAAATCTTCCGGTTTCGCGGCGCAGGCGTTCCGCGACATCAACACGCTGGAGACCGAAGCACTGCTGGATCGGGCGTGGGATTTCTGCCGGAGAAACAAGGATTCCAAACCTCTTCGGCTTGGAAAATACGACGTCCTGCTGGAACCGGAGGCGGTGGCGGAGCTGGCGGAGTGGCTCGGGTTTATCGGCTTCGGCGCCAAGCAGGTGCAGGAGCGAACCAGCTTCATGACCGGCCGGATGGGAGACCGGATCATGGGCAAAGCGATTTCCATCTACGACGATGGTTCCGACCCGCGGGGTCTCGCGGTCCCTTTCGACCTGGAGGGGATTCCCAAGCAGCGGGTGGACCTGATTGTCGAGGGGAAAGCCGAGGGGATCGTCTACGACAGCCAGTACGGAAAGATTTATCATCATCCCTCCACCGGCCACGCGCTTCCATACGACGAGTTTGAAGGACCCCTCGCCTCAAATCTATTCGTGAGAGGCGGGCAGACCCCCCGCGGCGAGATGCTCAAGCAGATGGGAAACGGGCTCTGGATCACCCGCTTCCACTACGTGAGCGGACTGCTCAAAACACAGGAGGCGCTGATGACTGGATTAACGCGAGACGGGACGTTCCTGGTGGAAAAAGGGAAAGTGGCGGGGGCGGTGAAGAACCTGCGTTTTACTCAGTCCGTGCTGGAGGCGTTCTCCAACGTGCTGGCCGTCTCGCGGGAGCAGCATCTGATCGGCGATCCGGCGCAGGGTTTCTCATCGGTCGTCACTCCCGCCCTGCTGATCAAGAACTTCACCTTCACCGGCCAGACGAAATAGGGACGTTTCTAGAAACGTCCCTATTTGCCTCTCTGTCGATACGACGGCCTGGTATTCCTATTGGAAAACTAACCGTAAGCTGATCGTCATCTCGATGGGATTGGCGTTCAGCAACGACCGCCCGATAGACCCCCTGTCGTCGCTCTTCCGTACCGCCCAGCTGTTGATAAAGGGCGTGGTGGCTAAGCTGCGTTTGGATTGTCCCGGACGCGTAGTGGTTGTAACTCGAAAACGGGTAGTCTGCAGGACTCTCTACGATTCCCGCAGCAACCGGATTAAGCTCTATGTAGGCAGCGCAGAGAAAGAACGCTTTGTCAGATTCAACCCATAAACTCTTGAACCGACCCTGCCAAAGGTGTCCCACGTAATCGTAATGAGATCGATAATAAATCGCGTAGGATAGCTGGACCCGACGCATCAAATCCGAGAGCGCCGTCCTCGGCGGCCCGGCGGAGACCAACAAGTGGACATGATTCGGCATCAAACAATAATGATGCAGCCTTACGGAAAACTCTGTAGCTACTTTCTGAAAAAGATTCAAGTAGGCGAGGTAATCTGTCGGACGGTGAAAAATCTCCGCCCTATTATTCCCCCTGGCCAAGACGTGGAAAAGGCCTTCTTCTGGGAGTTGCCGCGCACCGCGAGCCATTTCTTATCCTCCTAAGTCAATTTATTTTAATTATATGCAAACTCATTGTCAAACAAATAGGGACGCTTCTAGAAGCGTCCCTATTTGTTCACCCCCTTGCGATGTAACCCATGCCGTAAATTATGCCTCATTTCCCACGGGATTGTAAATGACTCAGCTTTAGCGGTGACGGCACACCGTCGAAGGGCTAATATTCCCTGACCCGGGACGGGACGTTCCTGGTGGAAAAAGGGAAACCGGTAGGGGCGGTGAAGAACCTGCGCTTTACTCAGTCCGTGCCGGAGGCCTTCTTCAACGTGCTGATCAAGAACTTCACCTTCACCGGCCAGACGAAATAGGCTTCATAGGCCGATCCGTTTCAGGAATGCCTGCCATGGAAGAATCTCAACGCGATCCAAGACTTTTGCCGTCCGCCCCAGAGTGGCGATCACAGAGCGGTGAGGCTTGCCGTAGAACTCCGAGAAACTCTTGAGCCCCCGCAGATCCGATCTACCTACATTGGAGGAGGCTTTGACCTCCACGGCGATCACCTCCTTAGCCCTTTCCACGATGAAATCCACCTCGGCTCCGTGCTCGGTCCGGTACGAGGAGATCTCCAGCGGCGCATCCTTCGCGGAGGCGCTGTGGATGATCTGGTTGAACACGAGATGCTCGAACAGCGGGCCGATCCGGTCCGGCGAAACGATGAAGTTCCCCAGCAGGCCGTTCAAAACACCGGTATCGAAAAAGAAGAACCGGGGACTCTGGACCAACCGCCGGCGCGGGGACCTGGAGAACGCGTTGCACCGCCGGATGATCAGCGTGTCCTCAAGGACCTCAAAGTATCGCACCGCAGATTGATGCGGGATCTGCGCCTGGGAGGCCAGTTTGGAGAGATCCAGGAATTTCCCCGCTTCAGCGGCAACCACGAAGAGGAACCGGGAGAAGCCCTCGATATCCCGCGTGAGCGCCTCCGCTTGAATCTCTTCCTTGAGGTAGGAGGAAGCGTACGAGCGGAGTGTCTTTCGTTTTTCCCGCGGATCCGGCTCCGTCCAGATCCCCGGCAGCGTGCCGGTGGAGAGAGCCTGCTGCGCGTCCATCTCGTACCGAAGCTCGCCCGCCGTCAGGGGGCCGAGAAAATAGGTGTGGACCCTGCCCGGAAGAAGGTTGGCTTGACCCCGCTTGAGTTTCCTGGCACTCGACCCGGTGAGATAAAACTTGGGGGGAATCTTCTGCTCATCGAGAATCGCCTGCAGGGTGTTCAGCAGCGTGGGCAACCGCTGGACCGCATCAATACAGACCGTTTTGTAACGGCCGGCGGCCAGACGCTGAGGAAGCTCATCGGGATTGCGCGCAAACTCAAGGAACGTGGACTCCAAGGCGAGGTTAATGGACAGGCTCGGATTCAAACTGCGGATCAGCGTGGACTTGCCCGTCTGCCGGGGACCCAGCAACAGGATGCTCTTCTTGGACTTCCGAAGCCGCCTCTCCATTCCACGGGTAATCACGAGGTTATTTTACGCGGTATTATAACCTATTGTAAATATCCTTCTCTAAACAAACACCCCCTCCAGCCGATGGGGCGGCGGCCCATCGAGTAAGAAACCTGTCTTTTGGATTAGGCTTGAACTTGAAGTTCGCGCAGGGTCTTGGCGAGGGTCCGGCCGATGACGGCCGGGTTGTCGGCCACCGCGACGCCAGCGGACTTGAGGGCTTTGATCTTCGATTCGTGGGTGCCCTGTCCCTGCGCAATCACGGCGCCGGCATGGCCCATTCGTTTTTCCTTCGGGGCCGTGGCACCCGCCACGAAAGCGACCACCGGTTTGGAGAGGTGCTTCTTGATAAACAAGGCCGCTTCTTCTTCGGCGGACCCGCCGATCTCGCCGATCAGCACCACCGCTTTGGTTTCCGGGTCGGCCTCGAACATCTTGAGAACCTCCGTGAAGCCGGTCCCGGGAAGTGAATCGCCGCCAATCCCGATGCAGGTGGATTGTCCGAGCCCCAATTGCGTCAGCTGCCAGACCGCCTCGTAGGTAAGCGTGCCGGATCGGGAGACCAGCCCGACTGGGCCCGGCTTGTGGATGTAGCCGGGCATGATGCCGATCTTGGCCTGACCCGGCGTGATGAGGCCGGGGCAGTTCGGGCCGATGATTACAGGGATTATAGGGACAGTCCCCTGCGGGGACAGTCCCTTCCGCAAGAAGCTCTTCACCCGCAGCATATCCTGCGCCGGGATCCCCTCGGTGATCACGACAATCAGAGAGAGGCCGGCCTCGGCCGCTTCCAAGATGGCCTCGGCCCCGAACGGGGCCGGGACAAAGATCGCCGTCGCGGTGGCGCCTGTTTCCGCGGCTGCCTCCGCTACGGTATCGAAGATCGGCAAGCCCTCCCACCGGGTACCACCACGGCCCGGGGTGACGCCGCCCACCACCTGGGTTCCGTAGGAGAGCATCTGCGAGGCGTGGAAGGAGCCGGCCTTGCCGGTGATCCCCTGCACGATGACCTTGGTGCTGCGGTCCAGGAGGATTGCCATGTCAAATCCCTTTGGGGACAGTCCCCTTCGGGGACAGTCCCCGAGCTGCCGCCACTACTTTCTTGGCCGCATCGTCCATGTCGGTGGCGGTGAGGAACCCCAGCCCTGACTCCTTCAGCATCTTGCGGCCGGACTCCACGTTTGTCCCTTCGAGCCGCACCACCAGCGGCACCTTGATCCGCATGTTCTTGGCCGCCCCGATGATGCCGGCCGCGATCACGTCACATTTCATGATCCCGCCGAAGATATTGACCAGCACCGCTTTCACCTTTTTATCGGCCAGGATCAGCTTGAAGGCTTCCTGCACTTGGGTTTCGTCGGCCCCGCCGCCGACATCCAGGAAATTAGCCGGATCGCCTCCGTGCAGTTTGATCAAATCCATGGTCGCCATGGCAAGGCCCGCGCCGTTGACCATGCAGCCGATCGTCCCGTCCAACCCCACGTAATTGATCCCGATCAAGCGGGATTTGGCCTCGCTTGGGGTATCGGCGTCGGCGGTCTTGATCTTCTCCAGATCCGGATAACGGAACAGGGAGCTGTCGTCCACGGTGATCTTGCCGTCGAGCGCCGTCATCCCCAATTCTTTGGTGAGTGCCCAGGGGTTTACCTCGACCAATGAGGCATCAGTGGAGAAGAAACTCTTGGCCAGCTTGACCAGCTGGCGGGTGGCCGGTTCCCGATGCTCCGCCGGGACGCCCAGCCAGCCGGCGATCCGGCGGGCCTGATGGGAAAGAAGTCCGAGGAATGGGTCGAACGGCGCGGTGAGGATCGCTTCGGGATGTTCTTTGGCAAGCTCTTCAATCGCCATGCCCCCTTCTCGGGCGGCCACAACAACCGGCTGCTGGCGGGAGCGGTCGATCAGGATGCTGACGTAAAATTCCTTCTGGATCGTCAGCCCCTGTTCCACCAGAAGGGATTTGACCGGCACCCCCTCCGGCCCGGTCTGCGGGGTCACAAGCCGCTTGGCGAGAAGATCTTTGGCGACGGTTTTTCCCTTGGCGAGGTTCGTCACCTTGACGATCCCGCCCGCCTTGCCCCGGCCGCCGGCGTAGACCTGAACCTTCAGGATGACTGGAAAACCGCCGGCCTTCTTGGCCGCAGCCGCAAGCTGAGCCGGGCGGGAGATCACCGCGCCGCGCGGAATCGGGACGCCCCAGGAGGAAAGAAGCTTTTTAGCCTGCCACTCTAGAAGGCGCATAAAAACCTAAAGGGGTCTGACCCCTTTCCCTTTCGAGGGGTCAGACCCCAACAGATCGTCCACCATTTTCATGTCCTGCCGGACTGCCTCTGCCGAGGCCTTGAGGGCGGACTTTTCGGCGTCGGTCAAGGGAAGCTGCACGATCTCTTCGACCCCTTTGGCGCCGATCCGGACCGGAACGCCGCAGAAGACGTCTTTCAACCCGTATTGTCCGGAGAGACGCACGCAAGCCGGCAAGAGGCGGTGCTCGTCGTTGAGGATCGCCTGCGCCATGTCGGCCGCGGAGCTGGCCGGCGCGTAGAAGGCAGAACCGGTCTTCAAAAGCTTCACCACCTCCGCCCCGCCGTCGCGCGTCCGCTGCATCAGCTTTTCCACTTCCGCCGGCGGCAGGAGCTCCGGGAGCGGGATACCGTTGACCGTCGTGTAGCGCGGTAACGGCACCATGCTGTCGCCGTGTCCTCCCATCACCATCGCGTCCACGTCCTGCACGGAGAGGTTGAGTTTCTCCGCCACAAAGAAACGCAGCCGGGCCGAGTCCAGCACTCCCGCCATCCCCATCACCCTCTCAGCCGGCCAGCGGGTGAGCTTCCAAGAGAGGTAGGTCATGGTATCCAGCGGGTTGGTGACCGTGATCAAGATCGCGTCGGGGGCGTTAGCCACGACCTGAGGGATGATGGATCCGACGATCTTGGCGTTGGCGCCAGCCAAGTCGCTGCGGGACATGCCGGGCTTCCTGGCCAGGCCGGCGGTCACCACCACCACCTGAGCCCCTCGGATAATTTCATACGAGGTGGAGCCGGTGATCCGGCAGTCGTGCCCCTCAAGCGGAGCCGCTTCCGCCAGGTCCAGCGCCTTGCCGGCGGCCAAACCGTCCACCACGTCCACGAGAGCGACATCCGCGAGCCGCCGCTCCAGCACCCGCTGGGCGCAGGTGGCGCCGACGTTTCCGGCTCCGATGACCGCTATTTTCCGTCTCATGAGGGAGGGTTCAATCCCGCTCGGGAAGCGGGATGTACGGGCGCTGGGTCGGACCGGTGTAGATCTGCCTGGGCCGGACGATCCGGAAGTCGGGGGACTCCAGCATCTCCTTCCAGTGGGCGAGCCAGCCGGAGATCCGCCCGAGCGCGAAGATCACGGTGAACTGCTCGGTGGGGATCCCCAGCGCCCGGAGGATGATGCCGCTGTAGAAGTCCACATTGGGGTAGAGTTTTCGGGAAACAAAGTAGTCATCCTTGAGCGCCGCCTCCTCCAGCTTCTTGGCCAGATCCAGCAGCGGGTCCTGGATCCCCAAGCGGTTCAAGACCTGGTCGCAGGCCTTCTTGATGATCCGGGAGCGGGGATCAAAATTCTTGTAGACCCGGTGGCCGAAACCCATCAGCCGGAAGCCGGAGTTCTTGTCTTTAGCCTTGGCTAGGATCGTGTCGAACGAAGCGCCGCTCTTGTGGATCTCCTCCAGCATCTCGATCACCGACTGGTTCGCGCCGCCGTGCAGCGGGCCCCAGAGGGCGCCGATCCCGGCGGAGATGGAGGTGAAGGCGCTGGCGCGGGAAGAGCCGACGATCCGCACCGTCGAGGTGCTGCAGTTCTGCTCGTGGTCCGCGTGGAGGATGAACATCTGCCGCATCGCCTGCACGCAGACCTCGTCCGGCTCCTTCCCGAACATCATGGTGAGGAAGTTGGGGGTGTAAGAAAGCTCTTTCCGGGGAGGCAGCGGTTTCTCGCCGAGGCTTTTACGGTAGGCGTATGCCGCCAGCGTCGGCAGCGCCCCCAGCAGCGTGAAGATCACTTCCTCCATCTGGGCGGGTGTGAGGTTCGGATTGGTCAGCTCGGGATGGTATGCCGAGAGCATCTGGACCGCCGCCGAGAGGACCGCCATCGGGTGAGCCGTCTTGGGGTAACTGTCGAAGAACTTCTCCATCTCCGGAGGCAGCGCCGCGCGGGCCGCCACAGCCGCCTTGAACCGGTCCAGATGCTCCCGGTTCGGAAGCTGGCGGTTGATCAGCAGGTAGGCGGTTTCGAGGTAAGAGGCCGATTCCGCCAGCTCCTCAATCGGGATCCCCCGGTAGCGCAGGATCCCCTGCTCGCCGTCTAAGAACGTGATGGCACTGGTGCAGGAGCCGCTGTTGCCCAAGCCGGGATCGAGCGTGATCGCACCGGTGGCACTGCGCAGGCGGGTGATGTCGATCCCCTTCTCCTGCTCCGAACCGGTGATAACGGCCAAGTCGAGGGACTTGCCGCCAACGGTCAGTTTTGCGGTCTCTTGGGAGGGTTGCGCCACTTTTATAGCCTCGGGAATGATCCGTCCCGGCTTTACGTGTTCGGCGACGTCCACTTGATCCGGACCCGGACCCGGCGCAAGGCAGTGGTTGCGCCGCCATCGAAGGAGATGCCGCCTTGTCCGTCCCCATCCCGGTCCTCGCCGGCGTTCTCCACGATCACCATACGCCCATCTCCATGATTCGCCGCGGCGACGGTAGCTCCCGTAACACCGGGGCTGGTCAGGAATCTCTGAAAATCGGCGGGAAGATTCAGTCCCGCGATCGCTATGGCAGCCGCAGGCGGATTCTGCATGTTCTGATCCACGTAGACCCCCGGCGTCAGGCTCAACCCATTGGGGAGATTCCCTCCGATGGCCCCGCGCAGGTTTTCCGCTACCTCGGTCACCAGGCTAGAGCTGGACAGCTCCGTGCCGGAACGCCAGGTCACGCGCCTGCTGAAAATGAAGGAGGTAACGATTCCGGTCGCCACCAGCCCGATGACCAGCATCGCCACGAGAATCTCTAAGAGGGTGGTACCTGCAATCGTTCTGGTCCTTCGCATGTTATGGAGCCTCCTATGCCAAAAGTGGAAGATGACCAGATCCAAGCTCAACACCCGGGAGGAGGCGGTGGCGGCGGGGGCGGTGGCGGCGGGGGCGGTGGCGGCGGGGGCGGTGGCGGCGGGGGCGGTGG
>Ga0209515_10004539_pt1 | contig 18674 bp, 19 predicted proteins | sample Subgroupgradi54m_FD_187454 | JGI IMG/M metagenome (GOLD analysis project Ga0209515, IMG submission 187454) | Subsurface groundwater microbial communities from S. Glens Falls, New York, USA - GMW60B uncontaminated upgradient, 5.4 m (SPAdes)... ...
GGATGCTAAACATGCTGTCTTCGAAGCTGTGAATCATGAGGGCGGGGCAGCGCACGCGGGCGAAGGCCTGCTTCACCGCGTCCCGAAGCCGATACAGTTCTCGAACCGTGCCAGCGTACGTCCGGAACGTCCCGAACTCCTTGGTCTGACCCTGGACTGATGCCGCAATCGCTTTGGCGACGCGCTGCTGCAGTCTGGGATTTCTCAGTCCATACGGAGGTTTCTGCGTCCAGTAGCCATTGTTCCTGAGCCACGGCACGCGCGATGCCACGGGAAGCAGGAAGCGCGTCCACGGCGACGCCGGCCCCGGCGCACGATGCCCGAGATCAGGGGCGAGCACGACGAGCCCGGCGACTCGCGGATCTTCGGCGGCCAGCAGCGCACCGAGCAACCCGCCGCCGCAGAGCCCGGCGATCACGACCCGGTCGCATTCCGCGGCCAACTCGTTGAACGAGCGTCGGACCTGGCCGAGCCAGTCACAGTACGTGGTGGCCAGTAGCTCACGATGGCCGGCGCCGTGTCCAGCCAGCAGCGAGACCGACACGCGGTAGCCCAACCGCTCGAGATGCTTGGCCAACGGCCGCATCTCCGCCGGCGTGCCGGTCACTCCATGCACCAAGAGCACACCGTCGCCGGAGCGCGGCAGCATCATCTCGCGCGCTGAACCGGCGTGCCTAGCCGCGTCGCGGATCGATGGTCCTATCGGTGGCGTATCCAGTTTGTGAGAATGCGACCCGCGGGCGGCACGCCGGCCGGCCCATCGCGTAGACTGGTTGCGCGCCGGATCCGGTCGCCGTCATGCGCTCATCGACCGAGGCAATCGCGCAAGAGTTGATCGAGCAACGTGTGCGCGAGATCCATTTCCTCGCGCGTGATCTCCAGCGACGGTGCCAGCGTGAGCACGTTCTTATAGTAGCCTCCAATGTCGAGCACCAGGCCCATCGTCCGCTCGCCGACACGCAGATTGCCCTCGAGCCCGCGCTGAAACAATTCATCGGCGAGCGCGCGGTTCGGGGTGATCCCGTCAGCCTGGCAGAGCTCGACCCGCAACGCCATACCGAGTCCATCGACGTCGCCGATCTCCGGATACTTCGCCTGTAATTGCCTGAGCAAGCCGAGGAAGTACGCGCCCTTCTCTTGGGCGATGGCGCCGTAGTCGCGCTCCTCGAAGGTCTTCATGACCTCGAGCCCCGCGGCGGTGCCGAGCGTGTTTGCCGAAAACGTCGAATGCGTCGAGCCCGGGCCGAACTGCTCGGGGCTGATGAGTTCTTCGCGCGCCCAAATGCCGGAGAGCGGATTGAGGCCATTGGTCAGCGCCTTACCGAAGACGATGATATCAGGCTGAATATCGAAGTGCTCGATGGCCCACATCTTCCCCGTGCGATAGAAGCCCATCTGCACTTCATCGTCGACGACCAAGATCCCGTGGTCGCGGCAGATTTTGGCCAGCCGCTTGAAGTAGCCCTTGGGCGGGATGATGTAGCCGCCCGTGCCCTGGATCGGCTCGATGAAGAACGCGCCGAACTCCGAGCGCCCGGTCTTCGGGTTCCACGCACCCGTGTATTCATGCTCGAAGAGCCGTTCGACCTCGCGGATCGCGTTGTCCTCGCAAACCCGCTCGTCGCGGCCGGCCGGGCATCGGAACCGATAGGGATACGGCAGGAATTCCGCGCGGTCGGCGAACTCGCCAAACGCCTCGCGGTAGCGATAGGATGAGGTGATCGCCGACGCGGCGAGCGTGCGGCCGTGGTAGCCGCCCTGGAAAGCCAGCATGTGCTGCCGGCCGGTGTGCTTGCGGACGAGCTTGAGCGCATCTTCGATGGCTTGCGACCCGCCGACATTGAAATGCACGCGGCCCTTGACGCCCAGCCGGCGCTCGACGCTGTCGGCGATGCGCGCCGCCAGCTCAATCTTCTCGCGGTGCAGGTATTGGCACGCCAGCTGCGGCAGACGGTCCAGCTGCGCGACCACGGCTTGGTTGATGCGTGGGTTCGCGTAGCCGAGATTCACGGCGGAGTACCACATCTGCAAGTCGAGATAGGGCCGATTCTGCAGATCGTAGAGAAAGCTGCCGCGACACCGATCGAAGATGCGGGGTTCCTTGGCATAGTGGACGGTATCGCCGTGGGAGCAGACACGTGCCTCGAGAGCTAACAGCGCTTGCTCCGCCTCGGCGGCGGCCGCAGGTCCCTCATGCGGGACGGGCCCGAGGCCGTTTGGCTGCACTGCTAGGGCCATTAAGATCTCCTCCATTTTCTGCAACTACTATAAGGAAGACGCCTAACAAGAACCTTACGAGAAGATAACAAATTCGTAATCTTTGGCAACCCGTCCGTCGTTTCACGAAGCTGTGAGCGGGTCGTTTGAAGCACCTGCTTCATCTGGATGCCACAACGTCCGTCGTCACGCTGCGCAGGATGGCCAGATTCGTTTCTTGGTTGATGCGCAGCCAATCGGCATGACGCGCGGGCCGTGAGAACAGCCGCCCGGCATCGAGCCGTTTGAGCACGCCGCGCAACGGGCTGGGTGCTGCGTCGCCGCAGACGTCCATGCCGACCAGCTTCGTGGTTTGCTGCAATCGTTCGATCCCGCTCAGCACCTCTTGAAGGGTCAGCCGTCCCTGGTCCCAATCGGTGGCCGCATACGGCGCAGCCAAGCAGTCTTTGTCGAGACAGACGTAGACTTGCTGACCGGCCAGGCGCGCCGCGACGGCGTCGAACACCGCCGCCGCGCCCTGCTGCTCCACCGTCGGAAAGCGCAGCTCGGTGCCATACCAGCGACGGGTCGAGCCGGCCGCTCCGCGGACCGCCGCCGGCCACCGGAGGGGCACACGCACGCGCGCCGTCGTTGATGGAAACACCTGCACGTCCCCTTCGCACAGTTCGCGAAACGGGACCACCCAAAAGCTATGCCCGCGCAAATCTGCGCTGCCCTGCCCGATCAGCACCGCCGACTCCACCCACGGCAGCCGAAGCGCGCCGGCGACCCAATTGCCGCAGTGGTACCGCGGCGGCAACGTGAACCAGTCGGGATGATGATCGATCAGCACGAGCGTCACAGGCTGCGCGTCGCGCGGCAGCGTTTCGAGCAGCAGCAAACTGACATGGTTGAAGTCGCCGGAGCCGTAGAATGTCAGCCACGGGCCCGGGTGCGCGGCTCGGAGTTGCTCGATGGCCCGGCGGACTTTCGCGGCCTGCGCGCGGCTCGCCCACAGGCGCAGGTCCCGCTCGTGAGCGCGCAACTCCGCCACGTGCCGCAGCTGCTCAACCAGACGCCGCTGCTGCGGAATTCCCCCGTCGAAATCCAAGCCCAGCGGCAACCACGACATCTGTCAGATCCGCTGAGGCGCCGGCTCGACGCTCGACGCATCCGTCCACCCCAGGCCCAATCGAACGGACGGCAACGCGACAGGCGATTGATACGCAACGCGCCGTGCCAGCGCCTTGAGCAGCGATTGCGCGACGCGCCCTCGATGCGCGAAGAGATTGATGCTCGGAATCAGGTTCGCGCCCAGGCGCTGCTTCGTCATTTCCGTGCCTTGGCCCGCGTGGTACAGCGGCAGGCCGTGGTCGATGCAATCGCGGATATTTTCGATCCACGACACGAAGTAGAGGTCGTGTTCGCGCCCGAGGGTCTCGTGCATGCCGAAGTATTTATCCAGCAGGCAGTCGGGTGTGCGGAGAATGAGGTTGAAGGCCGCGACGGTGCCATCGATAAAATACAACACGTACTCAGCACCCGGCACCGCGTCGCAGACCCGCTCAAAATATGCGCGCCGGTGCAGGCCGAAGACCATCTCCCCGCGTTCGGCGGTGTCGCGGTACCATCGGTATATGTCGTCGATCCACGGCCCTGGGTCGCGCGTGCGCTGGATGCTGACGCGCCCCGCGTCGCGAAGTTTGCGTCGAAGATCTTTGCGCGTACTCTTGGACAGCGAGCTCAGGTACGCCTCGACGCTGTTGAAGACAATCGGCACCTGACCATAGGGCATGCTCGAGAGCGTCGCGAACCGGCTCACCGTCTCCGGCGGCACGATCCGCCCGGTCGCCTCGGTGAAATTGACCAGCGCGGTCATATCGATCCGATGCGCCTGCTGCAGCGAGCCGATCGCCTCCCACGCCAAGCCCCACGCGGCTCGCAGCATTGTCGGATCGGACTGCCTGACATAGCCGATCTGGCCCCATTCGCCCTCGACAAATCCCAAGCCCAGGATGCGCGGACGCAAGACTCGCGGCAGCCACCGACCGATCGTGCCGGTGACCGCTCGCAGGAACCCATCGAGCAAACCGGAGACCGCGTAGGTGACCTCAAAGAGCGGCACGTAGAGCACGACGCGGTCGTTTTCCTGGACCGTCACGCTGTGAAACTCAAATCCATCCAAACCGCACTGTTGCACAAAGTAGATCAGCGCGGCGGGATCGGGCAAGCCGGGAAAGAGGCGTTCCCACTCCGGGTCGGAGATGCGCGCGAGTCCCGCATGGGTTTCGCAACGAAGCGGCAGGCTCATGGCCGGCCCAGTGTCATCGACTCGTTCCTCGACGAGGAAATACGGCGAAATGCCGGCGATCCGTCGTCATTCCCGTCATTGTACGACAAACATGTCAGACCTAGAATGGTGACCCCAACGTAAAATGGACGTACGAGGGCGAGTCGCCCTCGTTTTCGTGCGCCAAGCTGATGCCGTAGTCGATCCGCGCAACGCCTTCGACCTGCCAGAGCTTGAAGACGTAACGCAGCCCGGCCCCGACGCCCCAGCCGACATCGCCAAGCGCTGACAGTCGCCGTGCGGCCGTTCCGAAGTCGACAAATTCCGCGACCGACAGCCGCCGACGGAGCCGGCTTGCGAACAGCAGTTCACGGACTTCGACGTTGTTGACCGCCATCGCCTCGCCGCCGATGAACTCGCCTTCGGCCCCACGGGGCGTGAGCCATCGGTCGCGATGGCCGCGGACCGTGTCGTCCCCGCCGACGAACTGGCGTTCAAAGAACGGGACCGGATCGCGGCGGCGCAGCGGCGCCATCCAACCGACGCTGAGATGCTCCGCGAACGTCACATCTTCCAGCCACGAGCCGTCCAGCCTCCCGCGAAGCGGACTCACGTACAACGCCCAGTCGGAATTCAGGTGACCAAAGTCATGGTCGCCGCCGAGTCCTCGCAACGCCAGTTCGCCGCTGAGCGTCATGGTGGAGCCGCGGGTGGGGTAGAACTCATCGTCGGTGCCGTCGTGCTCAAGAGCAAGTTCCACAGCTGTCGTAGCACCGTTGCCGGCAACGGTTCGAAACGCCGAATCGCTGTTTCCGCCCACATTCGACACACTGTAGCGATCAAAACGATAGGCGGCCACGAGATCCGTGGCGTCAGTAAACGCCCAGCCGGCTCCCAGCCGGCTGCCCCAATGGTGCAGATTGTACGACGCGCGATTCTCGCGACTCAGGCTTGCCTCGGTCAAGAGAAACCATCGGGTGTCGCAGAGCCTTCGAACCTGTACACCGCCTATGACGCCTTGAGCTTCGCTGGTGAGATTACCTGAGCCATAGAGCACCAGCGGCCCGGCATGGTATTCCAACAGCATCTTCTGCGGAATGCGTTCGGTCCGCGCGCCCGCCGCCTGGCCGGCGGCCTCGAGCGGCCTCGCTCCGAGAAGAGTCGCCGCCGATACCGCCAACCACGTGATCTTATTGTTCATAGATGCAAGCGAATGTCTGCGTCCAATTTTCCAGGTCGATCGCCGCTCGAAGGGTTCCGATTATACCCTGCCGTGCCGCGATGCGGTATCGCATACATGCCGATCCGGCCGCGGCAACTCGCTTGACAGCTCTTCCGAACCGCCGTATCATTTTTTCGTGAACTCCCTCACTTACACAAGCACCGATTCACCTGTGTTCGCCTACTCCCGCTGGGATGTGATACCCGTGCTCGCAGCGGTCCTGCAGGGCTCGTATCTCGTCGCACTCTTCTTCCTCTTTCCGACGCTGCCGTGGTGGATGCTGAGCCTGCTCGGCCTGATCTATTCGGTGAGCATCTCGTGGAACATCAACGGGATCGCGCACAATTTCATCCACAACCCTTACTTCCGCGCTCGCTGGATGAATCGGCTCTTCAGCGTCTACGAATCGCTCATCCTCGGCACGTCGCAAACCTTTTACGACTGCGTCCACAAGCGCCATCACCAGGGCAACAGCGACCGCAAAGATGAGAAGGGCGACACGGTCGATTGGCTCTCCATTTATCGCTACAGCAACGACGACGAGGCGGAAAGCGTGTGGGCCTACACGTTCCTCGGCTATTTTCGCGACGACATCGGCCAAACATACAAGATCCTCAAGGCACGCAGCCGCGCCGACGCCCGGTGGGGTGTTGCCGAAATCGCCCTCGTGATCGGCCTGGCCCTGACCGCCTTAGTGTTGAATTGGCGGTTCATGGCGTACTTCGTGCCGTTCTATTACATCGGGCATTCTCTCTCGAACCTGAACGGCTACTACCGGCACTACGGCGGCAACCCTGACCTGCCGATCGGCTGGGGTGTCAGCAACTATGGCCTGCTCTACAACTTGATCTGGTTCAACAACGGCTACCACGCCGAGCATCACTTCCGGCCGCGCGTGCACTGGACGAAGATGCGCGAGCTACACCAACAGATCAAGGAGCGGATGCGCGCCGCCCGCGTTCGCGTCATCTGCACGCCGCACGCGCTCGGTTTCCTCGACCCCTCGCTTCCCCGCCGGCACAAAGCCGCGGTTAGCGTGGGCGCGTGATCCAGCCTCCACCTGCACGTCTCCACCATAAGCTTGCTGCTCGTCACCATCGCCCGCGCGCTTAGCGCCGTTGCGTCGATCCGGGCCCGCGAAGCAAGAAGAGCGGAAGGTCGAAACCTTCCGCTCTGTTGTTTTCTGACCGATGCCCGAATGCCCGCGTCGAGCGATTAGCTGAACGCCACCAGCGCGATTCCGGCGACGACGAGCACCGTGCCCATCACGCGCATCCGGTCCATGCGCTCTCTCAACAACACATACGACGCCAGCAAGACGATCAGATAGTGCGCGCTGTTCAGCGGCATCGCCAGGCTCAGGTCCACGTGCGCCAGCGCGACCAGCCAGCTGACCGTGCCCACCGCGGTGATGATGATCCCCCACCAGATCCCCGGCATCACGATGATCCGTCGAAGAAACGCCAGATAGTCGCGCGCCGTGCCCAACGGGGCGGCGCTGAACTTCCGCGCGCTCTTCTTAAACGCGACCTGGCCGAGCGTCGAGCAGACCTCGTAGAACACGATCAGCAGGAACGCCTTGAGGCGCATCAGCCGCTCGAGTGTTGGGCGGAGATCGACACGCAGTAGCCGCCGATGAGGACAAAGACCGTGCCGATCCATCGGAGCGCGGACATGTGCTCGTGCAACACCACGATCGCCAGCAGCGGGATGATGAGATACACCGCATTGCCCAGCGGAAACGCCACGCTCAAGTCGACCTTCGCGAGCACCGTGAGCCACAAGCACAGGATCACGAGGAAGCACACCACGCCGATCCAAAGCATTGGGATGCCGAGGAGGCGCAACGCGAAAGTATTGAAGTTCGCCAACGTGACATTGGTGATGCCGGTTGCGGTCGTCGCACTCTTGAAGCAGACTTCCGCGACCGACTCGAGCAGATCGATGAAGAGAATCAGCCCGAACTGCTGAACGTTCAGGGCTGGGGTCGCAGGTTTCATCGTCGGAGCTGCGATTGGGCGATCTCTCCAGGAGCGGCCGTCGAGCAGGTGCGCGCGGAACAGACGCGTTGCACGTTCCCACTGCCGTCAGTGGCGCCCTCCTGCCGGTCCTTGGTCACCGGATGCACATAGGCCGAAGGATCAGCCGAACGCGACCCGATTGTCGAGCAGCCGCCGTCACTCTCTTTCCCACCACAGGTTCCGATCGGAAATCCTTCTGAGAGCAAACTGGTGATCGGCCAATATCTTGCCGGCCAGCTTACATTCCTCTTCACCGTGGATTTCAAAACAGATGTGCTTCGTCTTCTGAAGCGTCCTCGTCGCCCCCTTTAACGCGTCCCCTCCCGCCCCTTCCAAGTCTATTTTGAGCAGATCGATCTCGCCGATCTGTTCCCCATCCACGATCTCATCGAGCGTTTTCGTGATCACGACTCTGCCGTGTTGTTCCGCGCCCGGCTGGTACAAACTATTCTCGCCCCACAGCGGGTTGCCGACATTGATGGTGAATTGCTTTCCGCTTTCAGACCACAGCGCGGCGACAATGGGTTCATATCCGCCTTCCGCTGCCCAGAGCGATTGGATCGATGCCACGGTAAATGCTTGGGCTTCCTGCATCATATCAATGCCGAACACGCTGGCCCGAGGGTTCAAATGGAACCACCATCGCACGGTAATGCCGACGTTGACGCCGCAGTCAATCACGCAGGGTGTCGACTTCTGCGCAAGATGGCGTTCGATCTTCTCGTCTCGCAGATGCTCCATGCCAAAATTGTCGTGCAGGTTCATGATTTCGGGAAGCGTTCGAATCGTTCCAAATATCGGAACTTGGATCGGTCGGGGATTGATCCGCAGAGATCGGCAAAAGGACAGATACAACCCGCGAGCTCCAATCAGCTTGCTCATCTTGCTCATTCGACTGAAATCCATTGCCCACCTCTTCTGACCCGGCATGGGGTCACCCATGCGAGATGTCGCGTAAATGAATTGTTGCAGCAATCAACAGTTTATGGAATTGGAATACGGATGAAGCGAAGCGATGACGGACGGAGAGGTCTGCTCCTCTCCAATCGAATGAGGAATTATAGACGATACACCGACAAGACCTGAAACAGGGGTGATGTTGTCCTCGGCGGGGGTCGCTCGAAATCTGGCAGATGGGGAGCCGCGTGTCCCGGAAGCGCCGCTGGAAGTGACTCGGCCGTACCGGGGAGGCTGAACAATATCGGGGTCGAGAGCAAGCAGGGGTTCGACTGCGCGTCCAGCAGCCGGGTCGATTGTTCGGCAGGCGTCGCGAGCGCTTGATCGATCAACGTGTCGATCTGATCGGGCCGCTCGTTCGCATCCTCATACGCGTCGGCGAGGCGGATGCCGACCAGCGCCGACCATGCGGCCACGATGCATAGTGCGACGATTCTCTTATTCCTGAGGACCATGGTCATCATTGAAGCGCTCCAGCAACGAGGACAGCGTGCCGACGATCACAAGGATTATAGCAAGTTTAGATCAACCTCAGGTAGTGAGATCACCCGACCGGCTCACCGACCAGCAGGAGCACATCAAACGGGATGTCGAGCACGAGATACAGGTCGCCGGCGTTGCGCGCCTTCTCTAGGCGTTGATCCGGTCGGTAGTTGAAGTGCCACCATTCGTGCGGCAGCGGCACAAAGCCCGCGTCCGCCATCGCCGCGTGCAAGCGCCGCCGGTTCTCCACTTGTTCGCGCGTGAGGCCATCCGTCGCGTCGCTCGCGGCGGATGGCGAGGGATCGTCGAACCCTGTCGGCATCGCGCACTCCCGCCCGGTGTCGCGATGCACCAGCGTCAGGTCCACGGCGCACCCACGCGCGTGATTCGATCCGTGGGTCGGCGGCACGAACAGCCGGCGGATCGCGGCGTTGGAGATGATCAGCGGGTCGACGCACTGCCACTGGATGGTTTGCGGCCGGTAGCCGTCCCAGAGTTTGAGGCCGTAGCCTTGGCGATGGAGAGCCGCCTGCACGCGAGTGAGCTGTGTTGCGACTGACCGGCGCACGAAACACCGATCGCGCATCGAGGGCGGATACAGCGCGCGCTGCGCGCAGTTCTCGACGGTCGCGTAGCGCGAGTCGACCATGATGGTCGGATCGACGCGCGATACCTCGACGAGCGGGTCGAGGTACCATTGCGCCGCGTCGCCGAGATCCTGGGCGATCCGTTGCATCGCAATCTCTGAGAGGGGCAGCAGAAATGTGACCAGCTCCGCGACAATCCGCGCAACGGACGGCACGTCGCCGGTTGCGGGCGGCGGCAGCATCACCAGCTTGCGCTGCGCCTGGAGAATCTCAATCGCGCCTTCGCCGATCATCAGCCGCAGAGGACGGACATCCGCGCCGCGGTCCGCCAGCAAGGCAATCGCTTCGGTCAGCCGAGACAGCAGCGCATGGAGGTGTCGAGCGATCGCATCCGGTCTCATATCGCGCGCGCGCTCGACACGCAGATCGACGAGGCGACCGAGCTGCGCCAGTCGACCTCCAACGTCATCAGACATCGCGACTGCTTCCCTTCACGGATCGCGAACACAGCAACGATTGTTGAACGGCGTTGCTGCAGATTATGCGCGAGGATCATGCTTCTGGCAAGCCGTCGTCGAGGCCGGCAGGACGACTGACCAACACCTGATCGTCTGGATTGACGCGCAAATAAAGGGCCGAAGCTCTCGCGCGCTACGGCAGATTCCAGCCGGTGTGTTCGGCTCGAAACCGAACGCCCTTTCCGCTGTTATACGGAAAGGGCGTCGGCTCGTCCGGCCAGGCGTTCACCGGACCAAGCATCGCAGCGAGCCTCTTCGACCGAGAATGACGCCGCGGGTTTAGTGGTTCGCGTTCTTCTGGTGTTCCGCGCGGGCCTTGGCCTTCTCGCTGCGCTCTTCTTTCTCACTCTCTTCCTTGCTTTCATTGTTCAACTCTTTGAATTCCTCGTCCGCCAACTTGCTCAACCCCTGAGCCAGGTCAGGGCGCGACTGCTGCAGCGCCGTCGCGGCGTCCCGCAAGAGCTTCACATCCGCCGCGTCTTGCTTCTCGTGCGCCGACACTCCCGTCGACACCAAGGCACTCGCCCCGAGCAGCAGCGCAACCAGTGTGATGTTCCGCAATCCGATCATGGTGTTCTTCCCCTTGTTGTGTCCACCCATCCCTCGCCTGAGTTGCCGCCTCGGCAGCTGTTCGGCGGGAGAAGATTGTTCTGTCTTGGCCTCCGATTCGATCATAGCAATCGGTCCTTACGGCAAGATAACGAGGAGATAAATAATTCGTTATCATTCCGCGTCGTCAAGCGCGCACCCGCCACGCCTGGATCTAGCTTCGCGCGTGAATGCTGCCTATACTGAGACGCTATGCCCACCGACCGCGTGAAGGCCTTCAGCGACGGCGTCATCGCCATCATCATCACGATCATGGTGTTGGAGCTGAGGGTCCCACGCGGCAGCGACCTGGCCTCGCTGCGACCGTTGCTGCCGGTCCTGCTCAGCTACGTGTTGAGCTTCCTCTATATCGCCATCTATTGGAACAACCATCATCACCTGCTGCACGCCACCAAGCGGGTCAACGGCCGGATCATGTGGGCCAACATGCACCTGCTCTTCTGGCTGTCGCTCACGCCGTTCGTGACCGGCTGGCTTGGCGAGAATCACGGCGGATTGTGGCCGACGGCGTTGTACGGCGTGGTCTTACTGATGGCCGCGGTCGCGTACACGATCCTGCAGGCAACGATCGTGGCGTCGCAGGGTCGAGACTCCGCGCTCGCGTCCGCCCTCGGCAGCGATTGGAAGGGCAAGCTGTCGATGGTCGGCTACCTGGCGGCCATCGGGCTGGCGTTCGTGAGCCAGTGGTGGTCGGATGCGCTGTATGTGTTCGTGGCGCTGCTGTGGTTGGTGCCGGATCGGCGGATCGAGAGGCTCGCGCGGGATACCGGGCCGGCCGACTAATCCAATAACCGGCCAGCGATCGGTCGACGTGTCTCGCCTCTTAGTATGCGGAACGTTGAGCGGTGACCAAGAAATACGTGGGAATGCGATACGCGGAGTCGGCGGTCCGGACGGACTCGAGAAGCCGCTTGGCTTCCGCATGGGCCACCTGCGAGAGGTCCAAGGCAGCCTGCCACGCCCGTATCGAATGACAGCCGAGCTGGCGCAGGCCGAGTGAGCGGTACAACTCGCTGAGCTGCTCCGGCGTCTGCCAATTGTGATACTCCCCGTCCGGAGAACTCCCCTCAGTCTGCGTGACCAGCGACGGAACATAGTCGGGCTGGGAATGCTGCAGCGCGCACGCGAGATAGTAGAGCGTCGGACGGTGAGAGACAAACAGCAATCCATCCGGCTTCATGGAATCCCTCAGATGCCGGAGGATCTGCTGATAGTTGCGACACAAGTACAAGACCTCTGCGCAAATGACGACGTCGAAGCTCGACGGCCGGATCCATTGCCTCACGTTGGTCAGATCGCCGCGGTGCAGAGACAGCGACACGCCGTGGGCTTTGGCGTTTCGACGGGCGCGTCGCAAGGCAAACAGCGACCTGTCGAGGCCGGTCACGCGATGGCCGTCTTCAGCAAGCGGGATCAATAATCGTCCCGCCTGACAGCCGGCATCCAGGATCGACACGCGCTGATCCCCGAAGCGCTGCGCGATGAAGGACCTGATGTGGCCGAGGTATTCCTCGCCGGCGGCATGTGCCGCCGCGTCTTTATACATGTCGCAAAATGACGGATCGTAGTCGAAGAGCGCCCGCCAAAGTTTTCGAATCACGCTGGTCATCTGCTGAACCCTGGGCCAGGAACTTGGTCGTCGCGCCGCGCTATGCCGGCACGCGGATCGGCTCGGGAATCGCGAGCCGTCGACCGACGGACAACGACAACTCCGGTGGCGAGAGCCTCGCGGGATTCCCGCGCGGCAAGCGCACGTGCGTGGCGAGCCTCGCCCATGTGAGCAACCGGATCGTCAGGTAGGTCGCATCCAGCTCCCACCAGCGCAGCCCGTGGGCCGCGGAGGTCGGGTACGCGTGGTGATTGTTGTGCCAGCCCTCGCCATACGTCAGGATGGCCACCCACCAGTTGTTGCGCGAAGCTTCGCCCGTCTCATACGTCCGATAGCCCCAGACGTGCGCCGCCGAATTGACCAGCCACGTGGCATGATAGACGACCACGATCCGCACGACGGTGCCCCAGACGACAAACGGCCAGCCGCCGAAAGCAAAGAGCACGGCGGCCAGCAGAACCTGCTGCCACACGTCGGTCTTGCTGATGAACCGATGCACGGGATCGCGGACGAGCTCCGGAACAAAACGCTCGTATTTCGTGGACTCGTCCAGGACCTCGTCATACGCAAAGAGCCAAAAGATGTGCGCCCACCAAAAGCCTCGGTTGGGGCTGTGCGGATCTTGCGGCCGATCCGTGTAGGCGTGATGAACGCGGTGAGTGGCGACCCACTTGATCGGGCCGTTTTGCAGGGCCAATGACCCGCAGAGCGTCAGCGCGTACTCCAGCCACTTCGGCGCTTGAAAGCTGCGGTGCGTCAACAATCGATGGTATCCCAGCGTGATGCCGAGCGCGGCGGTAATCCATTGGAGCGCCAGGAAGACGCCGAAGGCCGACCAGCTGAACGTCATCGGCGCAAACACCAGCCCGACGTGCAAGAGGAGGATCACCACGAGTGTCGGCCACTTGATCGTGAGCTTCGGCGTCACCGCCAGGTCACTGCTGTCTTGTTCCATCGTCACCAACTCCCTTCTGCCGCTGCCCTCGATGCAACCACCGAAGGAAGAGATAGACGTTGATGCTGAACGCCGCGGCAAAAAAACACCAGACCGAATGAAACGTCACGTGGTACACGTAAAAAGCGATGCCACAGAAAATGAAGTTCAACACCCCAATGACTTGAATCGGCGGGTAGCTGGAGAAGAAAAACGGCAGGAGCGTCGCCAGCGCATACAAGGCCGTCAATTCATTTGGGTGCGGAATATCGCTGTCATAATAAATGCTGTGCTGCATGATCGAGGCCTCGAGATGACTGCGGCTCATGTAGTACAAAATATACGCGCTGGCACCCGCACCGAGGACGAGAAGCGATAACAAGCGCTTTTTCTTGTGCGCGTCCGGTTCGATCAAATACAGGGCTGCGGGAGAGACGACGGGCCAGAGGCAATACGCGACGACCAGATACCCGACCGTCAGCCACTGCACCAGCTGCTGCGATTGCCCCCGCCCGATGGTGAGCCACAGCACGCCCTCGATGAGTTGATGGATCGAGAACACGATCGGGAACATCGCCAACAACAGTTCTCGGTTCGAACGAACTTCCCCCAGCGTCGCGGTTCCGGCCGTCGCTAACACGGCGCTGGTGGTGAAACTCGCTCCGGCTGAAAAACACATAGGAGAGAAGTTCGATCCTTAGTTCAGGAGGGACTCGAAGGAGAGGTCGCCCTGAAGGGGGCCCGCGTTATCCAATACATCTCCCGATTGTTCACTAGACACCACTATAGGGAGGAGCGTCTAACAAGAGTCTAACAGGAAGGTAACAAGAGTGTTATCTTTTTGGCTAGGCTCGTCGGGATCAACACACTCCGCGGTCACGCGAGGGAATCCAGATAGCCGAAATGGCGCAGGCTGCGCTCGCAATGCGCGATGACGGCGTCCCGTTGCGCGGGGGTGAGTCGCTTGATCTGGTTCTCGTTGGCATCCCGAACGAAATGCTTATGAAACTCGTCCAAGGGATACCAGAGCACCTGCTTCCACTCGGTGTTGTGGACGATGGCGTGGCTGCCGTCGGGCTGGATGATGCGCTTGGTCTGCAGTCGGACCTTCTCCACCTTGTCGATCGGAAGATCGGCCAGTCCATAGATCGTTTCCAGCATCTCGCGCGGGCGCGCGATCATGTCTTCGTAGCGGATCAGGTGGAAGTTCGGGATCGTGGTGGAGTCCTCGATCATGCGCTGGCAGCCGAGCTCGTACGAGCGCGCGATTTCCTCGAGCACGTAGCCGCGGCGCACGTGCCCTTCGCACACGGCCAAACCGTTACGGATCAGCCCGAGGAACGTCGCATCGGGATACATGCGCGCCAGTTCGCGCGAGACGAAGATGAGCCCGTCGAGGTTCTTGCACATCAGCCGCGACGAGGCGATCTCCGCGTCGGTCCGCAGCACATGCTCGGTCTTGTAGAGGTTCTGGCTGACGTGGCGCGCCCGGAATTTTTCGCCGTAGAAGATCCGATCGATCAGATGCTGCGTCAGTGGGGTGAAAGGCCGTGGTTCGGCCCACGACTGCACGCGGAAGATGTCGGCCCGCTCGATCAGGATGCACGGCAGATAGCGCATGAATTTGGCCGTGCGAGTGGCCCGCCGCTCAGTCGGCTTCCCCTTGAACACTTCGTTGAGCTCGCCGCGCGGAGAGCAGACGTCCGGGTGGCTGCGGAGCAAGTTGAGCAGGATGTTCGATCCGCCATAAGCGAAGGAAACGACAAAGATCGGTCGCTTGTTGAGGCGCTTAGGCAACCGCCGCTTGCCGGCGGCTGGTTCGCCACCTTGGGCCGAAGATTCAGCGGCCGTCCGATGGCGCAGGACAAATTGGCTCGATCCGCTCGACAATGTCCGGAAGTTCATAATCGGCAAATTACGCATCACGTGCACGTCAGATGGTTGGTGCAGACAACTTGCTTGCCCGCGCCATGGCTACATAATAGAGGGAGGTTTCCAGGCTCAAGGACACCATCGAGGCGCTGGAGGCAAAACTTCCCTTTGCGAAAACTGTCCCGTATTGTAATATATTCTGGCTTGGAATGAAAGTCTGCCGTAATTCTTGGGGTGGGGGCGATGATTTACGTGGTACTCGGAATGCACAAGTCAGGCACGACGCTGATCGCGGAGGTGCTGCATCACTCCGGCATCAGCATCGTCGACAACACCGATACCGATCTCGACTATGACACCGGCAATAAATACGAGCGCACCTCGACCAAGGCCATCAACCACGAGCTGCTCGGCTCCGATGGCTCGTTCAGCCTTAAGGTGCTTGAAGACAAGCTCTTACACGCCAACCAGGATTTGCGTCGGCGCATGCAACAATTGGTCGCCAACCTGACCGCGGCGCACCCAGACTGGGGCTTCAAGGATCCTCGCACCTGTCTGACCTACCCGGTATGGGCCGAGGCGTTGCCTCCGCATAAGCTCATCGTGGTGTACCGCTCGCCGCGCGAAGTCTGGCAGCACTACCGCACGTCCCGCCTCACGCACCGCTTTTCGGTGACGCTCAATCCTCTGACCGCCTGGTGCGACTACAACAGGCTGATCACCCAGTACCTGAAATCGACCAAGGCGCCGTTCATCGTGGTCAACTACGAGCGGTTTATGAGCGAACAAGGCGAGTTCGAGCGGCTGCAGCGGTTCGTTGGCAGGCCGCTGACGGACCGCCGCAAGAGCAGCATGTACCGCAGCAAGCCGCAACCATCGGTCCTCAGCAATATGCTGTGGACGATCAATCGGCTGCAAATGCGCGACAAGGCCGAGCGGCTGGCTAAAGAGCTCGAGTCGTTTCGGAATTGATCCGCTGCGGAACGTTCCGGCGGCAATCCGCAAACGATGACTTACTTGATATAGATCGTCTTGATGTTCACGAACTCTCGAATCCCGAAACTGGATAGCTCCCGTCCGTAACCGGATTCTTTGACGCCGCCGAAGGGCAGGCGCGGATCGGATCGCACCAGGGCGTTCACGAAACAGCTGCCCGCCTCCAGTTGCTCGACGGCGATGCGCTCGCCGCGCGCGCCATCCTTGGTGAAGACCGCCGCCCCCAATCCGAACGGCGAGTCATTCGCCGCCTCGATGGCTCGCGCTTCATCCTTCACGGGAATAATCGCCGCGACCGGCCCGAAGGTTTCCTCTTCATAGACCGACATCCCGCGCGCGACGTCGGTCAGCACCGTCGGCGGATAGTACGCGCCGGGGCCGTCGGGGATGTTGCCGCCGAGCAGCAGCTTGGCACCCTTCGCGACGCTGCGCCGGACTTGATCGTGTAGCGCATCGCGCAAATCACGCCTCGCCATCGGGCCGATGGTCGTCTCTTCCTTCAGCGGATCGCCCATGCGATGCTCTTGCATCTTCTGCACGAAGAGCGTCTCAAACGATTTTCGAATAGACTCCACGACGATGAACCGCTTGGCGGAAATGCAGCTCTGGCCGGCGTTGATCAATCGCGACGCCGCGCAGGCCTGCGCCGCGACGCCGAGATCCGCGTCCTCGAGAATAATGTACGGGTCGCTGCCGCCGAGCTCGAGCACGGCTTTCTTCAGCACGGCGCCGGCCTTGGCCGCCACCGCCTTGCCCGCCGACGTGCTGCCGGTCAATGTCACCGCTTTCACCAGCGGATGCTCGATCAGCGGCCCGACGTGCGCGGATTCCACCAGCAAGGTTCGAAACAGTCCGTGCGGCAGTCCGGCTTGCTGAAAGCAGCGCTCGATCGCGAGCGCGCACCCGGGCACGTTCGAGGCGTGCTTCAACAAGACCGCGTTGCCCGCCATCAGCGCGGGGACCGCGGCGCGGAAGACCTGCCAGAACGGAAAATTCCACGGCATCACGGCCAACAAAATCCCCAACGGCTCGAACGCCACGAAACTTTTCGCAGCGTCGGTGGCGATCGGCTCTGGCGCCAGAAACCGCGCGGCGTGCTCGGCGTAGTAGTCGCAGACCCACGCGCATTTTTCAACTTCCGAGCGGCCTTGCGCCAACGGCTTGCCCATCTCCTCGGCCATCAGCCGGGCGTGCGAGACCTGGTCCTTGCGCAACTGCTCCGCCACTTTCTTCATCATGGTCGCGCGCTGGGAAACATCGGTTCGACGCCACGCGCCAAACGCCCGATCGGCTTGCGCAACAATCTCGCTGATTTCGTTCGCGGATGCTTCCGGATACGACTTGATGGTCTGTCCGGTTGCTGGATTGATCGCAACGATCGCCATAGCTAACCTCTGCGCGTCTCTTTCTTGAGTTTCTGAATCAGCTCGGCGTTGACGCGTTGGTCGACTTCGATATCCACCACACACAGCTCGCCGCAGCCGACCGCCACGGGCAGCTGCTCCCGCAACTCCTGAAGCGTGCGCGGCGAAAACGCGCGAATGCCGAAGCTCTCCGCATATTGTTTGAAGTTGGGATTCGTCAATCGCGTGCCGGTTGAATGGCCGTGCGACATCTGCTGCTTCCAGCTGATCAGCCCGTAATCGTTATCGTTAAAGACGATGACCGTAAAGGCCAGCCCCAACCGCTTGGCCGTTTCCAGCTCCTGCGAATTCATCATGAATCCGCCGTCGCCCATCGCGGCCACGATCCGGCGGTTCGGGTTCTGCAGCGACGCGGCCACGGCGCCGGGAAGCGCCATACCCATGCTCGCCAAGCCGTTGGAGATCAGGCAGCCGTTCGGGCTGCGCGTTGGAAAGTTTCGCGCGATCCAGATTTTGTGGCTGCCCACGTCGCTGATGAGCAGATCGTCATCGCCCATGCTCTCGCGAAGCAGGTTCAGCGCGCCGGGGACATTCAGCGGCTGGCCGGGCTTCAAGTCGTAGCTCTTGATGTCGGCGCGGATGCGGTCGCGGACGGGCACGTACCAGGCAGTATCCAACGAGCAGTGCGTGGCGGCCAGCCGTTCATTGAGCTCCCGAAGAATCGCGGGAACATCCGCCACGATTTCGACCGCGGGCTGATAGTGCGTGTAGACTTCCGCCGGCGTGAAATCGATGTGGATGATCGTTTTATTGCCTTTGGGATTCCAGGCATCCGGCGCGTATTCCGTCAAATCGTAGCCGACGGTGATGATCAAGTCGGCTTGATCGACCGCGTCCATCACGTAATCCCGAAATCCCAGCCCGATGGTGTGCAGCGATTCCGGACTGTCGTCGGACACCGCACCCTGCCCCATGAACGTGTGCGCGATGGGCATGTGGCAGCGGCTGACAAATTC
>Ga0209515_10004540_pt1 | contig 18670 bp, 2 predicted proteins | sample Subgroupgradi54m_FD_187454 | JGI IMG/M metagenome (GOLD analysis project Ga0209515, IMG submission 187454) | Subsurface groundwater microbial communities from S. Glens Falls, New York, USA - GMW60B uncontaminated upgradient, 5.4 m (SPAdes)... ...
CTGCTGATTGAACATGACATGCAGGTCATCATGCCGATCTCTGATCGTGTCGTGGTGCTGGATTATGGGAAAAAGATCGCCGAGGGTCCTCCGAAGATGATTCAGGAAGATCCGCGAGTCATCGAAGCGTATCTCGGGACTCCGGCGCCTTCACGCTAATGCTCCAACTCCAACAGCTCGAGGCCGGGTACGGAGCCACGTCGGTTCTGAAAGGCATCTCGCTTGAGGTCAAGCCGGGAGAGATTGTGGCGTTGCTTGGGGCGAATGGCGCTGGTAAGTCGACGACGCTGATGGCGATCTCAGGTCTTGTGCCGGTACGCGCCGGGAACATTCAGTTTAAGGGGGCCACACTGCGCGGGGTGGCCCCGGCAGCGATTGTCTCGCGCGGAATCAGCCATGTCCCCGAAGGCCGCAGAATTCTGCCGCGCCTGACGGTCCTGGAGAACTTGGCGCTTGGCGCGTACCTGCGCGATGATCGCTCAGAGATCCAGCGAGACCGCGAACGGATGTATGCACTCTTTCCGATTTTAGCCACGCGGAGCCGTCAGTTGGCAGGGACGCTCTCCGGAGGAGAGCAGCAGATGCTGGCGATCGCCCGCGGACTGATGGCGCGTCCCACACTCCTTCTGCTGGATGAGCCCTCGCTTGGCTTAGCGCCGAAACTGGTGCTTACAATTTTTGAGACGATCACACGGATCAATCGCGAAGGCGTCGCCCTGCTCCTCGTCGAGCAGAACGCGTATCTTGCCCTGCAGATCGCCCATCGTGGTTATGTGCTGGAAACCGGCCGCATCGTGCTCACCGACACCGCTGCCGCGCTGGCCCAGAACCCTCGCGTGAAAGCCGCCTATCTAGGCGGTTAGTGTTCCTGCGCGTTTCCGCTCCCTACGCTCGCTGACGGATTAGTGCTCCTCATACCAGTTCTTGTTTCCACGATTGTACCCCGAATGTCCTCCCGGATATTTCTCCAACCTGAGTAGATTGAGCACGTTAAATCTGCGTTGTGTCTTTGTGTTTCCTGTGGAAGCTCAGGTATGCTTGAGATAAGGATTGCATAAAAATCTAGCATCGCATGCCAACAAAGCACCAGGCGCTCAGCCGGGTGCTCTGCTTGTCCTATGTGAGGATTGTCGAACCATGCGTACGGCATGATTGGTCGGACGACAACCACGTGGCAGCGCCAGCTCTGTTTCACATTAGCGCTAGCACTCTGTCTCACCAGCTTTCCTCCACCTTCCAGCGTGTGGGCTGCAGGCCATGCGCCATTGACTGCGATCCCGTCGGATCCCAGGGCATTCAACCTCGCGCAGGTTGATCTCGCCTCGCTCAGCGTGCCTGAGCGTCTTGGGGATGTCATCGAGCGCTGGCAGCCGCCAGGCCGCATGCCGCGCGCGTTCATCATCCATCTGCAAGACGTGCACACTCATCCCGAAGCGCAGCAGCATCTCAGCCAGCTGATTGACGATCTGCATACCCGCCTTGGCGTGCAGCTCGTGGGGGTTGAAGGCGCTGACGGACTGTGTGATACCCAGCTCTACGCCGACCTGCCAGATCCTCCGAGTACTGAGCGGATTGCCCGCCTCTTTCTAAACGAAGGGCTCTTTACCGGCGCTGAGTACTATGCGGTGACCCATCCTGCGAATGTCACTGTGTGGGGCATCGAGGATCAGGGGCTGTATCGCCAGCACGCAGAGGCGTACCAGCGCGGTGTGCAAGCAAGCGCGCGCGAAGAGACGACGCTCACCCAGCTGCGCGAGCTGATCGCGCGGCTCATTGCCAAATCGTATCCGGCAGCACTCCAGCGGCTGCTCCAGTGGCGTGAGAAAGAGCACGAGGGGAGCGCGCCTAATGGTTTTGAGCGTTATACGCGCGAGCTGATCAAGTTGACGATGGCTCAACAGATCTCCTTGAAAGCCTCACCGCACGTGCGAGCTCTTGCATTTGCTCAGCAGCTCTATGATCGGCTCGATATGCGTCTTGTGGAGGCAGAGCGTATGCGCCTGGTCGAGGCGTTGCAACCGCTCCTCACTCCGGAGGAGCAGCGAGCCTTGGCAGCGCTTGCGCAGGAGCGCGCAAAGGAACCCGCGCATCAACGCAGCTATTACGAGAAGCTCGCAAAGATTGCGGCAACGCATCAGATGCCGCTCTCAGGATCGAGCGATCGCGCCGCCACGCCATCCGCCTGGCAGGTGCTTCTTGCGCTCATGGCCAAGCGCACGCCGCCCTCACCGCATCCACAGGCCTACCTGCGCCGCACGCAACATCAGAGCGACCAGGAAATTCGGCGTGGTAGGCAGGTCTACCACGCCCTGCGCCAGTACCTTGCCTACCTTCGACTCTCAGGGACTGTTCGCGCTCCAGCGTTGCGCGCTGAGCTTGGCGCGCTCGAAGAATCGATCCAAGCGGCGTTGCTAACAAGTGACCACCAGCGAACGCTCGCCCGTTTGAGCAGCGCGATCGCTATCCTCGATGGGCTCCTGCATGCCAAGCTCTCTCCGGATCAATACGCCGAGTACGCGCGCGATCATGACATGCTACGTCCCGAAACATTATGGCAAGCGCTCAGGCAGGTGGCTCCTGAACAACGCACGGTCGCGAAACAGGCGATTGAGCAGCTGGTGGCGAATATGCCGACGCATGAGCAGTTTTACGCGCTCGCATTGCAGCGCAACGAGGTGCTTGTGCGCAACATGCTCGAGCGGCTGGAAGCGACGAAGGTTTTCGGTGGAATCCTCATCGCCGGCGGCTTCCATACGCCAGGCATCACCGAGCAGTTGAAGGCGCACGATGTCGCATACGTTGTCATCACTCCGCGCATGAGCGCTCGCGCCGATGAGACCCGCTACCATGAGCGGCTCCAAAACCGCATGCCTTCACTGGACGATCTCATGCGGAAGCTTGATCAACAGACATTAGCTCCGGCTCCGATCACTAACCCACAAAATCCTCAGTATCACGCTGCCTTAGGCGCATTTCTGAATTTGAAAAGCCGCATCCTCACACGTCTGACAGAGCTCGCCGATTGGGTGCAGCGCCATCCGAAGCTTGCGTTTGCCGCCGGGGTCGTCGTCATCGAAACTGGCAAAGCGATCTTGCGGACGACGGGCGGCGACTACCCGCTCAGTCAGTTCGATCTCGCCGCCCTCGGAACCATCCCCATCGCCATGGCCACGACCCCCGCGAACACTCCGCCAGGCTCGAGTGAGCCGCCAGCCCCGGCAATCACTCCACTACAGCCGGGGCCAGCGCCGCCCGCCGCCGCGCCAGTCGTTGAGTTGCAGAGGGCGATGGTAACACCGTGGACGGCGTTTCCGGCTGACATGACATTTTCATTAGAGATTGAGTTTCAGCCAAGCAAGCAGGTCGGTGATGCCGGATCGCAGCGTTCGCCGAGCGAAAAGCAGGAGCGACGGCAGGTTGCGCTCCGGCGGCTTGAGGAGGCGATGGATGGGACCGGATGGGCCTTCGATGGGATCACCACAAGAGGGAATCTCCGCGAAATCCATCCCAAGGGGGGCTATTACTTCAATACGGCGGAAGACTGGCAAAAATTAAAAGCCGCGCTTCGCGTGATCCAGGGGGCGCTGCCCGGGGGCATTGCGAGCGTCCACATGCATATCGGGCGTCGCTCCCAAACGTCCGAGGGCGCGCTCGACGTCAACGAGCAACGTCTTGCGCGGCTTGTCAAAATGGACGAATCGATGTGGTATGCGCTGGCAGGCTATGGCTATACCCGGGCGACACGACTGACGGTTCATCCGCTGCCGACCCAGGCCATCATTGACGCCCAAAGCATCGATACGCATAGCGCCATTATTAACGTCAGCAGACATTACCCCACGGTTGAAGTGAAGCTCCTCACCGGATTGCTGGATGAACACGGACACCTTGATGCGGATCGGCTTGAAGAAAACCTCTGGTGGGTATTTGCACTGTTTCAGGCCGCCTCGGAGGCAGAAGAGCGCATGCCGCTGGCGGTTATGGGTGTTCCCGTTATTGCCGGCGAGCGTCCAACACAGAAGCAGGCGAATCGGTTCCTTGAGCTCGTATTCGCTCGTGACCCTGTCGGCCGGGAGCTTGCCCGCCGCAGGCTTGAGCAGGCAGCGAACACCTCGGGCACGCTGGATGCGAGGGCGCTCGCGCGACAACGCGCGCTGGTGGAGCGCGTCTATCGATCGGCCGGACTTGGTATCGTGTATGACCTTCACCGCCAGCACGATGGGTATGATGAGCGGATTGTCGAGCATCTCCTGGTAGGGGAGACGCTGAAGCAATTGGCGAACGATTTGGTGCGCGCGAATCATTCGACTCGGGAAGCAGCGCTTAGCTTCTTTCCGGCACCATTCCACGCTGCCCTTCGTGCAGAGCTCGCCGCAGCCAAGAAGCGGCTCGATCGCTCGATGGCGGCAACTGCTGAACCTGCGACTGTCCAGCCGACTTCTACCACTTCGCTTAGCGCTTCTCCAGCGTCCGCGACACCGAAGCCACTCGTACGCCCCTCAGAGTATTTCAAAACGACCGAGCAAATTATCAGCGTGGAACTGTTTCTAAGCGCAAGGATGAGAGCGCTTGAGGCGCGTCGGGTGGCGAATCAGGTGCTTGCGCGAAACGATCGTACGGCTGCGCGCGAAGTACGTCGGCTGACGCGTGAGATTTGGCGCCTACGATTCCAACTCATGACCATCACTGCGCGCAGTGCGCTCAGAACATTCGCGCAGCGCGCGGCGATTCCCGGATTGGTCGCGCTTGCGATTTTCCTGACTCCAGGCACCGCGTCGGGACTCGATAGCGACGTCATAGCGCGTGGTACGATCCCCTCGGTATTAAGTACTATAGTCAGCCTGCTGTGGGCGTATCCGCTGACGGTTGTGATGTTCAGCGTAGTCGGTATATTAGCCGCGCTCATGTGGTGGCGACCAGGGCGGCCCATCGCGGTTCGAGCTATCGCCGGTGTACTACTGTTGAGTATTGCCACAGGCATGATCCCAGCCTCCAGCCTGTTCTATCGCGCGTACGAATTTATGCAGCCAGCGCATCGAGCAGATTCAGTAGGATCCTCAGAGACGGTGCTGAGCTATCTGCAGCAACGGTTCCGACTCTACAGTACCCAGGAGTTGATCGATCTGTTGGTGCAACGCGACGCACTTGAGATCCGGCTTGCCCTGCAGCGGACCCTTGAGGAGCGGGCCGATCCGGCAATGGCAAAACCCCTCGCGATATTGCTCCAAAGGGAGTCAGATCTTGATCTGAGAGCGCGCATCATTACGCTGCTCGCTGTGCTCGGTGATCGATCCGCAGCCCAGTCATTGGAGCTGTTTGCTGTTGAGCACTTCGGAGAGGAGGGGGCTCGTCCTCTTGTGCTGCGCGCACTCATGACTGCAGAGGCGCTGAAAATGCGCGCTCGACCGGCCGATGCGCAAGGCATCACCATCATTCTTGTGAAGGCCTTAGCCGCTTATGAGGATACCGCAGGAACTGCCTGGTCCGAGCGGGCATTAAATGAGGCGGCAGAACAACTGCGAGCGTGGTGGAACGATGACGTACTCCAGCGTGTTCAAGAATTAGCGGTCCTCTCTCGGTTCCTCAATTCATCATTGGCGCAGCAGCTGGCCGATCAGCCCTTTCCCAGTCAATGGGAGCGCAGGCTGGTGCTCCTTCAGGAAGGTGCTGGCGCGCGTGGACCATTTATGCGTTCCGTGGTGAAGGCGGTCGCGCGCGTTGAAAGCTGGCTGAAGCCCGAAGCAAAATCGCGGCAGAATGCGTTTGGGCTGATGGGGATTAAGCTGGAGGCGATGATTGATGTGCTGCAGCAGAATCGTGGCTTGGCCCAGGAATTAGCCGATACCTATGGAGGCGCGTTCAAAGAGCTTGCCAACGACTCAAAGGGTTCAAAGCGATTCTGGGAGCGTGCGCTCGCCTTACAGCAAAAAGGGAAGCCGGAAACACTCAACGCCTTGAAACGTGGCTTTGAGCGCATCGCGAAAGATTCGGAGCTCAATCTGATTATTGGATGGGAATATCTCGAGCTGCTTATTGGCTATTATCAGGAGCGCGGGTTTGACGAATGGCAGGCGACGCTTGTGGGACTTGCCGCGTACAACGGCGGATGGGGCATCGATCAATACATTTTTCCAGGCTTCGAGCCTGGCACCGCGCCGAAGGGAGCTGTCCCAGCCATTCGGACGTTCGCCGAACTTCAGACGCAAGGGCATCTGCGTCCGGAAACAGCAGACTACGTGCCGAAAGCGGCGGCACAAATACTCCTCGAGCAACGCGAGGCACGCAGCGCCCAGCGACGGCAAGCAGAGCAGACCGCACAGGCGGTGGCACGCGAGGCGCGCGCCGCGTCGCAAGAACGGATGGATGGAACGCAAGCCGCGCAGGTTGCGGTGCATGAGCCGCGGAGTGGCTCAAGCCTGACCCGATTCCTCAGCCGCCTCATGCTCGGGACGCTTGGGGTTATGTTTGTGATCACCACAAGCGCGTTTAGCGCCTCGGCAGCCGAAGGGCCGGGACAGATCGAACATGTCCTGGATGGCAGCCGCCTTATGCAGTTGGGTCTCATCGGTATTCCATTGACGATGCTCTTCCTCAGCATCGCGCTGCGATGGCTGCGCGGACGACATCAGCGCGCATTGACTTCCACGAGCACGTCTCCACTCCTGACATGGATTGAAGAAGCGAATCGCTTACGGAGATTCCAACCGTGGCTTGATCCGGGGCGGTATGTGGCGGAACGGCTTAGCATCAACCCGAAATTACTACGACGCGGTTTGCGCTTTAATACACAGGGCGATCCCGCGGTCGATCAGACCAATCCGCCTGACCGGACAACATGGTGGGTTCGCAATCAGGTCGTCGAGAACAAGCGCACGAAAGAAGCCGTGCTCCGAATGGCACGACAAGGATTAAGACGCTTCCCGCAATCTGCGCGCCGGCATTTTGTCGCTGAGGATCCACGGCGACCGGGTCTGTGGTACGTGGCGCATGAGATGCTACATGATATTTTTATGGTCTCCTTCTCTCAGGAGGAGCGGTTGCAGTTCATTGCACTTGTTCAGGCGGCGACACAGCGTTATCCTGAGCCATTTCGGAAAATCGGCTACTTGTTTCATCTCACGGCTCAGACGCTTCCTATCGATGCGGCTCGACTGCAGGACCCTGCATACCAGGAAGATGTCGCCACGGTACTCCTGGATATGGGAGAGATATTTGCGCAACTAGCCGGGCATTATCTTGGACTTCCACTTCCTGGCACTGAGACGACCTATTCGCCGGCGCTCATTGCGGAATTTATGCCGTTCTTTGAGCGGATTCACCTGCGCGCTCCGCAGTCAAAGCGCTATCCGTCTTCGGTCATGGCATCGAATGCATTTGGGGCATTTGTTGCTGGAGGGATGGCGGGTGGCCTGACCGCTGCAGCATTAGTGGCGACTGTAGCAGCGGCTGGATCAATCAGCATGGTTCCCGCGATGCTCTTAGCGGCTGTCGTGAGCCTGATCGGTGTGCCGATTGCTGTGAACTTTATCTCTGCAGGTAGTTGGATCATTCGCGCGTTTATTCAGGATGGAGGGATCCGCGGGCCGGATGGCCGCATCCATCTGCGCGATCTCCTCCTCACTCCCATTGCCACTCCGCAGGGGGTGCATGCAGCCTTCCACCTCCTGCCTCAGCGACTGCAACACTCAATCCGATACCATGAGACGAAGCATTCCACCTGGGGCGAAATCGGCGCACACGCGTTCCAGGCGCTCCAGTTGCCTGTCATCACTCTGCTGGCAATTCCGCCGATGGGCTATGTGTTGATAGCCGCAGCACTCACGGGTCTTGGTCTGCCGCTTGCCATTCACGCCGCGCACTACGCCGCCTATGGATACAGCGTCCTCGGGGTGGTGAGCCTCGTTACTGGTCTTACGCTCGTCCGCTTCCATGAAGCGATCATGCAGAAGACCGAACAGCTCTTCTCTGCAATATGGCCATTATCTGCGCCAGCGCCCTCCGCCGAACCGTCACGATCAACCGCGGAACCTGTCTCCTTGGTACCCGGTACCTCTCCAGCAGGCGCCGCGAAAGGGGTCGCGTCACTGGGGATGGCGGGGCGGCTTTTCGCGGCGCTTGGCCTCGACGATCCAGAGCGGACCCCAGGGGCGCGCCTTAGCGCGCCGCGCGACGACGATGGGCTTACGGTTCGCACCCTCGAGCTGTCTCCCAGAGCAGACCGCACGCGTATCCCGCGCGGACTGGAATTCCTACAGAACGAATTAAGCATGCGAGAAGGCGCTGACGTGACGCGCATGGATCTGCTGTATGCCTCGGATGGCAAACTCATTGCTGTCGTGCCTGCTGAGGTTCAGGCATGGGGCGGCTATCGCTATCTCGATCTAGGTGATTATTACGTCGTCCCGCCGGCTCCTAGCGACCCTGATGCTGAAGCGACCTGGGCGGCATTCACGGTGCGCCGCCAGGCTGAACAGGCTGCGCTCGCACGGTATTTCCAGGCGCGACTTGGCGATGCGTCCGCGCAGGTGATCCGGGTGAACGCCAGTCAAGGCCCCTTCGTCCATGCCGAGCTGGTCGACAGTCAATGGGCATGGCAGGCGAGCGATTTCGGGCCTGAATCGGCCTACGTCGACTATCGGACGCGGCGATCTTCCGAGACGCGGCTGGCGTTCTTCGCACCTGTGTATCCTGGGGTCTACTCACCTGGCACATCCGATCATTGGGAAGCCGACCACCAGTACTACGGGCATCTCGTCACCACGCTGAACCTACAGCCTCAAGAGGATGTGCTGGTGGTGGGTCCGGGTGTTGGCCTCGAGGCCGGGGTGGCGGCGTCGTTCACGCACAACACGGTTTCCGTGATCGGTCTGAGCGATGTGGAGGTCGCCAATACCGAGACCACCGCCGAGCTGAACGGGTTCTCGGTGCGCGCGACCATCGGCGATAACGTGGCGGATAAGCAGGGCGTCCCGCGTTTTCCCGGTACCCAGTTCGACGTCGTGATCTGGAACATGCCCCGGTACGAGCCGACCACGCCGACCGCAACTGATGCCGGGGCGAGCACGCCGCTCTACGACTACTGGGATGGGGACATTGGCGGGCAGGCGCTGAAGCGCTTTGCCCGGTCACTTCCGGCGGTGCTCAAGCCTGGCGGGCGGGCGCTGATATGGAACCAGCGGCGATTGGCGGTTGATCGACGACTTGGCAATGCATCGAAGGATGTTGTTGAAGAGATCCTCAAATCAGGCGGCGCGTACGATGTCTACTCGGGGACGCGTCCGCTGCGTGATGTGCTCAACGTGCAATATCTCGGTTTCGGCGCGTACCTGGTGACGCGGCCAGGCGATACGGCGCAGCCTGAGTCTGCCACCGTGACAGGTCGTGAGGTATCGGGAGGCGCAGCCGCACCTGCCGCCGCGGAGAGAGAAAATGTCTCAGAGACAATTTCGTTGCTTCAACGTCCGAAACCCGTCGCGGAACCCGCTGGGTCACCGCTACTAACGCCAGCGCCCGCCGTATCTCAACAAGGAGATTCGGCCTCAGCGTCTGCAGAGCGAGCTGCCATTCGACGCCTGCTGCCTCATGGTGTTGACGATCCGGAAGAAATGGCCGGCTATATCGCCGCGACTTTCGGTCAGCAATGGGAAGAGGCGTTGTCGCTGCTCGGAGATGAGCTGCTCCATCGGGCGCGGCGGCCGTTCATTGCGAACGCGCAGCACGCGCAGTTATCGATCGCATCGATTGCCGACTGCCTCCACTATGTGTGGCTTGATGGACGGAGGCAGATTGAGCGATTTCCAGAGCCGTTTCTCCGCCTTGTGTTCCAGCATTATCGGCGGCGCACTGGGCTGAGTCGTCTGACTATTGATCAGCTCTGGACGCTGTACATGGAGAGTCAGGGGACTCCAGCTGGCACAGATCCACTCTTGTTGGAACTGAGCGAAGCGACGAAGCGTATAGAGCCGTGGCTGCTGCCAGCCTACGAGGCGCTTGCGAACCGCTCGCTGGCTCCCTCCAACCGTTCGCTCATTCGGCTCCTGTTTCGCCGAGGGCATGGCGGCTACTTGCGGTTTGGACGTGACATTGCTCTCTACGATGAGTTTGTAACATTGCCTGACACTCTGTCGCAGGCGTTGCCGAATGACTGGCTACGGTTTACCGCCGGACCGATCGGCCATGGCACGATATACCATGATCGGGGCACGTTCAATGTCTGGTTATTGCTGGACCGTGTCGATGATACGTTGCGCGCAGCGATTCGCCGCCTGGTGCGAGAAGAGTTCCTTCAAGGAAACCGTATGCTCTTAAGTACCGTCAAGTACGGAACCGCGGAGGGACAGACGGTCCGCGTCGAATGGCTCCAATCCTGGCTTCGTCAGGATTACGACTCGCCCAAAGTGCTCCAGGAACGATTGCGGCTTGGCGCGATCGAAGATTTCACGGAGCAGGCGTTTCGGCTGTATGCGGCTCAGCAGGGATTCCAGCACGTCTGGATGCCGGCGGGGCATCAACGCTTCAACAGATCTGTGTTGCATCCTGACGCGATTGCTCGCCAAACCGCACGGCTACGCGAGACAGGGTACCGACTGATATTTCGCGAGGGGACCTGGTGGTGGGAGTATCCCCTTCCGTCTGGCCAGATGCGTGATGCGCGCAAAGGAGCAGCGTTTATTTCCACGCAACCGGAAAGCCGAGATGCCGCAGCGAAACTCAGTGCGGAAGATCACTTGCTAACTGCGTATCAACGCAGCGAGATGGTGGGGAGGACGGTTCTTAGTGCAGAGGCCTTTGACCAGATGCTGGAGGCAAGTGCCCAAACGTATCAGCGGACATTCGGACAGCCCCTCGATGAGGTGCTGGGTGAGGGAAGCCGGATTTGCGTGCTGGGGTTTGGTAAACATCCGGAAGAAATCCTGAAGGTAGCCCATCGGTTCCCGAAGGTGCGCGAGATCGAAGCGGTTGAAATGCTTCCCGCGCTTGCTGAAGAAGCCGAGGCCAAGCTCCGCGATGAAGCGTTTGTCCGTTCGTTTGGGGTTGAACCTGGTCTCCTTGAGAAGATCCATGTGCGCTCCTTACCACGCGGTGACCCGGCAGCGCTTTTTACCCCGAACTCGGTCGATGTGGTGATTGCCCATTACTCGATCGACCCGGCGATTTTCTTAAACGAGGGAGATGCCGAGCATGAATTTTTGGTGGATCGCGAGTTTGAAGACGCAGTGACCGTGCACGAAGTGTTTGAGCGGCTCAACACGACCATCCGCGGCCTCTACGCATCGGTGCGCGAAGGTGGCGTGGTGTTCAGCGCCGCAGGCATGCAGGAGGTCGCCAGCCAGCTCTTTACATCTGTCGGCTTCCAGGGTGTGCCGTTTGACGGAGAGCCACACAGGATGATGTATGTAAAACCACAGCCGCAGACTGCCATTTCGGTGGGGCGACCAACGCTTGCTACTGCACCGACGAAAGAGGATGACGGTGTTGCGCGCATGGGGGCATCGTCGAAAAGACGTAGACCTCCCAACGAGCGCTTCCAGCGCAAGCCGGAGAATGTCGGCCGGATCACAGGAGATGATCGTACAACGGCCGCACGACATCCAGAGGGTCGCATTGAGCTTGGAGGATCTCCGGCAACGCCAACACCGGATGCGGTATCTTCCCAGGCAAGATCAACAGAGGGGCGCTTGCAGGTCCAGGAGAGAATGGCGGCCTATGAGACGGTACTCAGCCGTATTCGTCGCACTGTTGAAGCGCTCGGCGTCCCGCAAGGAGTCAATGAACACCCTCAATCGAAGGGATTTCTTCCTCCGTTCCTCTGGATGTTTCCGCTGGTCTATCGCCAGCAGCATGCACAGCCAATGACGCAGCTCATGAGCATGCTGACGGAGGTCTTGTGGGCTGGGCGTCCATCGCAAATTCGCGAGCCCTTAGTGAACGACGTGGTACGGATGTATGAGTGGCCAGCGTATGTTCGCACCAGTGATGTCGAATGGCAAGAGACCGCCAAAAAACGGTTGGTCATGTTCTATTTCCTTGTGGTGCATGAGCTGGCGCATCTGCTGTCGATGGGCGAGCACCAACCCACGGAAGGGCAAGAGCGATTTGCGAATGTCATCGGAATCTTCACCCTACTGACGTTGCACTACCAGACGCCGATGCCGGAACTACTCCATCGGATTCAGACGCTGGTGACAGAAGTCGACGGGGGATCCTTAGCTGCTGAGGAGGCCTACCAGCTTGATCATCAAGTGACGCAACTCTTCGCTGATCCGGCCACATTTCCATCGGCCGCCGTCTATCCTGAAGTGTACTTCTTCCTTCGTTTTCAACACCCTGGATCCACCGCGGAGCGTGCAGCGATCCAATCGCTTGCCTTAGCTTGCGCGCGACTCACACTGGAAGAGCGCACGGATGCTGCCGGTGCGGTTTCAGCGCTCTTGAGAGCATATCCAAATCTTTCGCCATGGGAGCGAGACGGGGTGCGGGAGATTCTTCAACGCGGCGGAAGGCTCATGCCTATGTTACAGCAGCTCGGTGCGTCGCTGCTCGATGCAGTACAGGCCGAACCGCCTGGGGTGTGGTCTCCTTCCACCGCGCCCACCGCTTCGCCAGCGCCCGCTACGCGCGCGGTGGTCGAGGCGTATCTTGAGCGGGAAGGGCTCTTGGGCTATGCGCGTCTTTCTGCCGCGCTGCTCAATCCGTCGGATGAAGACACGCAGCGAGTGATGCAGGCGCTAGTGGCAGATCCTGCGCTTCGCCCGGTCTTTCTTGGGGTACTGCCGGAGGATGCGTTAGGGCCGCTTGAGGGCCTCGACGAAGAGATGATCGCCGAGCTTGGAGGCGTAGAGGTCCTACTGCGACAAAGCGCATTTTCCGTCGGCTCTCCGGCGATGGCGGATCGGCTGTTGGCATCTGGCCAGCGCATCCTCATCGGGGTGACGGACCGACGGGATATGACGGACCATCTGCCTGTCTCATTTGCCCGATTTGCGGTGGCGAATGGCCGGCTGGCATACGTACCGCTGCCGGATGGCTCCTGGCTCGGCATTAAAGGGTCAGGGCAGTTCTACGTACCTGATGGCCCGCCATTTGTTCCCGCCGGTTCCTTGCCGGGCGCCTTCCACCAGGAACGGCACGAGGGATTACTATCACTCCGCGATGCGGAACATGGCGTGGCCGCTCGGGAAGCGTTCCGGGGGCGCGGCGGGCATTGGGTGCAGATCCTGGCCTATCGGAAACTGTCACAGGCATTCGATTCGGATGGTCGTCTGGTGTCGCTTGAAGGACTGCAAAGTGCTGACCGCCGGGTATTCCAACCTGCCGTGATGTTTATCCGCGTTGCGAGTCCTCACCGGCTCGCGAAGTTGCCGCAACTGCTGGCAACCGATCCCAACCTGGAACGACTGCGACGGGAGACCACGACCGCGCTCATCCGTACAAGACAACGCTCACCCGAGCAAGGGCTCCTCTCAATGCCTGAGCTGCTCACGCACATCATGGCCAGTCTGGGCGAGAATGAAGCGGTGAAGCAGAATGTGGGGTGGTTTAAGGAAACCGTGCACTTCCAGGATTTTCTTTGGACCGGCGATGAAGCTGATGTCGATGAGTCGTTGCCACTCGACGAATACAAGGAGATGGTGCGACCGGGACGTGCCTTCAATCCGGAGGCATGGACCCTACTCGAGGAGCATGGACTGGATGTGGCAGGGATCAGGGCGAAATTGAACGACCTGATTGAGGTCATCTGGTACGCGCGATCGAGCGGCTCTGGGAATGCGCTCGCTGCCGATCCCGTGGATGCGGTGGTTGCTTTCTTTACCGCCTACTTCCGAAGTTTGGATGATCGGTTCCTACAGCTGTGGACCGGCGGAGCGGACGGTACATTCAGCCAGACCTTGATCGGTGCCTTTGGATTGTTATTGCCGGCCTTGAAAGACCTCATCGCTCCTGATGAAAGAAGTTGGTCTACTCCTCCTCAGCCATTTCATCAGGTAGATCATACTCCCCTTTCACCTGTTTTTACTCGTATCAGGCTATTAGCGCTCGAGGAGTGGGTTCGACGGCACGCTGCCACAGACGCGCTTCAGCAAGCGATTGGCCGGATTCGCGAGCAGACGACGATATTAAAAGCAAGATTGGATGAAGGGCCTGGGGACGAAGATCCTGTGAGATATCTTGAGGAGCTCATCCAGCAAGGGCAAGACATATTGACCCAGCTCGATACCGTGTTCGATTACGTCATCAATAGAGGCGATCCCTTGGATGAGGAGCGAATCAGGCATTTGCTACGGGACCATGACCTCAGCTTTGTTAAACACTTACAGGAAACTCAGCAGCAGGTAACACAAGGAATTTCGCCAGCAGAACGGGCAGCCACTCTTCATGAGGGGATTGAGCTCGCGAAAGGATCGCTGTATTGGTTCTTTGGGATGCTAAAGAGTGTTGAGCAAACGTGGGGTGTTGCACAGGCACGTCCCGAAGAGACTAGCACGCCAGGCCGTCATCCAGTGATCGCCGATATCACGGCCGATAATGACACGCCATGGAAGACGTCGCCGGGAGGCGCGAGTATGCCGCAGGTGGATCGAGCGAAATCGGAGACAGTCACTGATTCTGCTAGCCCGCCTGCCACTACGACGGCACCAGCGCCCGCCGCACTCTCGAAGCCGATAGAGGAAGGCGCAGTTGAGGACGGGATCGGCAGTGGCACGCCAGCGACGAACCCTACCGAGCGAGCGGACGAGCTCCTTGAAGGGCCGCCGACGCGCAAGCCAAAGCACCATGAGCCGTTTCCCGATCTCCTCAATGGCCGCCAGCCCACCGCGCACGCGCGCAAACCTAGCAGCGGAGGCGTAGGAGGGAGCTCAACACCATCCGCGTCTGATAAGAAATCTGTCCCTGTAACACCAGCGGAATCTGTTATCTCGGGACCCGGCGCGGAACCCACACATGTTCCTACGATTGAGGAGCTCTTCGCACCCACCCATCCATTACGCCCGAGCTTCCGCTTGGTCACGAGTAAGGGGAGCGTGTTATATGCCCCGGAGTTGATGACGTCAGAGACGGAACGAAGAGCACGCATCGCGTTCCTGAGAGGGTGGTTGGCGGCCCTAGGAGTTGCTGACCCAGCGTTCGTCCAGGCATTGATGATCATTGAGCGAGCAAAGCGTCGCGTGATCTTTCCTGAGGTTCAGGCTTCTTGGCACGTCCCGGCCTTCATGGGGAGAGGGCGGTTGATGCGCGTCGATCCTCAAACAAAAACTTTCGATGTGGACATCGATGATCCGGACTTCGAGCGGATAGCGAAGAGCCCGAATGCGGAACAGTTCTTCACCTGCGCCGTTGGTCATGAGTTCGGACATCTCGCGCTCGACAACGGCACGATTCGCCTACGGCCTGGAGCGACGCCGGTTGAAGTGCCTGAGCGGGTTCAGGCCATGCTGTCGGCCGAGCTTGTAGAGGCCGGTCGTCATGAAGTCCTCTCTGATCTGCTGAGCCGAGCGTTAGGCGGTCAAGCCACCTATGATGATTATCTGACTGCAACACTCAAGGGATTTGCCTTGATATATGTGGAGTTAACGTCGCCATTTGCACGACTGAAAGCTAACGCGAAAGAGGCTGAAAATGGTATTGATGGCAATACGGCGCTGAACATGATGACGTACTTTCTGGTGCTGGGGGAGGAGCTCGGATCAGAGACTGATCAGATACGGGCGGCGCGGCAGTGGTTCCGGACACACCTAGAGGAACTTCGTCTAGTGATGGAGATTCCTCTGGACGCGTGGGAGGCTCTCCATGCCTACTACCGAGAGCTATTACGCGCCCATGAGCTTGATGCTAGTGTAGTCCGAGCACCTGAAGACCCATCAGTCGATTCACGTGGAAAGACCGGAGGAGAGCGGAGGCGGCCCAAATAGTACCGACTCCAGCCGCTGAGGTGGGATTAGCAGAACCTCTTCCAAACGTGTCCCAACTTCCAACTGTTCACTTCTAGATTCGGGCGCCAACTTGTCCTTGGTCACGTGTCGCTTGTTGCTAGATTTGGGGAGCAGGCTCGGCGATGAGGTCGGAGGCTTCCGTGCCTGCGGTTGGATGATATTGCTTGTGCTCGAAGCGGGCGAAGAGGCTGTAGGCGCAGGGGACGACGAAGAGCGTTAAGAAGGTCGAGAGCGTGACGCCACCGATGACGCAGACCGCCATCGGGATACGCGTCTCAGCACCTGGTCCGATCGCGAGCGCTGGCGGAATTGCTGCGGCAATCGTGGAAATTGACGTCATCAAAATTGGCCGCAAGCGGACGGGACAGGCATGCAACAGCGCGTCGTGGACGTTTTTTCCTTCCTCTCGTGTTTGATTCGTAAACTCCACTAAGAGAATCGAGTTTTTCTTCACGATCCCCATGAGGAGGATGAGTCCAATATAGCTGTAGATATTGAGCGACTGTCTGGCCATCCAGAGGGCAAGGAATGCCCCTGAGAGGCTGAATGGGAGCGCGAGCAAGACAGTCACCGGATGCAGATAGCTGTTGAACTGTGACGCGAGCACCATGTAGGCGACGATGATGCCAAGCACAAGCGCAAAGCCGAGGCTTTGGAACGACTCCTTGAAGGTCTGCGTGCTGCCGCTAAAGACGACCCGATAGCCTGGCGGGAGCATCTCTTTCGCGATGCGCTGCACCTCGGCAATCGCCGTGTTCTGGGACTGGCCTGGAGCGATGTTGGCGAACAGAGTGATGGCGCGCTCGCGATCGCGCCGGGTGATGGTCAAGAGCGTTGGCTTCTCCGTGATGGTGACGACGTCTTTGAGTTGCACCAGCTCTCCGCGATTGTTCCACACCCATAGGGCGTTGATGTCCTCCTCGCGCGAGCGCTGTGAAGGAATGAGCCGGACGCGGACATCGTAGCGGCGGCCGCCTTTCGTATACTTCGCCACGCGATCCCCGCCGATCAGCGCATTCACCGTGGTGCCGATCGCCTCGATACTCACGCCGCGCTCCGCCGCGTTCTGCCGATTAGGATGGATCTGGACCTCTGGCGTGCCGGTGAGGTAATCAGTGTCCACATCGACCATGAGGGGACTCTTCGTCATTCGCTCACGCATGGCTTCAGAGGTTTTAGCGAGCGTGTCCCAGTCCGGCCCTCGCACCGAAACTTCGACGGGAAACCCGCGTTGGGCAGAGAATCCGCTCAGCGACAGGTCCTGGATGATCGCCCGCTTGACGCCAGGGATGTGGTTCAGCTCCTTGCGGAACAGGACCATGAGGTCGCCTTGAGAGAGTCGGTGCGTGTTTGGCGAGACTATCGGCCGCTGGCGCGGAGGTTTCAGCGTGACAAACAGGATACCCGCATTCACTTCACCGCCGCTAAAGCCCCCGATCGCCGCATAGTAGCCCGAGATCTCTGGACGGCTCATCACGAACGCTTCAGCTTGCTTGAACCGTTCGTTCGTGAATTCGATCGAGGAGCCCACTGGTGTTTGAAGCCGACAGAGGAACAGGCTCTGATCTTGCGGCGGCACAAACTCCTTGCGAAGACGTGGCAGAATCGCCAGCGAACCAACAAATACTGCAATGGCTGCGACCATGACGAGCAGTCGATGCTGCAAGGCCCAGGTCAGTGCGCGACGGTACTGCGTGGCTAGGCTGCGGAAGCTCCCCTCGATGGTTTTACCGAGGGTCGTACGGCGCTCGCCCACCTGCAAGAACTGGGCGCAGCGCATCGGGGCGAGCGTGAGCGCTTCCAGGAGCGAGAGCGATACGGCGACGGTCATCGTGACACCGAACTGGAAGAAGAACTTCCCGATGATGCCTTGCATGAACGCCACCGGCAAGAAGATGGCGAGAATGGCGAGTGTGGCCGCGATCGCAGCAAAGGTAATCTGCCGCGCCCCAACTCGGGCCGCTTCCACTTGCTCTAATCCCTGTTCGCGATAGCGGACGATATTCTCCAAGACCATGATTGCATCATCGACGACGATCCCGATAGCAAGCGAAAGTCCCAGCAAGGTGAAGGTGTTGAGGGTAAATCCCATAAACCCGAGGAAGATGAACGACCCGATGACAGAGGTTGGAATGGCGAGAAGCACGTTCATCGTCGCGCTGAAGGAGCCGAGGAACAACCAGCAGACGAGCGCGGTGAGCAGGGCAGAGAGGAGCAGGGTGAATGTCAGTTCCTTGACTGAATCTTCGATGAACCGGGTGGTGTCATTGACCACCCGCACGTGGATTCCTTTGGGTAACTGAGACTGGAGCTCGGCGAGCCGTTGGCGGACACGCCGCGCCACCGCCACCGCGTTCGTGCCGCGCTGTTTGCGCACCCCGAGCCCAATGGCGGACTGCCCCATCGTGCGCGAGATCCGCCGCACGTCAGCCAAGCCGTCCTCGATCGTCGCGACATCTTTCAAGTGGATCGGGCGGTAAATGGGGCTGTTGCCACGATGCGCGATGATGATGTCGCCAAACTCCTCAACGCTCGTGGCCTCGCCCATCATGCGGACGTTGAGCTCATTCCGCGCCGTCTCGATCCGGCCCGAGGGCATCTCCGCGTGCTCTGTTTGAATGGCCTGGATCACGTCTTCAACGGTGAGCTGCAACGCGTCAAGTTTCTGCGCGTCGAGCCAGACGCGGAGGTTGCGCTCGACAAACCCCCCAAGAAAAATCTCGCCCACTCCGGTAATC
>Ga0209515_10004541_pt1 | contig 18670 bp, 18 predicted proteins | sample Subgroupgradi54m_FD_187454 | JGI IMG/M metagenome (GOLD analysis project Ga0209515, IMG submission 187454) | Subsurface groundwater microbial communities from S. Glens Falls, New York, USA - GMW60B uncontaminated upgradient, 5.4 m (SPAdes)... ...
CCTCCTGCTGGAAGCGGGTGGGGGCAACACGGATGACGGTCCAGACAAGGAGCCGCCCACGCCCGCTGAGAGGTACGTCCTCCCGCCTGTCGTCGCCACAGCGTGGGCATCGTCGGCGCGGCGTCAGGTAGAGAGCCCGGCAACTGAGGCAGCGGTAACCGCCTACGGCCGCCACGGTCATATCCGCCCCAAAATGTGGACGGTGCTTACGGCCCCTGTGCCCCCCAAGTTATGGGCCAGGGCCACTTCGGCGTCTTGCACCTGGTTGGCCGCCTTGCCCCGGAGTTGCTGCACCAGCTCGTAGATCTGGGCCACGCCGGTGGCCCCCACGGGGTGGCCCTTGGCCTTGAGTCCGCCGGAGATGTTGATGGGCCGGTCGCTATCTCGGGTGGTCTGCCCCTCGGCGGCGGCGAAGGCCCCCTTGCCGGGCTCGAAGAAGCCCAAGTCCTCAATGGCAATGATCTCGGCTGCGGTGAAGCAGTCGTGCACCTCCGCCAGGTTGATGTCCTTAGGAGTGACTCCCGCCATCTCGTAGGCCTGGCGAGCGGCGACCTTGGCCGATGGGATGGAGGTGATGTCGCCGCCCCAGGTCCCAAAGGGGCCGGCGCTGGCCTGGGCGGTGGCGGCCACCGTCACCACGTCGTCGGTGAAGTTACGGGCGATCTCCTCTGAGGCGAGGATGATACAGGAGGCGCCGTCGCTCACCGGGGAGCAGTCGAAGAGGTAGAGAGGCCAGGCCACCAGGGGGTTGGGGCCAGGGTCCATCAGGAAGTCGAACTCGTCTTTCCAGTTCGGTACGGGCTCGCCCCGCTGGGCGTTCCGCCGCTTGCGCTGCTCCATGGTCTCCCGCAGCGTGACGTTGAACTGGGCCTTGGGGTTGAGGCTGCCGTTCTGGTGGTTCTTGACGGTCACGTGCATCAGGTGCTCACGGGTGGAGCCGTAGCGGGCCATGTAGGCCGTGGCCATGGTGGCGTAGAGTCCCGGGAAGGTGTATCCGGCGTCGTCCCTCTCGATCGGCGCATCGGAGGCCAGGCCCAGGGCGTCCTGCACGTGCTCTGTCCCCAGAAGGCTCATCTTCTCCACGCCGCCCACCAGAACAATGTCGTACATGCCCGAGGCGATGGCCATAATCCCCTCGCGGAAGGCCACGCCGCTGCTGGCGCATGCCCCCTCGACGCGGGTTGCCGGGCGAGGGGCCAAGCCCAAGGTGTCGGCGATGATGTGCCCCAGATGGCCCTGGTCTTCAAAGGAGTCCGAGGTGAAGTTGCCGATGTAGAGGGCCTCGATATCCTTGGGGTCCATCCCTTTGCCTACCGTTTGGAGGGCCTCCGTGTAGGCATCCACCATCAGGTCGCGGCCCAGCTTATCGGGAAATGTCCCAAACTTGGACATACCGCCGCCGATGATTGCGACGCCCCTCCCCAGCTTCCGTCGCCGCTGCACCATGGATCCCTCCTTCTCGACTACGGGCCTCAGGCCCTCTGGCTGCGACGCCCCTTCCCTGTATGGAATCCCAGCGGGCGGGGTCCCTGCGGCGCAAGGAGCCCCGACCATGCCCCCCTATCGTACGGCCCTACAAACCTCGTGTCAAGGTAAAAGCACGGGCGGCGTCTTGGCCGCGAGGCTAGCTGCTACTTCTCTTCTTCCTCTTCGTCAGCCCTGGCAGGTCGGATCACCTCGGGCTCAGCAGCCCCCTCCTCAGCCACCGCAGCCTCCTCCACCACCTCCTCGCGGGCCACCTCAATAGCGGCAACAATGGCCTCTGGATTGGTCACGAGGGCGACGTTGGCAGGTAGAGGCACGTCCACGGCCCGCAAGACAGAGTTCGCCTCTGCCAAGCCTGCCAGGTCCACCTCCAGCTGGTGAGGCAGGTCCAGGGGCCGGGCCTCCACCTCAAGATAATACATGCGCTGCGCGACCGAGCCCCCAGCCAGCCGTGCGCCAGGCGAATCGCCCTTCAGCACCAGGCGCACCTCCACCGTGATCAGCTGCTCAAGATCCACCCGCAAGAGGTCCACGTGCAGCGGATCCCTTTTCACAGGTTCCCGTTGGACATTCCGCACCATGGCCAGGTCTGAGGTATGGCTCCCCGCTATGGTGACGGTGATGGGGGTGTTGCGCCCTGCCCGCGCCAGGACCCTGAGCAGTTCGGCGGTAGGCGCCTGAAGGGACCGAGAGTCAATCCCCCGCCCGTAAAGGTGCACCGGGGTGATCCCCGCCCGTCGCAAGGCCTTGACCTGCTTGCCCAGGACGGTCCTGGGCTCCAGCCTTAGGGTAATCTGCTCAGCCATAACCCTCTTTCACTCCCGTTCTATGAGAATACATTGGGTCACGTCAGGTCTTCTACCGGCGCCCCAGACGTGGCTGGGGCACGATCACCGCTTGGCCGCCATCAGGCCCCGGCGTTACGCCCGCTTCGCCCGCCGACGAGCTGTCTTGGGTTGGGGGGCAGGCGTCGCCTCCAAACGAAGCACCTGCTTGCCTCTCGTGAGCCGGTGGGTCCACTTGAGCCCAATGGCCTGGGCAGCGGGCTCAAACATCCCGTAGACGGAGGCGTACTCGCTCTGAGTGACGCCGAAGCCCCGCAGCAGCTCCCGGGGCGTGGTGCCGAACTTCTCCAGCACCCCCCTGCTGGGCAGGGGGTCCATCGTGACCTCCGCCTTCTCCGGCGTCAGGGAGCTGGAGACAACCTCTGCGCCCAGGGGCCGGATCTGCAACGCCAGCAGGTGCTGCATGATCTTATCGGCCCCCTCCCCCTCCAGGCCACCCCAGGAGTCTTCAAACTGCTCCCCCATGTAGGAGACCCAGTCCTCGATGGGAATGTCGTGCGCCTTCAGGAACCCCATGGTCCCCGCCAGGAAGGACGAGAGGCTCATCTGTGCCCCGTCCAGCAGCATCCCCTTGCTCACTCTCGGCGACATGCTCGTGCCTCCTGCGAAGGGTTTTCGCTATTCAGTGCGGGGTCTCTTGGACTAACCGCCTTTGGCAGTATATCCGAAAAGCGCTGCTGAAGGAAGGGTTGCGGCAGCTACGTGGGACCAACAAGAGATTCCCGCAGTCAAAGCCCGAACTGCAGCAGTTCTACCGTTCGCGAGAACAATTGCAATGCTAGCGAAGGTCCGTTGGGCCGGCGAGATAGAATAACATGGGGCCGCCATCTAGAATCAGCCTGATATCCCAATCAGCTTTCGCTAAAGAATCTGCGAGAATCATTACACTCATCATCAGACGAAGTTCATCCATTAAGACACCCAGGTCATCTGCCGTAAAAACCTTGGTCCAGCTCATGCCCGATTGATCGAACATGAACAGGGCTAGCTTCCGCCCAAAAAGCGGCCCGAACAGCCGATTGAATTCCTTGAATTCTCCCTTGAAATCCCGGTCTTTCCCTATGGATTCGAAGGTGCCCTCTGCGAGTGCTTCCATTACTTCGACAGGGACCTTCCTTGTTTGGTCCTCATTGCGGCCAGAGAACTTGTAGTCTAGGAGGAAGTGGGTGAACTCCGCATAAATGGAGATTCCGTTCTCCGCATTCTCGGGTAATGGAGCTGCGGCAATTTTTAGCCATTGAACCAAAGATGCGCGTCGGGCCTTGTACCTCGCAGGAAAGTTGTGCCGAAGGTCGAGATATTTTTTGCCTTGGAGATCCGATGGTATTTTGCTGTGGTCCAGTTTGCCGAGTAGAACGGGAATTACAAATTTTCGCTTTTCGGTTATTTCTCGTATCATTGCCGCGTCGAGTTCGTTAAGCACCCATTCAGATTCCAGCGAGTTCTGGGAGAGCAATATCACAAACGTCCTACTACTGCGTATTCCTCGATTAATGGTTTCTCGGAGACGATCCCCCAACCCGATCCGGTTCACATCCCACCATACGGTCAGCCCAGCACCGATAAGATCAGTAGCTATCTGCTCAGCCTTATCCCGATCTCGGTGGGAATAGCTTAAAAACACATCGCGCTTTCGCGTCACCGAGGTGCTCCCTCAGGGCAACTCCAGGTTATAAAGGAACAACCGTTCAGCCGCAATACACTATTACTCTCAAGATAGTGCGCAACCGATTGTGAAGCCGCTTGTGCTTTCATTCAGCGCATCTCGTTATCCGTACCGACCGTCGCCGGTAGTGCATCTCCCCTTGCTCGGTAGGATTCAATGAAGGCGCCAGCGACGCTCTGCAGATTTGCCAACGTCTCAGCGGCCGTGTCTCCCCAAGCCCTGCACCCAGGAAGGGTTGGGATCTCAGCCATGTACTTGTCCTCAGTGTCTTCGGTGGGCTCGTGAAGCACCAATGGCAGCCGATAGAGCTTCATGGCGGTCCTCCCTCACCGTTCTTCAATCAGGCCTTTGCAAGCAGGACCCTGCTTCATGGGCGCTCAGGCCCTCCTGCGCCAATTATGCCATAGTTTGGGGTCAGGTCGATACAAAGTGACCACCACCGCAATGTCGCGGCTGGGATGAGGATGCGGAAGCTTCAAGAGTCTCCACTGGGCGGGTAGACGTTCATCTCTAGCCTCACGGGGTTATTCCTGGCGCACACCTCTCGCCGACGGCTCGACGGTGGTTGAGCCAGGCGTTGGCGCTTTCCGCCGCAGGTAGCTGTAGACCACCGGGATGACCACCAGCGTCAGGAGCGTGGACGTGAGCAGGCCGCCGATGACGACGCTGGCCAGCTCTGCGCCGATGAGCCCCCCGCTCTGGCCGCCGAGGCCCACCGCCAGCGGCATCAGGACAAAGATGGTGGTGAGGGCCGTCATCAGGATCGGCCGCAGCCGCGTGCGGCCCCCTTCCAGCAGCGCCTCGCGGATGGGCAGGCCACGGGCCCGCAGCTGCTCGACGAAGGCGATGAGGACGATGGCGTTCGTCACCACCAAGCCCACCAGCATCAACATGCCGATGAGCGCCGGCAACCCCAGCGCCCGCTGGGTGATGAACAGCGCCCCCAGCGCGCCAATGGCCGCCAGCGGCAGGCTGAGCACGATGACGAAGGGCGTGACGAAGGAGCGCTGCGCGAACACCATGACGATGTAGACCAGCGCCACGCCCATCAGCATGGCGATGCCCATCTGCCGGAAGGAGCGGTTGATGTCGGCGAAGGTGCCGCCGGTGGCGAGCGCGATGCCTGGGGGCAGGCCCACGCGGACCGCCGCCTGCTGCACCTGGACCTGCATGGCCTGGGTGTTGCGCGCAGTGATGGTGCCGCTGATGGTGACCGCCCGTTTGCCGCCGATGCGCGTGATGGGCGCAGAGCCGTTGAGCGCCGTGGCGGGGAGGCTATCGTTGCTCACATTCGCCAGGCCGCTGAGGGTCTTGAGCTCGGCGGTGAGGCGGTTGGCGGTGTCTGACAGGACGGCGTAGTCGTCGCCGGTCAGCATCAGCTGGAGAGCATTCGAAGACGGCCCGCCGCCGCCACCGGACTCGGACACGGTGACAGTGCGGCTGGGGCCTGCAAGATCCTGGCGCAGCGACAGGGCCACGGCCTCGACATCGGCATCGGACGAGAGACGCACCACGAGGTTGACGGTGTTGGCGCGGGCGTTGACGCCCGTGAACTGTCCCGTGGCGCCGTAGGTGGAGCGGTAGACCGTCACCGTCCCATCGCTCTTGAGGCGAGCCAGCACGGTCTCCACCTCGTCGAGCTGGGCGAATACCTGCTCACGCGATGGTGCGCCTTTCACGGCCACCTGCACGCTCAGTATCCCCTCCCCTGAGCTGGGGATGAAGCTGATGGGGATAAAGGGGATCAGGAAGAGGCTGACGATGGTGAGGCCCACGGCGGTGAGGATGGTGCGTTTGCGGTGCGCCAGCGCCCAGCCCAGCAGTCCGGTATAGGACCGCTCAAGGAGATTCACCGAATGCGGGCGCCCCTTGCCGATGAAGATGCTTCCCAGCACGGGGACCACGGTGAGGGCCACTACCAGGGAGGCCAGGAGCGCGTAGGTGATGGTGAGGGCAAAGGGGAGGAAGATGACGGTGATGAAGCCGCCGATGATGGCCAGGGGCGCAAACACGGCGATGGTGGTGAGGGTGGAGGTGACGATGGGCAGCGCAACCTCCCGGGTGGCATTGAGCGCGGCCTGGCGCGGCGGTTCGCCCTGCTGAATGTGGCGGAAGATGTTCTCCATCACCACGATGCTGTCGTCCACGACGCGGCCCACGGCAATGGCCAGACCGCCAAGGGTGAGGATGTTGAGGGTCATTCCCTGCCAGCGCATGACGATGAGCGCGGCCAGCACGCTGACTGGGATGGAGATGCTGGTGACCAGGGTGGGCCGCACGCTGAGGAGGAAGGAGAAGATGACGGCCACGGCCAGGATCGCGCCCAGGATAACCTCAGTCGTCAACTCGTCTATGTTGCGCTGAATGCCCGGCGCCTGGTTGGTGATCACCACGAACTCGATGTCCGCGGGCAGCGTCAGCCGCAGTTGCTCCAGGCGCTCTGTGACGGCGTTGGACACCTCCACGGTGTTGGCGTCCGGCTTCTTCAGCACGGTAACGGGGACGCTGGGCTGGCCGTTGGTCCGCGTGATGGAGAGGCCCTGGGTGATGCCCAGGGGCACGTCGGCGCTGAAGACTCCCGGGACGCCTTTGACGACGGGGAGCACCTGTGCCGTGACCATATCCGCAAGCTGTTTGATGTCCCCCTTGTCGACGACGCTGATCTCAAGGATGGGAAACTCGTCGAGGTTGATGCGGGCCACCCGTGGCTGCACGCCCGCGGGCAGGCTGAGGGCGCTCACCCGGCGGCTCACCTCCGCCTCCAGCGCCTTCATGTCCTCGCCGAATTCGGATTCGATGACGATCTGGGCGATGCTCGGCGCCGACGTCGAACGCACCCTGACAATGCCTGGCACGCCCTGGAGGGCGTTCTCGATGGGCACGGTCACGCCGTCCAGGACCTGTTGCGGCCCGGCCTGGGGATAGAAAGCGAGCACGGTGACAACGGGGAAGTCGATGTCGGGGAACAGCTCGATCCGGAGTCTTGAGAGGCTATACGCTCCGCCCGCCATGACGGCAATCATGAGGATGATGGTGAGGATGCGCGCGCGGAGCGCCAGGCGTGTGAGCACAGAGTTCCTCCTTCGCGTTTTCTTGGCTAGACCTTGCTTGCAGAAATACCAGGACATCCGGCTCTGGGGAGTCCAGGGGGGCGAAGCCCCCTTGGCGGGGGCACTGGGGGTGTCCCCCAGTAATCTTCAAATTCCCCCCTTCCTCCTAGGAAGGGGGGAAAAGGGGGATGGTCGGTTGGTCGAAAATGAGGTTGAGCGTGCTGGCCCGCTCATTGGATTGAGTATTCCTTTCTTTCGTATTGTGAGTTGCACAACGAAGCACTAGACCAACAAGGCGTAGGGCGCCGGCAGCGAATGCCAACGGTAGGCGGCTGGTGGCTACATAGGGCTCGTCTCGCCCTCGCCCTGCGTGCGCTCCGCGTGCATCGCGGCCAGCACCCGGTTGAAGATGGCGAGGGACTTGGCGACGGTGCGCAGCTCGGCCACGGTCATGTGATCGAACACCTCGTCAGACTCCATCGGTCCAGACTGGCGGAGGCGATGGACCAGTGCCTGGCCCTGCTCCGTGAGGGAGCAGTTCACGAAGCGACGGTCAGCGGGGTTCTCTTGGCGTGCTACAAGGCCCGCCCGCACCAGCCTGTCCACGACGTTGGTGGTGGCGGGCAGGGTGACGCCCATCTGCTGGGCGATGGCGCTCATGGACATGGGTGGCTGGCCGGCAAGGCAGAAGATGACCCTGAGCTGGCCGATGGTGAGGTCGAGCTCCATCCAGGGATTGCCGTGGCCCCTTGGGGGACCGGTCCGTAGTATGGCATCGCGCAACCCTCGAATCTTCTGGACAAGGCGCTCGCATTCAGTGGACATAGGTGCTCAGTCAACGCAGTTAGGGCTTACCTGTGACGTTGTACCAGAATCAAGAACTCGATGGTCTTTATTCTTCACTCTTCTGAGCTTTTCTCCTGGCCCCGCCCTTCCGCAATCCCAAGAGGGCGACTGCTAGCCCAATGAGCAGGGCAGCGATACCTGCCCCCGCCCAGAACGACTCGCCAGACATGACGCTTCCCCCGAGGACACCGAAGCCCTGGAGTGTCCAGACCAGACCCAGCAGGGCGACCAAGACGCCCGGAATCAGCAACCTCCATCGCATTCGACGCCTCCTAATGCTAATGCCTGATGAATGGTTAAATAATACTGAACAGTTAAGTCATGTGCAAGTACCCGTCGCGCCGCAGACCCCGCAAGGGACGAAGGCGGCACGCCCGTGTACCGTAGTCTGCCTTAAGCCCTTTTCCGCTTTGCCCTACCAACCTGATGCCGGTGAGGCTATAATGGCCCCATGCCGTGTTGGGAGGGACGTGAGCCTTCGCGAAAGCGGAGATTCACTGGCGCATTGGCGCCATTGGTCCCTTGCAGCCCCGCAGTAAGCGTACGACAGAGGCCCTGAGGCAGGGCTTGGCCCAGGAGGTCCCATGAAAACTGAGGAACGCATCGCCCGTCGAACCATTTTTCCCATGCGCATCTTTTATGGGTGGTACATGGTGGCGGCCGGCATGGGCCTCCACCTGTGGGTGAGCATCGCCTGGGTCTACGGGATTCAGCTCTTCATCACCCCCCTTACGCAGACCTTCGGCTGGAGTAGGGCTTTAATATCGGGGGCCTTCAGCTTGCAACGATTGGAGGGAAGCGCCATCACCCCTATTGAGGGTTTCCTGGTGGACCGCTTCGGGCCGCGGTGGTTCATGGTAGCGGGGGCCTTTATCATTGGCCTGGGCTTTATCCTTCTCAGCCTTATCAATTCCATCTGGATGTTCTATGCCGGGGTGATGACCATCTCCCTGGGCATGAGCCTGTGCATGGGAGTCCCCCGCACGTGGGCGATTGTTCAATGGTTCCAGCGGCTGCGGGGCCGCGCCCTTGGGATCGGCGGCAGCGGCGCGTTCATCAGCGGCCCTCTGCTCATCATCGTCGTCTTGCTGATCGACAACCTGGGATGGCGGCAGGCCTTCCAGGTCCTGGGGATCGCCACGTGGGTTATTTGCATGCCCTTGTGCCTGGTGTTTCGCGGCCGCCCTCATCAGTACGGCCAGCTCCCCGATGGGGGCCCGCCCAAGGGGGCTCAGGATGGTTCCCCACAGGTCGCTGCTGCCCGGGGCGGCCAGCCCGAAGGCGACTTCAAGATTCGCCAGGCCTTGACGAACAAGTCGTTCTGGCTGCTCACTGTCATCTTTGCCGCCCAGGGATTTGGCACGAGCGGTCTCATCGTTCACATGATCCCCTACTTTGAGAGCATCGGCTTCACCAGGGCTCAGGCGGCCTCCGTGATAGGCTACTTCACCGTGCTCAGCGTCTTTGCCCGGGTGGGAGGCGGGTGGGTAGCAGACTACTTTGACAAGCGAATCGTGCTGGCAGGCATCCTGGCCTGCTCCGTAGCCAGCTTCGTACTCATGGCCAACATCACCGCCTACTGGCAGGTGATTCCCTTCGCCCTTGTCTTTGGAACGGCCTTTGGAGCCATGATTCCCACCAATGGCGTTGTTATCAGCGCCTACTTCGGCGCCAGGAACTTTGGCGCAATCTCAGGGTTCATCCAGATGGGCACGGCGGCCAGTGGCATAATTGCCCCGGTGCTCATGGGCTGGATCTACGACGAGACGGGCTCCTACAAGCTCGCCATCTATGTCCTCATTGGGGTGGCAGCCGCGGGCATTCCGGTGACCTTCTTCGCCCGCCCACCTCGGCCCCGGGTAGAGTCGCCTGTGTGAGCCTCGGCGCCTCCAAGCCGCAGGTAGCTGGAGACCATCGGGACTACTAGGAATGAGCGTCAGGAACGTGGACGTGAACACGCCGCCGAAAATGACGGTTGCCAGCTTGGCGCGTTCTCGTGTTGTACTATCTTCCTGATCCCGGTAGCACTATGATGGCCCCGTGCCAGTAGGAGCGACGGGAGCCTGTGCGAAGCGGATGTCCAAGAGCGGATTGGCAACACTGGTCCTCCGCGCCCTGGAGCGATGGTACAAAGGAGGCCCTGAGGCAGGCTTGGCCCAGGAGGCCCCATGAAAACCCAGGAAAGCGTCACACGCCGGACAATCTTTCCCAGGCACGTCTTCTACGGGTGGTACATCGTAGCGGCGGGCATGGGCCTCCACCTGTGGGTGGGCATGGTCGGGTCCTACGCGCTGCAGGTCTTCTTCACGCCCATCGTTCAGACCTTCGGCTGGAGCCGGGCGGTGGTCTCGGGGGCCTTCAGTCTGAACCGGATCGAGGGAAGCGTCGCCACCCCTATTGAGGGGTTCCTGGTAGACCGGTTCGGGCCGCGAATGTTCATCATGGCAGGCGCCTTTGTCCTCGGCCTGGGTCTCGTCCTCCTCAGCTACATCAACTCTCTTTGGTTGTTCTACGTTTCGATGAATATGGTCTCCCTAGGCTCCGGCCTGTGCATTGGCGTCCCGCGCAACTGGACCATTGTCCATTGGTTCCAGCGACTACGCGGACGCGCCTTGGGTATTGTCAGCACCGGCGGGGTCCTCATCGGGTCCTTGCTGTTCATCGTCGTCTGGCTGGTGGACGCCGTGGGATGGCAGCCCGCTCTCAGGATCCTGGGGGTGGCCACCTGGGTGATTTGCGTCCCCCTGGGCCTGGTGTTCCGCGCTCGCCCTGAACAGTATGGCTATCTCCCGGACGGAGACCCACCGCCAGGGGCTGGGGAGGCCCCTTCCCCGCTACCGGCGCGAAGAGCGGGAGGCGCCCCGGGGGACGCCGGCGGGGCTGCCCTGACGGCCCGTCAGGCCCTGAGGACCCGGGCGTTCTGGGTGCTGGCCGTGGTCTTTGGCGCAACAGGGATGGGCACGAGCGCCCTCATCGTTCACATGATCCCGTATTTTGAGAGCATTGGCTTCACCAGAGCCCAGGCGACCTCAGCAGTGGCCTTGTTCAGCCTGCTCAGTGGTGTGGGGCGGCTGGGAGGTGGGTGGGTTATCGACTACCTGGACAAGCGCGTCATGATGGCAGGGATTTTGCTCTTACAGGTAGCCGCGTTCTTACTTTTGGCCAATGTCACCGTGTTCTGGCAGGTGGCGCCCTTTGCGCTCTTGTATGGAATAGCCTTCGGGGCTATGATGCCCGCGAACCCTGTTATCGTCAGCACGTACTTCGGGACCCGGAGCTACGGGGCCATTCAAGGCCTAATCGGCAGCGCCACGGTGGTCAGCGGCGTGGTGGCGCCTGTGATGATGGGATGGATTTTTGACCAGACCGGTGACTACCGACTGGCCGTGTATATCCTCGCAGCGGTCGCAGCGGCGGCTGTCCCTGTGACCTTCTTTGCCCGCCCACCACGGCCCAGCGTAGAGGCTCAAGCAGGAGCCTCGTCGCCTTCTCACTCGTAATCCGTGGAAGGCTACCAGGTTGCGGAAAAACTCCTCCGACCATCCCCCTTACCCCCTTCCTGGCCAGGAAGGGGGTAGAAGTTATATCTGGGGGATACCCCCAGACCCCCACCAAAGGGGCTTCGCCCCTCTGGACTCCCCTTTTTCAGCAGCCTGCTACAACCGCCGCCCGTCGCTGGTGGTGACCACGTATCGAGACTGCTTTCCCAGGATCTCGTCGAAGTGCATCTCATCGTGGCGGTAAAGGGACCTGAGGAGCTGCGCCACCGTCATGTTGCCAAAGGGAGTGTTCCGCGCGACTCGCGGGAACTGCTCGTCGCTGGTCTCCTCCATGAACCTGTGGGTGTTTTCGCGAGCCTTCACCAGCCGATCCAGCAACTCTGACAGAGGTATGTCGTTCGCCTCGTCGTAGAGGGGCGCCCTGCTTGGGTCTTCCCGGGGCGGCGCACTCACGTCCGGCGCGTCCTCATCCCGGGCCCGGCGGGCCCACCGCTCCACGTAGCTCCACTCCGTCTCCGCCAGGTGCAAAAGCTGGCCCTTGGGTGAGCGGTCGCCTGGCTTTTGGGGACGGGTCAGCTGCTCCTCGGGGATCTGGGAGACGATCTCCAACAGGTGTTTCCTGTTTTTCTCCAGCCTCTCCAAAACCTCCTGCCGTTGGGTCGGGATGGTCATGGGCCGCCTCCTTAATCTGCGTTCTCTGATTGTTGGCCTCAATCGCCCGGCAGGGCCTCTTCCAGGGAGGGACGAACGCGAGCCTTCCACACATCAATTGTGTGGAGGATGGAGCCAGCCTTGGCTTCCACTGTGGTGTACTTCTGGAACTCCATGACGTCTGCTTTGAAGGCGGGAAGGTCTACCGCGAGTATACCCGCCGCCTGTGCCATCTGCTGGACCAGGCCATCGAGCTCTGGTCCTTGCTTTCCCACCACGTCAAGGGCTTGCTTGGCGGCGGCAGGGTTATCATTGATCAAGAACCCGACCCTAAGGGCATCCTCTTGCGCCGCCGCCCTCATCTTCAGGAGGGGCGGCAGAGCCGTGCTGACCAGGATGCCCAGGATCAGCGCCACCACAATGATCTCCAGAAGGGAGACGCCGGGTGTGGGTATCAGGAAGGACCGTTGAAAGGGCGCGACCCTGTGCTCTCGTGCTTCCTCCTCGGAATAGCAGGTCCTGCAGAGAAGCCTACCGTCCGCTGCCCGCCTGCCCTCCTCTTCGAAAATGGCCGCCCCACAGCGTGCGCAGCGTGCATTGACGTACAGGCTGTAGTTAGGCTCTGGCGTGCCCTTGTTTGGACCTTCCACCGTTTGCCACCCGATGCCGGCGAAGAGGCTGTGTCAGCGCTCCCAGTCGCGGCGCGGAGACACCACCCGAAGGGAGCACCAGCACTTCGATGCGCCGAGCAGGCTTTCGGAAAGACCCTTTCGACCCCCGATAGATGCGGGGCTCCGATTGGCATACGGAGCCTGTCGGCCTTCGGCATCCCCCTACCCCCTTCCTGGCCAGGAAGGGGGTAGGGATTATATCTGAGGGACACCCCCCTTTTCCCGCAGCATGCTAGGCCCTCCCTAGCTGCCTCCTCACCCTTTCCCAGTATACCCGGATCAGGCGCTCCGTCAACGGCCCCGGGCCGCCCAGGCCAATACCGCGGCCGTCCAGGGATACGACAGGCGCCGGCCCCGTAACCACATTGGTCAGGAACGCCTCTTCAGCCAAGGCCACCTCTTCCACAGTCAACGACCTTTCCCGCAACACCATGCCCAGGCGCAGCGCCTCCTCCATCACCGTGCGCCTGGCGATGCCGGCCAGGGCGCCATCCTCCACCGGGGGCGTGATGAGTACGCCGTCCAGAGCGACGAACAGGTTGCTGGAGGTGGCACATGCCACGAACCCCCGTGTATTGAGCAGCAGGGCATCGTCGGCGCCACGGCGGCGCGCCTCCTGGCGTGCCACCACGCCGTCGGAGTAGGCCAGCGACTTGGCCTGCGATAGGGGCGATGTCTCGTTGCGGCGCACAGTTGAGAGGGCCAAGGCACGACCTGGGGGAAGATCGGCAGACGGGCCGGCCCAAGGCGTCACCCGCACCAGCACCGTCGGCGCCAGGCCTCGGGGGATGTCCAATCCCCGACCCGGGTCAGGGCCCCGGCTCACCGTCGCCCGGACAACGCCCCACGGGTAGGCGTTCCGACGGAGCGTCTCAATGACGGCCTCTGTTAGGGTGCGGGCGGGCGGCAGGTGAAGGCCAAGGATGGAGGCGCTCTGTCGCATCCGGGCCATGTGCTCCCGCAGGCGAAAGACGCGGTCGCGCTGCGCCACCATGGTCTCGAAAACCCCGTCGGCCAGGGTGAACCCTCGGTCTAGGGCCGAGAGACGAGCCTCCCCTTCGGGGACGAACGATCCGTTGACGTACAGGAGAGGCGCAGCGTCAGTCACGGGTCCCCCTTCCCAGGGCGCGGCGCAGCCCTTTCGCCTTGTACAGCGTCTCCCGGTACTCCGCCTCCGGGTCCGAGTCGGCCACGATCCCCCCGCCGACCTGGAGGTACAGCCGCCCTCCTGCGAGCACCAGGGTGCGGATAACGATGCTGGTAGCCATATCGCCCGTGAAGGAGAGATACCCCAGAGCCCCACAGTAGATGCCCCGGCGCACCGGTTCCAACTCCTCGATGATTTCCATCGCCCGCACCTTGGGCGCCCCTGTCACCGAGCCACCAGGGAAGCAAGCCCGCAGCAGGTCCACGGCATCGGCGCCCTCCCGCAGCTCGCCCGTCACCGTGGACTCCAGGTGCCACACCGTGGGGTGCGGCTCCACGGCAAAGAGCGATGGGACCTGCACCGTTCCCACGCGGCACACGCGGCCCAGGTCGCTGCGCAGCAGGTCCACGATCATAATGTTCTCCGCCCGCTCCTTTGGGCTTGCCAGGAGCTCCGCCGCCAGGCGCTGGTCTTCTCCGGGCGACGACCCGCGAGGGCGCGTTCCCTTGATGGGGCGCGTCTCCACTCGGCCATCCTCCAGGCGCAGGAACAACTCCGGCGACGCACTGAGCACGGCGACCTCCGGAAAGCTCAGGTAGGCTGCGAAGGGCGCCGGATTGGCCTGCCGCAGCCGCAGGTAGAGGGACCACGGGTCGCCGGAGAAAGGCCCCTCAAACCGCTGGGAGAGGTTCACCTGATACACGTCCCCTGCCTCCAGGTACGCCTTGACCCGCCGCACCGCCGCCAGGTAGGCCCTCTGCGTGAAGTTGGAGCGCAGGGGGACGGTCTGGGCCCACGGCTCCGGAACGGGCGGGGTCAGCTCCAGCCGCCGGAGCACCTGCCGGGCGCGGGCGTCGGCACGGGCGGTGGAGCCGTCGGGCAACCCTGTCGATACCAGCCATGTCTGGCCGGTGGCGGCGTCATGGGCGATGGCCCAGTCGTACAGGCCCACGGCCATCTCCGGCAGGCCGATGTCGTCCTTGGTTAGCGTGGGCAGCCGCTCTATGAAGCGCCCCAGGTCGTAGGCGAAGTAGCCGACTGCTCCGCCTTGGAAGGGCGGCAGCCCGGGCGATTTGGTGGTGTGATACCGCCGCAGCAAGTCCTGTAGCACGTCCCAAGGGTTGCCGTCCACATGCCTTTGGACGCCGCCCTCCTCAACGGTTACGCGAGACCCGCGGCTGCGCGCCACGAGGAACGGGTCCGCCGTGAGGTACGAATACCGCCCGCTTGTGACGGTAGGCACGGCGCTTTCCAGCAGCACCGGGTGGGCCATTCCCCGCAGTGCGGGGAAGATGCGCGCCAGTTCAGGGACCGCACCAAGAGAGTGGACGACGGGGGTTGTAGTGGCCATGCCTGTCCGATGAGGCATCGGTGCTCAAAACGTGCGCCAGCCCAGCCTAGTGACGCGCCGTATTGTACTCCTGCGACGAGACAGCTCCAAGCTCTCTGTGGTGGGGAAAGGCCGGCCTGGGGAAGACCTACGGGCGGTTGCTGATGCAGCCAGGCGAAGGGAATAGCAGGAAGAACAGGGGGAGTGAACATGAAGCGCTGCTAGGCGCGGCGTGCGTCCTGGGTGAGATCGTACTGCCGTAGGGCCGACCCCAGGTCCTCCGCGACGCCGATGAGGTGGCCGCCCCGATAGACGTGCACCTTCTGGCCCAAGGGCTGCACCGTGACCACCAGGGAGCGGGGCAACACCTGCCCCACCTGCCGCACGGCCTGGCCGACGCTGATGTCCTCGGCCCCCTGGTCGATGACCACCACCTCGGCGGGATGCTTTCCAATCGCTTCGACGGCCTCAGCCACCCGTCCGTTCACAAAAAAGACCTCCACCCCAGGGAGCGCTTGGAGGAAAGACTCCAGGCGCTTCTGTCCTTCGGGGCTGTAGTACACAACCAGCACCCTCTTGGTGTAGGTACGGTTAGACGGGGCGTTCATCAGGTCTTCCACCATCGTCATTGCAAACAGGTTCCTCACCCAATCATCGGGGGTGGTTCCCCTATGAATGCGCTGGGATCCAGGGAGCCAAGGCCGGTGGCGGGGCTCTGGCAGGGCTGAGCATACCTGGCCCTGTCTGTAGTCGGATCGGGGCTTCTCTGCTCCACCCAGAAATCGTGAAGCAGAGAAGCCCCTTGAAGACCGTGATGCTACTTGACGGCAATAGCCGCCTGACGGATGGCCTCCTGCAGCTTCGGGTTCGTCCAGAACTGACCTGCCAGCCACTGCTGTGCCACCCACACTGCTTCAACCGCCTTCTTCTGCGCGGCGCTCACTGTGCTGGCATCCCCGGCCTTGCCGGCGAGCCCCGCATAGGCATCCAAGGCTGTCTTGAGGGCTGCATCATTTCCGCTCTTCGCCTTCAGCGCTACGGTGACGCTTGCGTACAACGTCCCGTTAGCCCGCACGGCACGGTCCCCGGCATCCTGGTAATTCCCGGCCTTCCAGGAGGTCAGACTGGTCTGCAGCTGAGTCGCCATGTTCGTCAGGACTGCCGCCGCCTGCACATCCGCTGTGGTATAGGTTGTCTTGGTCACGTCGGCGCCCCGCGCCGCGGCATTGATCAGGCTCAACCCGTAGTTATACCGCTCCAGTACCGTAGCCGTCAGCGCAGTCAGCTCGGCAACGTCGGGCGTGGTCTTCTGGTAAGCCGTGTTCGCCTTCCCCATCGCGTCTTCGGTCTCTGCATACGCAGGCGTGGACCGCTCGTGGATCAGGTCTTCGACGTCAGCCCACTTGCTCATGAACTGGGTCCATTTCGCCTTGGCGCCGGCCACGTCGCCAGCCTTGAGCTGACCGGCGATCCACCGAATGGTGTCTCCACGCACGATCCGGAGGGCCGTCACGTCATTAAAGATCGGGCTGATTCCGTATGATATGGCTTCTACCAGCTTGGTAGCCTCATCCCACTTGGCCAGCATAGCCTCGGCCTTGGAGACGAGAGCGGGGAAGTCAGGCTGGGGGGCATCCAAGAGCTTCTGTAGATCGGCCTGGAGGACGACCTCCAGTGGGGTATAGTAGAGGTCTCTGGAAGGGAGCTGCACATAGACCTCAACGCCGTTCCACGCGGCATCGTAATTTGCAAAGGCTGTTCTGGCCTTGGCGACGTCTCCCGCCTTCAAGGCGTCGAGGGTGTTGACAAGATTGGGCCGGACCGCCTTCATCACCGTGACTGCATACTGTCCTGAAGTCTTGGCGGTCTGTTGGGCGGCCTCAAGGTCTTGCGTCAGCTTCGTTACTTCCTGGCCCTTGGCGGTAAGCTGTTGCTGCGCCGTGGCCAGCTCCTGGCCCTTGGCCGTGAGCTGCTGCTGCGCCGTCGCCGCAGCCGTCGTCGCCTCCTGCTGAGCCGTGGTGAGTTGCGCCTTTACTGCGTCGTAGTCCTTCGCCGAGACGCCGCTGCAGGCGCTCAGCAAAGCGAGCCCTACAGCGGCAAGCCCCAGCAGCGCCACGTACTTGATGCCCTTCTTCCCTAGCATGTCGAGCCTCCTTTCAGGTGAGCTATTTTGCGGCTGTGCCGGTTACTTCACGGTGAAATCGGCGAACATGCCCTCCTTATAATGCTTCCCGTTCGCATCGGCGATATTACAAATGAGCGCATAATGGCCAGGGGCGAGATTGAAGGTCGCAGCCCCCGTGGCGCCCGCCTCAACCTCGATCTCGCCGGCGGTTTCTCCCGAAGCTGCTTCGTCTACCTTCCCCGTATCGCTCTTCACAACCATCGCGTTGGCCGCTCGATCTGTCTTCACGATCACGACCTCGTGGCCCACCGCACCCCGATCGACTGCGATGAAGGTGACCATACCCGCTGGGACCGAGACGATGCTGGGAATCAGGTTCCATTCGTCCATAGTGACGGTGACCACCGCGTTGTTCGGCGACACGGCTGTCGGCGTGGGTGCTGGCGGCGCCGTAGGTACCGGTGTTGCCGTGGTGCAAGCGCCCAGCAGAAGGGCGCTTCCCAAGGCTGCGACGACAAGGACCGTGAATGCCCGTGAGCCTATCCATCGTCTAAACATGGGCTTGGACTCCTTTCTCCATCCTGAAGTTCGGTTACGAAGATGTGACGGTGAACTCGGTCACCATGCCAGCGTTGTAGTGGCCAAGAAGGTTGCAGGTCAGCACGTAACGGCCCGGCGCCAGATTCACCGTCACACTCTTTGTCTGACCCGGCCTGAGGTCCTCAACTTCTCCCATGATTTCTCCCGAAGCGCTTTCATCCACCTCGGCGCCATTGGCCTTGACCTTCAGGGCATTGGTAGGAAGGTCGGTTTTCAGGAGAACCATCTCGTGGGTTGCCTGGCCCTGGTTCACTGCCTCCAGGGTGACCTGGCCAGCAGGGACAGAGCTGTGGTCTAGCCTGAAGCTCCACTCGCTCACAGTGACTCGTTCTACTTGGGGGGTGGCGGAGCAAGCCACCGCCATGACCCCCACCAATGCCAAGGCTCCCTTGAACAGCCATCGGACCGCTATGCTTCGCAACATGCTCACCTGCTTTCCCGATGTGGTGTGCATCCCTGGACTCCCCTCCAGCGTAGCGGAGAAACAGCACCATTGCCCCTGCCCCCTTGGGTAGTCTTCGGGTAGTCAGCGGGTAGGCTGGGTTGCCGTGAAGGCGGGGCTCTGCTGGGTCCTCCCGCCTCTCTTCCATGGGAGCGCTATGGTTCGGGGTGGCCTCCCGCAGACAAGTCCCCTACCCGCTTTTGCGACGAAAACTACCCGCCAATTACCGACTTAGGTAAGGACTCCGACGTGAGGCCGGCCCTGCACAGCCGCCAGGCGCCAGCCTCGCCGAGGAGGGAACGGCTAGAAAAC
>Ga0209515_10004542_pt1 | contig 18668 bp, 15 predicted proteins | sample Subgroupgradi54m_FD_187454 | JGI IMG/M metagenome (GOLD analysis project Ga0209515, IMG submission 187454) | Subsurface groundwater microbial communities from S. Glens Falls, New York, USA - GMW60B uncontaminated upgradient, 5.4 m (SPAdes)... ...
AGGGATGTCTTTTGAAAAAACCTTGCGCAGACAAGTTTGGCATGGTCCCCGTCTGCGGGGCAAACTTGGCGAGCAGAGCAACAATTTTTCGCTGGAAAAATTGAAGGCGGGTTTTTGAAAAAGAGCATCCCGAGCGGGCTTTTTTGCAAAAAGTCCTCTCCTCCGCTAGTATGGGAGGATGATTTCTTCCTTGTGGCACAGTATCGTCTATCGCCCGCTTTTCAACGTTCTTATTGTTTTTATCAACATTCTCCCCGGACACAGTGTCGGTGGTGCGATTATTCTCCTTACCGTATTGGTGCGTCTCGCACTGTTTCCGCTCACTGGTAAATCAATCAGGGTGCAAAAAGCCATGAAGGAGCTTGAGCCGAAGTTAAAACATGTACGCGAAAAACATAAGGATGATAAGCAGACTCAGGCAAAAAAAACCATGGAGCTGTATCAGGAACATGGAGTCACTCCATTTTCAGGCTGCCTGCCTCTGTTTATTCAAATCCCGATCATCATCGGACTGTACTGGGTTTTTTTGAAAGGACTCAAGGTTATTGACCCTTCTGTGCTTTACGGATTTATCAGCGCACCAAGCACGCTTGATATGCATTTTCTTGTATTTGATCTTGCGGGAAAAAGCGCTTTCCTCGCTCTTTGCGCTTCAGTGTCGCAATATGTTCAAGCAACTCTTTCGCTCGGCCGACAACAAGCACCAACACCGACCGATGCATCAAAGCCGACAATGCAAGAAGATTTTGCCAAGACGATGCAATTTCAAATGCGCTATATTCTTCCGGTGATGATTGGTGTTATTGCATATAAGGCTACCGCCGCGGTTGCGCTTTATTGGGCAACCAGTAATATATTGAGTGTTGCTCAAGAACTCTGGATGCGTCGCAGTACAAAAAATAACCCAACGAAACTCATCGCATGAAAAATAACACTGAAATTATTGAAATACTCCGCACCCTCCTCACCCATCTTGGGGTTGCGGTGACGGATATTGTGGAAGAGCAGGATGAACGGACGCAGTCATTGCGATTTGTTATTACGACTCCCGATTCGGCGATATTGATCGGCGAGCATGGTGCGCGTCTCCTTGCGTTAAATCATCTCGTGAAACGTATGGTGGAACGCGATGGCGCACCAACATCTTTTTTTGTTGACGTGAACGATTATCAGAAAAAGCGTATTGAGGAGATTCGTACAAAAGCCCACATTCTTGCCGAGCGTGCGCGATACTTCAAAAGCAGCGTCGAAATGGATCCCATGAGCTCCTATGAACGTATGATTGTGCATGCGGAGTTTACATCGGTTCCCGATATTGTTACCGAATCGGCCGGTTACGGAAGAGAGCGGTATGTGGTCATTAAATACACCGACAAAAAAGAGCTCCCGAGTGCATGATGAGTTCTCAAAACAAACCCCTCGCATGAGGGGTTTGTTTTTATTGGACTTATGCAAACGGATGAGATTCGCGTTTTTCCGCCCGAACGATATCGGAGAAGCTGTACGTGGTGTGTACTCTTTCCCGAGCGACCAAATTTTTCTGAGCAGTATTCTGCTCAGAAAAATGGAAGTACTCTCTGTGGTGGCGGTCGGGAGAAAAACGTGAAGATCGCCGTTTGTGGAGGTTCTAGTCGAGTGTCTTTCGTACGCGCCACATGACAATTGCAAGGATGAGACAAAGTATTCCTCCCACAATAAGCATGATGACAAACTTTTTATTCGGAGTTGTTGTTGAGTTTGTCCCATTTTCCTGAGTTGTTATTCCTGTCGCCCCGGGATTTTTTTGAGGAGAGGTCACCGAGGGCTGTGTTGTCGTTGTGCCGGTTTGCGTTGAAGGAGTGACTGCGGGTGGTGTCGTTACTGTTGTTGGTGGCGTCGGCGGGTTGGGTGGAGCGGGGCAATCCATCGGGCAGTTGAGATAATTTTCCCCGATATCACTATTACATTTGTTGTTATCATTGCAGAATGAACTACTCTGTGTGGAAACGGTAAAAAGATTTTTCCCTCCTCGCGCATAAAAAGTCACGTGATCGGCGTCGGCAAAGAAAGGAGCTTTGACGGTAAAAACGCTTTTTCCTTGGGCGGTAATAATATTTGTTGGTTTGTTAAATCCAAAACGTGCTTCCTCGCGTCCTTTTATGCTGACGACCGTGCCATAGAAATCCGTTGTCGCAGGGTCGGTCTTTTCTGTATAGAGTTCGGGTACCGACGTGTAGGGTTGCGACGCTCCTTCTTCAATCGCCAAGACCCCCTGCTTGTATTGGAGGTGAAAAAAATATGACCACGTATCATCGTCCACATTGGCGGATGCAAATGCAAGGGGAAGGAAGAGTGTAAGAAGAATTGCGAAGAATATTTTTTTCATAAGGAATCAGAAAGTATAATTGCTGTTAATAGCCTGGGTTGTTCTTGCAGTAAAGCACGCGTGTGGCATAGTTTCTTGTGGTATTGTAGCCTGCATTGCATTGAGTATGTGCACTGTCATCATAAAGACATTCCCACTTTTTTACCGCTGCTCCCGAGCAGCTTGTATCCGAAGAGCAGCTCACACTTGCCGCGCACGCTCCCGGGCCGCCATTGTAACCTGCCGCAACATCCTGAACGTTCGTGCCACATGAAGTCATTGAAACGGCCCTCAAGTATTCGGCACCAAGACAAACCGCTTTATCAAAATTGGCCGACTGAGAAAGCCATCCGACCGTAATTACCTGAGTTGTCGGAATTCCGCATGCTGAGCGATAGACATTCGCTGTTGATGGCTTCATGTGCATCGGACCACCGCTTGCTCCCCCGTCACCGGTAAGGTAGATTCCACAGCTTGATTCCTGAAGAATGACTGCCTTAATAAGTTCCGGACTTGCCGCTCCGCCTGCGTGTGTGGATGCCATTGGTGCAAATTGTGCACAGCTAGGATTGGTGCATTGTTGAGATTGTCCTTCGCATAGATTGCGGCCCGAAAGAGGGCAGGTGACGCCGGTGGTTGCGGGGGGAGGCGTTGATGCCGCGGGTGAACCGGGCGGACCTCCCGGGTTATTACAGAAGCAGGTTGTTTGGACAGTAACATCCGTATCCGCTTGATAGGAACTTCGTAATTGTTCACACATGAGTTGCGTACCGGCACTTCCATAACGCACATCCCCGGTGCTTATTTCTTGATATTTAAAGAAGCACCCGTTTCCGGTTGGTGCCGCTTCGGTGGTCGGTCCCGTTGGCGCCACCGCCGTCGTCTGCGTACTCACTCCCGGCAATGCCACATCACTTGCGAGAAACAAAGGATTAATGGTATTTAAGATCGCCCATGACGCAATCGCAATCAAGAGTCCAAAGATCGCATTCCAAATACATTCTTTCGCCGCACTCTTTCCCGATACGGATGAGCCCATCATTTGAATCCCACAGATCACAATCATCACCACGGCAAGTACTCCGGCGATTCCAATGATAAATATCAACATTCCCTGCAAATATTGTGAGAGTGTCACCGAACCGGTGAGTGAGGGGCCAAGTGGGGCGATGAGGGTGTAGGTGCTTGGCGCGGCCGCAGGTGGTGGGGGTGGAGGAGGTGGTGGGGGTCCAGTGACGGTTACCGTCACACTGGGATTCAATGCACCACAGGCAATACTGAATGTGGTGGTGACGGAAACAGGAACACTGATATTCCCCACCGGTGCTGATGGACCCACCCATGCGGGAATAACGGGTGATGACCCTCTTCCACACCCTGGGACTGGCGGACCGCTATATGCCCATGTGAGGGTAACGGTACCGGGAGCGGGAAGTACAAAAACACTTGGGGTGAGGGTGAGGGTTGCAGGTGGCACAATGGGAATGGTTACCGATGCGGTAAGCCCTATTCCACAAGAGACAGAAAACGTTGTGGTAACGGAAATGGGAACCGAGAGTGTGCCCGATATTCCCGGTAACACGCCACCCCACAGGGGATTTGCGGGAGAAGCACTTCTGGTACAGCCCGCAGCGGCCGCACCAACCCAAGAGAGTGTTACTGATCCCGGGCCGCTCAATGATGAAGGGACCCCGGAAATTGAGAGCGCTGCGGAGGCAGTGAAAGGGATCAGGAAGAAGGGGAGTGCAAAAACACTCAAGAGAATTTTTTTCAACATATGTTTATTATACGCGAGTATGTTTACAAATTAAACAAACTTATCCCACTGAGGATAAGTTTCCCGATATTTAGATTTGCGTACAGGCTTTGGTGAACAATGCCACACTTTTCCCTGCCGGTGCAGTAGTGCCATCTTGGCAGACATGCCAATGGGTGTGACTTCCGTTCACTTCATAAGTAAACCAGTACCCATTATAGAGCCATTTACGGAAACAACTCCCCCCACTGGCATAGCAAAACGAAGGATTATCTTTGACTGTCGCGTTAGTTTTGATGAAATTTACCAATACTGCGGGCGTATCAAGGTCAAAAATAGGTAATCCTTGGGCGTGACTACTGTGGCCATTTTCAGTTCCGCCGGTAATGAGGACATCACAGCCGCATGCTCCGGGAAGCCCTGTGAGAAAGGAGACTGTTCCCCCGGGCAGACCATCGACATTGGTACAGTGATTGGTAATTCCATTTGCGTCAGGTGGAACGCAAGGTTTATTGTTGATACCGAGGGGTTTGTTGTATAAGCACGACGTATTTCCACAGAGAGCGTTGCGCGTGGCATCTTCTCCCGCCGGCGCTGCAACCTTCGGCACATTAAAGCATTTTTGCACGACACTTCCCGAGAAGCTTTGTTCTTGTTTGTCTTGTACGATAACGCAGGCAGCTGATGAGTCAAAGAGTGAAGAATTTTTCGTATTTCCCAGAGTGTCTTTATAGCGGAAATAATAACCCGGAGTTGTGGGCATTGGGTCTGTAGCGACAGGGGTCCCCCCCGTTCCCGGTAGTGGCGCCACCGCCGTCGTCTGCGTACTCACTCCCGGCAATGCCACATCACTTGCGAGAAACAAAGGATTAATGGTATTTAAGATCGCCCATGACGCAATCGCAATCAAGAGTCCAAAGATCGCATTCCAAATACATTCTTTCGCCGCACTCTTTCCCGATACGGATGAGCCCATCATTTGAATCCCACAGATCACAATCATCACCACGGCAAGTACTCCGGCGATTCCAATGATAAATATCAACATTCCCTGCAAATATTGTGAGAGTGTCACCGAACCGGTGAGTGAGGGGCCAAGTGGGGCGATGAGGGTGTAGGTGGCGGGGGCGGCTGCCTGTGCGGACGCAAGTGTGGGAAGGAGGAAGAGGAGGAGGAAAAATCTGCGTAATATGGTGAATGCCATAGCGATAATATTATTTTTTCACGGGCACCACAGTCTTTGTTGTTGAGGTGGGTGCTGTTTGAGGAAAACTTCCTGCCGCATCTTTCATTTCGTCGGGTGTGAGATCCGGTGGAAGGAGGGCGCTGTTATCTGTTTGTAAATGTTTTGGGAATTGCATCGCCCAGAGAATGCTGTCGGATTTGTTGGTGAAAAAGAAGTATTGCCCATTTCCATCCAAGAATGGAGACGTGACATCAAAACTTCTGTTGATTAATTTTTGCGGATCTCCGATTAAGTTGATTTGTGCCGTTTCAATATCGGTGCTCCAAAAGCTATCAGCAAATGGAAGTGTCCCCTTGTACCAATCATCAGGAAGTTGCGCACGTGGCGGCGTACCGGAAATCGCTCCGCAATACACATGAATCATATCAGTGGCCCATGCACATTTCTCGGGAAGTGTGGTGAGTGAAAGTGGAGCCTCATGCACTGTTTCCTCGTCTCCCTGAGTTCCTGCTTTGCTGTAAAAACCCAATGTAAGATTACCGGAAACATTTTCGCCAAATAATATATGTGCGCCGGTCGGGTCGGTATGTGTGGTCAGGCCCTTTTTGTCGCGCACAATCCGTGTCAGTGTTTTGTTGGAGGGAGTGTAGAGATAGCTGTAGCCGGGAATATTTGCCGATGCCTTCGTGGTGAGTATCACTGATCCGTTATTCAAAAGCTCCGGAAGCCATTCACTGAAGGAATTGCGAAAAACCTCATGTGCGGATTTGGTGGCAAGTGTCACCAGAGTTCCCGAAACTCCTTCGGGTATGGGGAGAAGGTAAAAGAGTTGTTTTCCATCAGGGGAAACACTGAGCGCACTGATGTTGTCAGGCAAGAAATCTCCAACCAATGTTCCCTGTGATTGAGTGGATGATGCATCAACAATGGGAAGATTCAAGTAGGCAAGGTAGGTTTTGATGATATCTATCTTGGAAAGAGGGTCTTGCGCCAAGTAGCGGAGCAGGACAGCATTACCATCGCTTCCCCACGATGCTTCATAAATGCGCGGGATCGTGGTGTTGGTGAGTTGTGTGCTTACTCCTGTTCGCGGATCTACTTCATAGACATGGGCATTTTCGCGGAGTATATACCGCACAAAAACTTTTCCATCATGCATCACTTGTGTCGCTCCGGCGATCGGACCGATTGAAAGTTGCTTAAAAAGAGGATCTTCACCAGGATTTTGATCGCTCGTATTTACCGTAGGAGTCGGTGTGACGGTGGTGTCGGTATTTCCTCCTGTGACAGGGCGATTCTCTCCACCTAAGAGACTCCCAAAAAGTGATGTTGATGTCGCGGTGGTACTATTTTTTGCTCCTCGAGTCATAAAATAGAACACGCCGATAATAAGCAGAAGAAAAATTACCGCCGCCGCAATCCAGATTATTTTTTTTGATGATGTAGGTTGTTCGTCCATAGTACTCAATTATATGTTACTGTTCCGCACTAAAACTCACGGCAGTCGCCGCGCCTCCTTGTTGAATGACCCGTTTTGCATTTTGAATGGAAAGCGACACGCCAAAATTTTCTGCAGCTTTACTTGATTTGGTGAGAATCAGTTTAAGGGGGTCAAGCGTCGGGAGTACTCTGTTGCGATTGACTCTCCAGTCATAGACGAGCTCACCGTTTTTGTAGTTATCAAGAGCAAAAAAGTAGGGAGCTGCCTGAATGGTGAATTCGTTTCCTTCCGCCATAAGTCCCGCACCCATGGCTTGCGCAAAGCGAGTTCCGAGCAGTGGCGCTTGTTCATAAAACACTACTTCCGGATTTGTAGAATTAATATCAAGATTTTTTGCTCCCTTCCAGTCGGTTCCCGGAAGGCTTGTTTCAACGGCGATATTCACATGTGAGTCCGGCCAACCGGCGGCAATCACCGTACTGTTTTTGCCCAATGCTTCTCCCACCCCTTTGTTGATATCGAGTGTCCATTTATAGTAATACGCGGCAGGGTCGCTTGTTGCGGCATTGAAGCGAGGAATTGCACTCACTTTAATAAGACTTTTGTATGTGGGAAGTGCTTTGCCTTTATAAAATGGCGGAGTATAGGTCTGTGCCTCCCAGAGTACGTCGACTTCGGCCGGCGCAAGGACGATCTGCTTGTCGAAACGCGCACCATCTTGCGCAAAAATAACAACATCAATAACTTTTTTCTCCCCAAAATCTCCGGTGCGCGTGACAAATGATGTTTCTGCCGTTCCCTCCTTCTGTGCTTCGCCGTTGATATACCAAATAATTTTTGATGCGTTTAAATTAACATTGTATGAATTGAGTTGAATGGTGACTTCTTGATTGGGACCGGGAGTGGGAGGAGTAAGTTTTTGTGAAATAAGGCCAAAGGCGGCAAATGCATTTGTCGGAATGAAAAAACAAAGAAAGAAAAGAGAGAGAATTGTGCTGATGAAACGGTTCATATGCCGATGAGCTTTTTACCAATTTTAAGAACAGTACTTCCTTTTGCCGCAGTTTTGCCCGTAGGGATTTTTACTTTCCCTATCATGTACGCAAAGACAAACATCAGCGTCGTAATGGGAAGCAGGTCGAGCCCGGGTACATCATCAAGTATACCGCCGATACTTGTAAATACCAAGCGAAATGCGAACCTCCCCCCGATGCACCAAAAGTAAATCGCGATCGTAAAATCAACAAATAGTCCGACAATAACAGTGAGCCACCCTCCCACCAGTGCAAGGGGTGCGCCAACCGCCGCACCCACTCCTGTGGCGCTTAACCCCAACCCAAGGAGTTCAAGGATTGCCGTCCCAATGTCGAGAATATCTTTTCCCACCGCAAGGCCTCCGACAAGAAAGAAGAACAAAAGACCCACTCCTTTCATTGTATTTTTGGCCGTAGTTGTTACCGTTGTCACTTGCTGAGTAATTGCGTTTTTTGGCTTCCCATTGGCATAATGGGTGTTATTTGCCGCTCCTTTGTAGCGGGCATCGTTTGCCGCGCGTGTATTGAGTGAGCGCACGCTCCCTGTTTGCGCTTGTTGAACCGATGGTCGCCTCGGAATGAATTTTTGCGGAGTCGACCGCGCTGCTGCAGTTGCCATCGATTAATTGTAGCATAATATTTCGCTCGGGAATGCCTTTTTAAGTGTACGGATAAAAATCTGCTGATTTTTTCCTCAAGCGCCACAAGGGCACTTCCATTTTCATCTCCCTACGGTCGTGAAAATTAGGTCGCTCGCGCCGCCCTACTCCGTAGCCACTTAAAAAGGCATTCCCTCGCTCTGAGGATCCTGAGGATTCCCCTTGAAGCGAGGACAGAAACTTTTGAGAGACTCCGCAGGTGCGAAGCTCGGACCTGTCATCCGTGTATTGTGACAGGTTCGCACCGAGGACTGCCTTGTCGCCCGCAGGAAGGCGACAAGGGTGCTCTCAAAAGTTTGCTGTCCGAGCGACCTTACTGCGCCGCCGCCAAATCATCCTTCGCCTTCTTGATTGCCAAGAGTTGTGCCGGATCGGAAGAAACGATCTGGTCCTCAGTATATGAGGCATAGACTTTAATGGCGACATGCTTGAGTCCCGCAAAAAAGAGTCCTTCCCCGACACCTGATTCAAGGAGCAGATATTTTTCTTCGTCGGTCAGATGGAATGTTTGCTGCACAAGATCAATGGTTGTTGGAGATTGCTTGAGTAATATTTGAATGGAGGAATTGGTGAGAATTGGCAAGCCATAGGGCGAGCGCAAAAAGTCGTTCACGTCTTGGGTGATGGTCGCAATACCCAAATAATATTTACGTCCGCGTTTCGCAAGTCCAAAGAGGAACGATGCCGTATCTTCGGATTTCATCATCCACCATGCCTCATCGACAATGAGGAGACGTTTGCGGAGCTCTTTGCGAATTGCCGTCCAAATATGATGGGTCACGATATATACCGCAACAGGCTTGAGCTCATCTTCCATGTTGCGTACGGAGAATACCGTGAAGCGTTTGGTGATGTCGACATTGGTCGGCTTGTTCAAAAATCCGCTCCACGTACCCTTGGTGTATTTTTCGAGGCGTTGCAGTAATGATTCGGTGCCGTCCATTCCCGAAAGTACGAGTTCAAAGTCGGAAAGAAGTGGCGGCTCGATATCGGCAAAATTCGAATCGGGGGTAATGTCTTTGAGTGCATAGGTTTCTGCAATGGCACGGTCGACGATGGCATCTTCTTCCGGCGAGAGTCCTCCGAGCATGATGCGGAAAAGTCCCACCAAGAAAATAATATTTGAACGGAGCACGTCTGCCGGTGATTCATCATCGCGCGGAATAGGAAGATCAAATGGGTTGATATGGTGCTCGGAGGTGAGGGAAATATTAAAGTAGCGTCCACCGGTTGCTTCGGCCAAAAATTGATATTCTTGCTCCGGGTCAATGACGATCACGTCGGCGTCAAACATGAGCGTGCGCAAAATTTCAAGTTTTGTGGTGTAGGATTTTCCCGAACCGGAAACGGCAAAAGTCACCGAATTGTAGTTCGGCATGGAGAAGCGATCAAAGAGAATGAGGGAGGCATTATGGCGGTTGATACCCCAGAGGATTCCTTTGTCACTTGTTAAGTCAAACGAAACAAAAGGAAAGATGGAAGAGAGCGGCGCGGAGTTGAGTTTGTAATGGACTTCAAGGTCATCAATCATCAGCGGAAGCACGCTCCGGTAACCCTGTTCTTGTTGAAAAATTGCGGGCTTTAAATAGATGAGCTTGGAGTCAAGGAGTGATTTGAGTTCCCCTTCCACTTTATCAAGTTCTCCTTTGTCGTTGCCATAAATAGTGATGTAAATACCGACATCGAAAAGACGTTCTTGCGCTTGTTGGAGTTTATCGCGCAAATCTTCGAGGTCTTGATATGCGACATCAAGCACCGGGTCGCGCACAAAGCCCTTGCGCTCGCGTTCATTGATCTGGCTCTGGACTTCGGCGACTTTCTTTTGAAATGTGCGGAGTGCAAGCTCGGTCTCGACGGGGTGAATCATGATCGAGATATCATAAACTTTATCGAGATTGATGACTGGAGTAAACCAATCTTGCGAGAGAAAGCGTGGGTAGGAAATGACAAACAGTGTGCGCAAGATTTTTTCGCCGACAAAAATTTCTTTGGGAGTGATTTTGATTGCAGCCGGCGCAAGGATATCTTTCATGTCGAGGTTGGTCGCCTCATAGATATCGGTGGGAAGTATTCCGGTCGTATTAACTATTTCGTAATTTTTTTTCTCGGCCATAGTATTGGATATTGATATATTTAGTCGACAACCGCAGTATCGAGTTCGCCGGGATTGAATTTCTTGTAAAAGAGTTCGGTGATTTCTTCGGTACCGAGCCTTGTGGTGCGGATATCGCAGCGCCCCAATCCTTGCTCGACAATCGAGACGCGTTGCTCGAGTTGCACGCGCGACTCTTCGAAGCTTCGGAGCTCCGCTTCGGTCGGTTTTTTTGGTCCTGATTTTTTCCCTCCGGGTAATATTCCTCCGAGGAGTCCCGCTCCCGCCGCACCAAAGTTTCCTCCACCCGCATAGGGTACGATAATAAAGAAATTTTTGGTCATGATGTTGGTATGCCCCGTAAACTCTTTGATGAAACCGATGTATTCATGTACTTGAATTTTCATTGCATCGACAAGCTGCACCTTCTCTCGTTCTTCAAGCATTTTAATATAAGGGTGAATATCCAAACGCTTTGATTGGATGAAAATTTGTACGGGAAACTCAAGTGAGTTCAAGAAGTTTTGGAATTGCATAATGATGGCGGCCTGTTCATCGCTTGACTTGAGTCCAAAGTTCAAGGACGAGGTCATGAGCATCATGCGGAGGTCGCCGTTGTTCAACACCAAGATACCATTTCGGATATCTTTAATGGGGATAAAATCTTGTGAAGGTTTGCCTAGTGTGGCCATAGAATTTTATTATAACAAAATAGTGATTTTTAAACACTTTCACCGTGTACTTTTTGCATCTGTACGTCATTTTTCCCCTCAACATCGATGCTCCAAGTCAGATCATTCAATTTGCTCCCGGTATTCATCATTGGCATACTCCCCGCATGTTTTGTCGTTTTAAAATTTGAGAGATCAAGAGTGATTTCCGTTGTCTGCTCTTTCTTTTGGCGCTTCCATATATAGAGACGTTCACTCTTTATGTAATTGAAAGCGGACTCAATGAGAAATACAAACGGTTTGTTGTTGTATTTGTAGAATGCGAGTGCGCCGCCAAGTGCAACAAATCCAAATGCGGGGATGAGTCCGATGATCGTCACGGGAATAAGCCGGAAAGACAGATACCCCATTCCCACTCCTCCGGTGATGTAGAGAAACTGTTTGATCGTGAATGGCCCGATGATCTTGTCTTCAACGTCGAGAAATTGAGGAACTTGAAACTGCATCAATTCATTATACAGGGAGTTCGAGAGAGTAGGTAGTGGAAAATCATCGCATTTTTAAGTCGGGATTGAAAATGTGATGAGGTGAACCTCTTTATGATGTTGGCGCTTCGTATATCTAGTTGGGCAGTTCGCGATATGCGTCGGGGGACGTTGGTGCGGCGGGAGCGGGAGGCGTACTGGGGGTTACCACTGCTGGTGCGGGCAGAGCCGTGCCCTTGTACTCCACCGCATCACTTTTCATTCGGAATGCACCGCCTAATTTTTGTTCGAGAATATTTTCTTCCATTTTTGGTGTCTCAAGGGTTGCGGTTTTTCCCGGAAGTGGAGGAAGGATCATTGCGTCGACGGGTGCGGCATGTTTTTCGGCTACTCCATGTACGCTCTTGAGGTCTTCCTTGAGTGAGTTGAAAATATCACGATTGATATCTTGGGCGATGAGTGCGGCTTTTTCACGAGGAAGGTCTGTTTTTTCCATGATCGCGCCGACGTATTCATTGGGTTTTATAAAACCCATAAGGAGGTATGCGGTCAGACGAATGATCCCGTCGCACGTCGATTCATCGAGACCGCTGTGTGCGCAAATTATTGCAACACGTTCCGCCAAAGGATTTTCCGCATCCATAAGTACGTCGCGGATGTTTTGCGGCAACGTTCTGTATCGTGCATTCCATTCTTGTGGGGTGGGTGTGGTGGTCATGGTCATATTAGCCTTGCTTTGTTCCATCTAATTCTGCTTCGCTAAAGATTTTTGGGAGGGGTGTTTCATTTGCCGCCTGTGCCGCTTTTTCTGCTGTTTGCTTCGCCTGTGCTAATTCCGCAACGTGCTTCTTCAGGGCTTCACTCTTGCTCTTCCCCATCGCTTTGTAGTGCTCGTTTGTCAGGTACGGATCAAGTTCTCCCAAGCGTTCAATCGGTGCAATTTGTGCCACATCTTCGGTATTCATAAAGCCGAGTACATTACGAACTTTATTGTTTCGAATTTCTTCGTTTTGTTCGTTTAATGCGGTCTTCAATTCTTCTCCGGTATCAACGATAAAGTTTGAATTTCCTTGGCGCACTTGATTCTTCATCACCCGCTTTGCAGAGTCCGTACCATTCCACATGACATTATTTGAGAGGCGTCCCTTGAGTCCGTTCTTCCCTTCGAGACCTTCGCCGATAAGGGTGCCATCACTCAAGCGATTGTGTACTTCGGCGAGCTGCTGACCGCTCATGTTGCGCTGGACAATATCAAGATCGAGGAATCCGCGACCCATGTCGGCAAATGTTTTGCTATTGATTTTCTGGAGAGACTCACTGAATCCATCCGCAAATTCTTTGGAGCGTTCGGCAGTCATGCCGGCCATCTTGGTTCTGATGTCCTCGTTGACCTTTGCGACTTCTTCAGGTTTGAGCTTGCTCAGACCCTTAATATCGTAACCGGCAACATCCTTAATGTGCGCTTCAAGGGCTTCCTTATCTTCTTTCTTCTTGAGGTCTTTACTTAAATCAGTCATCAAGTCTTTGTGGCGACCCTTTTCAAGCTGTCCGCCGCCAACAACTCCTGCCGCGAGGCCTTCACCCGCACCTAATCCAAAGCGAGACTCAAGTGCCGCCTTGAGAGCAGTAGGGTTGTTCTTGTAGCGTTCCTTCAGAGTTTCAATGATTTCTTTTTCTTTTTCGGTGCCTTTGAAGTTTTGTGCACCGGCCCAACGCGTACCCACTACGGCACCGCCCTTTTCATATGTGGTTTTACCGCCCTGTCCGATAGCAATTCCCCCAGCACCAAGTGCAGTGCTCAGTCCGAGACCCTTCATTGGTGCATTGCGAAGATCAAATGTGCTCTTTTGTGCGACATCACCGGTGGCTTTAAGTCCGCGCCCAAGCGTTCCCATGATTCCTTTGCGCGCCGCGAGTTTGTTGACCGCGTCTGATTCCGCAAGGCGTCTTCCTGCACGCCCGACAACTTGGCGTCCACCGACTGCCGCTCCGGCAATGCCAAGCCCCGCACCGACCCCAATCGCTTTCTTTGCCCATCCGCTCGCACTTGAGCCGACTCCGTTGCCCACCGATTGTGCGACGGTGAGTGACGCAAGAAGGAGAATAATCATCACGAGATAGTTGTAGAGAATATCCCAGTGCGCAGAATTTCCGGAAAGGGCCAATGCGAGGCTCGAACTGTCCGCACCGGTTAATTTTGAGATATCGCTTGTTTGAATAATCACCGATGAAATATAAAGCATAAAAATAAATGCGGGAGCGACAAAGGCCGCTCCGAGAAGCTTTGAGAGCCACTGCTGTGCAAATCCGCCCCCTTTCGGAAGTGCAAATCCCAAGAATGCAAATGGCGAAACAATCATGACGATAATGAGTGTAACGGTGCGGATGATCATCATAATCGCTCCCGCAAGGAAGACATATCCCGCAATAAACATGAGCATCGCTCCTCCTCCGTAGATCATAAGGCGGGTTTCGGCAGGTAAGTCTTCCATTTTTGCGGTAGGATCCTTGGCATCTTTATTGTCCCACGTTGTTTGAATGCGGAAGCCTTGGAGGAATTGCGCGGAGGCGCTGCTTACGGTGTCTGGTCCTTGTACCGTTTGAATTTTACTCCAAAATCCGACCGCGAGGACGTTGCCCGCATCGATCACCACTTGGGTCAAGAAGAGACTGAAGTTAATGAGGAGTGCGGCAATAATAATATTCGCAAGCCATCGTTTTACGCTTCCTCCCGCAAGTCCGAGAATGGTCATAATGGCAATATAGAGCAGGACGAAAATAAAGAACATATTGGACATATCACGAATAATCGTCCAACCGGTTTTTACTGCTGCAAGGTTTCCATAAGTATTTGAGTCAACCGTGCGACTGATTGCATAGTCAAGAATGGCCCCCATGGACATCATAAACCAACTTGCTCCTTTAAAAATAAGAGCGGCAATCCCCACGACGGCATCAAGCAGTGCTCCTTTAAGTGCATCAAGCACTCTATCTCCAGCAATTTGAGCGGGTGCTTTTATTCTTGCCCACACTTTCTCTATAAGAGAACGAGAGGAGTATACATCCATGCACTTTGTCACCAAATTACCACTCGGTAATACTATTGCGGTACAGGCGGCCATGGTGGGATAACAGTAAGTTTCAGCGCGTGAGTACCAATTATCACTCGCTTCAAAACAAGCATCATTTCCGGGTCCGGGTTTTGATGAGGTAAGTCCGGGAATTGTTGCATACGCACTTGTGGGAATAAGCAGTAAGAGAAAAACTTGTACGCCAAAGAGCACTCCGGCGATCAATTTATTTTTTTTGGTGGAAAAGAAGCGGTGCATGGTATTTTAGTAGGCGGGAGTCACTGGTGCGGTGCCATTGGTGACGACAACGGTAGGCGCAGTGGCATTGAATTTCATTTCATCGTAGATCATGAGCATTGTTCCCTGTGCCCATTCAGTGGTATCTCCGTTGATGCCAAAATATCCATATTGAATGGTGTCATAAAGTTCTTGAACAAGTTCGTTGACGGTTGTATTTTGTGTTGCAAGTGGCGTACTGTCATAACCAAGTGCCCCTGTTTGGGTATTGAGTGCCGTTGACTGGTTCACTGCGGATGTTCCTCCGATACCGTCAGGCGTAACTCCTTCAGCGACAACCTTGTCTCCTTCCGCAGTCATATGGGTCACTGCCGCTTCATTTTGATAGGCGGGAGAAATATTGGTTCCGAGTCTTTTCAGACAATAAGGATCATTTGAGTTCGCAGAGCATTGAAACGATGGCAATGTTCCTTTGGACACTGCATCAAATTGCCTCGATTCTTTGGCACGTTCAACTTGTCCTCGTGCGGCACTATCGAGAAGTTCGGCGGTGCCAAGCGGAGAATTCGCATCATTCATCGAAATATTATAGAGCGTTGCAAGCCCACCTTGTGTATTGGCCGCATCATTTAAATTAAACTGAAATTTATCCCAATCACTCTCAGCCGCGAATACGCCGGTGGTCGGGTCACTGAGGCTGCTTTGGGTCATGGGTAGCGTATAGTTCGCAGGGTCTTCGGTACTATTACGATTGTTCTTTGCGACATTGGAAGCAGCCCATAAATTCCAATTTGTAGAAATTCCGAGACTACCGGCTGGATTACCTGACGAAAGAGTAGCACCGGCTTGGTCGGTAAGCGCTTCGACTTGTCGGCCGGTTACGTCATACCCTTCTTGTGCTGAGTTCACACTATAAACGGGAGCTGCGGTAATGATGCCATTATCATTGACCTGATTTCCCGCCTTTGACCAGTTGTTGATGCCATCGGCGATTTTGGAGCGCAGTTGATCGGTGAGTTGTTTTGCTTGCGCATCGGCAATAAACTGCTTGAGCAATGAGTGGATTTGCACACTGAGTCCGAGTTTTTGATATTCAACGAGATCATCCAAAATACAGCGTAATGATTGTGATTTATTGATTTGAACAAAAGTACCTGGAGGGCTTCCTGGTGATCCTCCAGAGGGAACTGTTGCGGGAAGATCTCCCGGGGGGGTCATTGCACTGCTTGATGCCCACGCAGATTTCCATGGACCATCGGTATATGCAAAAGCAGGTTGTCCATTATTTTTTTGTGCACATGGTGCGGCGGCCAGTCCGCTTGGGTCCGACCCTGAAATTAAGTCGCGGAGCGCATCGGTGGTGCCGGTTGGTTTTGGTCCAAAGGTGTCATCCCATCGCTTGAAGAGGTCGGTTACATATTGATTGAAGTCCGTATGAAAATTATTCAAGTCCGTATCGACTTGATTATCAAAAACAGGTACATATGCTTGTGCAAACGCCACCTGTGTTTGCGTAAAAATCCCCGCACACGCAAGTGTTACAGTAACGATAAAGCGAATCAAAAACGATGTCCCCCTCTGCTGATACATCACAGTCTTTTTATTATATAGGGAGGGCATCATATTGAATAGCATCTTGTACACAATTTTTTTAAAACCCTGCTCCAAATTCAATCTCTCTTCAGTCAAATTTTAATTTACATTGCACTAGTCGTTGTTGTCGCAGTTTGCTTTGGCGTATATTTATAAAACGGATACCCCGGTTCCTTGGGGGTGAAGGTAACGTTTGCTTGTGCAAAAAGGTAGATGAGCTGTGCGTAGCCGTCCGTTACGTCGGCAATCCCTTTTGCGTACGCTTGATATCCTGCAGCACCTTCCATCGGATCAATATACATCTGTTCGAGGCTCAAAAGCGCCTGATACATACCCATATAGCCATTCACAATAGTGAGATGAGATTTTGCCAAGGATGAGGGGGTTGGGAGTGCTTTCAAGTCTTCGGCAAAGTTTTTGTATCCCAATGCAGGGAGTTGTAAATCTTTGAGTTTTTCGGTGCTTGAGGACTGCATCGCGTCTTTGAGCACCTCTTGCTCGGTGCGGTAATTACGCTTGGTGTATTTCACGATAAGTTCGCCAAAGGCATTGCCGTAGGTGTGTATTGTTTCCGGGCTGTTGTCGGAGCTGATATTAAGGTCAATCAGTTGATTTTTCGGTGCGAATTTTTTGACATCGATTTTTTTCACGAGATCTTGAAATGTTGTTTCTTTGATTTTTCGACCTTCAGTAGTAAGGAATTTTGCAAAAAATTCTTTTTTAATCCCAAGCACATCGGTGGAAGATGTGGCGAAGTGCGGGTCCTGAATATAGGGGAGCATGTCATTGGGGGGTTGACCCGGACCCGCAGTATTTGCTTTTGCAGGGTTGCGTCCAAGACGCACTTCTTCCCCATCGGTAGTCCCATCCCCATCAGAGTCGGGATTTTGGGGATCTGTTCCATAGAGGCGCTCTTCCCAGTCAGGAAGACCGTCGTTATCCGAATCGTGGTTAAGGGGATCTTCATTTGCCGCAAGCGTTGTCGTGGAAGTTTGTTGCGCAATTTTGACATCATGATGCCAGGTGAAAAATTCGGGATGTGAAAGAAAAAGTCCCCCGCCGATGATCACGAGTGCAGCAACAAAGGTAATAAAGAGATTTTTATGTGCAAAAAATAATTCTTTGGGGGACATATCAATAGTGATGTTTAATATGCTATTGAGTATATCAGCAAATCAAAAAATTATTGAGTGAATTCTGAGCAGCCCAAGCGACCAATTCTTCTTGGTGGTACTCCACTGTAGAAGAATGGAAGTACTCTTGGTGGTGGTTCGACCTTGAGAATTTGCATTGAAGGTCGAATCTTAAGGAAGTTGGCTGCTTTCTCGATATAAAAAAACAAGCAAGAATTTCTTCTTGCTTGCGTAATTTTACCACTTAGGAATAGATATCCCACCAGGAAGTTTAACACCACCTTCACCTTTCTTGATAACATCCTTTATCATGCCCCCGATTGAAGGAGTATTGCCGCTTGGTTCATCCCTTGCTAGTGGATTTTGTGGCGCATTTCCATTCACCGCATACAATCCCCGTGTCGCATCACGATCCACTTGGAGTATCCAGTGGAATTTCTTTTCGCCGTTCTCAGCAACATATGGCTCAAGCTTAAACAACTTATAGGCCTTGCTTTCGTGAAACACCGCTTTCCATTTGCTTCCCTGCGAGCTACTCGTGTATTCGCCACAGCCATAGCTTCCGTTTGCATTTCTGACACCAGTCCAGCCATTTGCCTCCGAACACGCGCCACGGGTGGAATAGATTTCCGCCAGATCTTCAGGAAGGCTCATGACCTGCTTGAATTCCCTGAGTTGGGGAGGAAAATTACTCGCTCGTTGACCTGGATGGTCCAGATCAACCGGAGGAGTTTTATTCATACACTGTTGATACTGTGCTTCGTTCCGGTGAATACATCCCGCATTGGCGAAGGTTGTATAGCCAAGGGTGATACATAGGACAAAAAGTCCGACAAATTTCGTTTTCATGATGACCTCCTTAGGTCTAAAGTTTGAAATGTGCAACATGCACGTCCAGACAGGATCATAGAACAATAATCTCAAAAAGTCAATACACTTTCCCCCACCACTTATCCCCAGATTATT
>Ga0209515_10004543_pt1 | contig 18662 bp, 20 predicted proteins | sample Subgroupgradi54m_FD_187454 | JGI IMG/M metagenome (GOLD analysis project Ga0209515, IMG submission 187454) | Subsurface groundwater microbial communities from S. Glens Falls, New York, USA - GMW60B uncontaminated upgradient, 5.4 m (SPAdes)... ...
CAAGTTTGCAAAAGATTTTAATAACTGTTATTTTGGCCGTTGTAGTCTACAGCGGTTCAACAGGCGTTTCTTATTCAATTTTTAGTGCAGCAACTGGAGGATTAAAGCAGGGGATTGAGGAGCTTACTAGTTCACTGCCGGGTCCTGCCAACACTGTGACAGAAGATCCCAACCAGCCAAAAACTGAAAGTTGTCCTCTTAACGGATCAATGCACACTAAAGCCGCCAAAGATTCCTGGGAGAAAAGAAGACCGCTGGCTGTGATGATTGAAAATCATGAAGAAGCCAGGCCCCAATCCGGTTTGACTTCAGCTGATGTGGTCTATGAAACTGTAGCTGAGGGTGGAATTACCAGATTTATGGCCCTTTTTTATTGTAATCTCTCCGATACTGAAGTCGGTCCGGTCAGATCAGCCAGAACCTACTTTTTGGATTGGGTTTCTGAATATGACGCTTTGTATGCTCACGTCGGAGGGGCTAACACTCCCGGTCCGGCCGATGCCCTTTCACAAATTATTAAATATGGCATCAAGGATTTGAATCAATTCAGTATTGGGTTTCCTACATTCTGGAGAGACTATCAAAGACTCGGTCATACGGTGGCCACGGAACATACCATGTATTCAACCACCCAAAAATTGTGGGAAGTAGGAGCTAAACGGGGATGGACGGAAAAAGATGAAACAGGAATTATGTGGAATAAAAACTTTGTTTCCTGGAAATTTAAGGATCCCACTTCGCAGGGCTCCGCGGGACAAGTGACCAAAATTAATGTTCCTTTTTGGGAATCTCAAGGAGCCTATACTGTGGAGTGGAATTATGACAGCACTTGTAATTGTTATAAGCGAAAAAATGGCGGAACAGAACACACCGATTTAAATAATAAGCAGCAAATTTCTCCCAAAGTTGTAATAATCCAATTGATGAGGGAGTCCCACGCCAATGACGGCTATGAAAATAATGTCCATCTGTTGTATGGCACCATCGGGTCCGGACAAGCGCTCATTTTTCAGGATGGAAATGTTATTGATGGAAAATGGACAAAGTTGTCCCGGATTGCCAGGAGTAAATATATAGATAGTAAAGGTAAAGAAATTGAATTTAACAAAGGTCAAATCTGGATCCAGACTGTCCCGGAGGGATCTAAGGTTACGCACTAAGGTTCCTGCCTGAAAGGAGGTTTAAATGTTGGAGGAACTGTTTGTTTCTCGAGTCCGGGTTAAAATTCTACAGCTTTTTCTAACTTCCCCAGAGGAGCTTTTACATGTCCGAGAAATCGTCAGAAGAGTTGGTGAGGAAATAAATGCTGTCAGGAGGGAGTTGGCCAGGATGGAAAAGTTTGGCATGGTTTCATCTGAATGGCGGGCCAACAGAAGACTTTACAGATTTAAAAAAGATTACCTTTTTTATAGAGAGCTATTAGGACTGGTTTCAAAAACTTCGGGACTGGGTGGAAATATCGTTAAGAATAAAGCAAAACTGGGAAGAATTAAGTATGCATTTTTATCAGTCAGATTTTTAAGAGGGGGAAGCGCCGGGACCGATGAGGTTGATCTATTGATAGTCGGCCAAATGGTATTGCCTGAACTTCAAGCTTTAGTTGCTGATGAGCAAAGCAGAAGGGAAGCTGAAATTAATTATTCCTATATGGATGAGGCGGAATTTATCTTTAGAGTCAGAAGAAGAGACCCGTTTATCTTAAGAGTACTGATGCAATCGAAGATAATGTTGATTGGTGATGAAGAAGAACTATTGCAAGGTGTGATAGTATAGAAAGATGCGTCCCAGATGGTCACTTTGGTTTATTATCATTCTTACACTTGTTGCGCTGCTGATTGATTTACCTAAGCTTCCTCTGAACCTGACTATCCCAAAGCTAAATTTCAATGTGGCTGAAATAGGCACGAGATTTCCTCTTAAACTGGGTCTGGATTTGCAGGGAGGATCTCAGTTGGTTCTGGAAGCCCAAATGGAAAAAATAGACTCAAATAGCCGGGATGATGCTCTTGAGTCAGCCAGACAAGTAATAGAGAGAAGAGTTAATTTGTTTGGTGTCTCTGAGGCTTTGGTTCAATCTTCAAAAGTTGGAGATTCCAGAAGAATATTAGTTGAACTCCCGGGCCTAAAAGATGCTTCATCCGCTGCGTCCCTTGTTGGCAAAACAGCCCAGCTTGAATTTAGAGAGATGGTTGGAACACCATCTGCTGAGGCAACATCTTCACCGTTGGCTTTATTGGAAACCTTTAAACCGACTGGTTTGACAGGAGCAGATTTAACAAAAGCTCAAGTAACCTTTGGAGCGAGCCAAAAGGTTAAAAGTGGTCCTGAAGTAAGCATCCAGTTTAATGATGAGGGTGCAAAAAAGTTTGCTGAGATTACAAAAAGAAATGTGCAAAAACCTTTAGGGATGTTTTTAGATGGCTTACCAATTAGCTGGCCGCCTCCGATAGTTCAACAAGAAATTATTGGTGGGAATGCCGTTATCACTGGTCAATTTACTCCTGAAGAAGCAAAAAAATTAGCTGTGCAGCTAAATGCCGGGGCACTGCCGGTACCCATTAAAATTTTGGAAGAAAGAAGAGTCGGTCCCAGTTTGGGACAGGAATCAATTAATAAAAGTTTAATAGCAGGAGGGATTGGTTTGGGTATTGTGTTGATCTACATGGTTTTGCACTATGGATTACTGGGTCTGATAGCCGATTTGGCTCTGCTGATTTATACAATATTAGTTTTGGCAGTTTTTAAAACAGGACTGTTTATTTTACCTCCGGTAACACTAACTTTAGCCGGCATTGCCGGATTTATTTTATCAATCGGCATGGCGGTTGACGCCAACATTTTAATTTTTGAAAGAATGAAAGAAGAGCTGCGATGGGGTAAATCTAAAAGGGTGGCTCTTGAGTTAGGTTTTAGCAGAGCCTGGTCATCAATTTGGGCTTCTAACGTATCCTCTTTGATAACCGCCATAATTTTGTACAGCTTTGGAACTTCCCTGGTGAGGGGTTTTGCCATCACTTTGGCAATTGGGGTTTTGTTATCTATGTTTACGGCAGTAGTAGTCAGCAGGACATTTTTAAGACTGATGATTCGTTAATTATTTTTCGAACTCGCCAGTCGGCGAGTGAGAAAATATTTTTAAAATATGAAATTAAACAAAAATCTCTTAAAATTTGAAGGGACAGGAACAAAAGTATATATCCCGACAGAAAAATATTCGGTCGATTTATCTCTTACCGAAAATCCACTAAAATTTTCCTCTAAAATACTGGAGATAATTGACAAGGAGAAAGTTAATATTAATCATTATCCTGATCCATATCATACTGACTTGAGAAAAGTATTATCACAAAAATTTGGAATCCATGAAAAAAACTTTATCTTTGGGACAGGAGCGGATGGTTTAATTGAAAATATTATAAGAATATTAATAAATCCTGGAAAAAAAGTTGTCATGCCCAAGCTATCTTTTTTAAATGCATCATTTGCAGCTATTATTGCCGGCGGTGAAGTTGTCTTCAGCGAGATTAAAAGCGACTTCCATATTGATTTTGCTGATCTAAAAAGTAAAATTGATGATCAAACTAAAATGGTATTTCTTTGTAATCCTAATAACCCCACAGGTTTAGTTGAATCTAAAGACGATATTCTTGATTTAGTGAGGTTTACAAATGCGCTTGTGGTGATTGATGAAGCAAATATTGAATTTGCCGGGGAATCAGTCATCAGCTATGTTAATCAATTTGAAAACCTACTGGTTATTAGAACCCTCTCAAAAGGATACGGACTTGCTGGAATGCGAATAGGTTATTGTGCAGGTAATGAGGAGCTTATGTATTATATGTGGAGACTCCGTCCGCCATTTGTTAATACGTATCTCGCACAAAAAGCTGCTTTAGTTGCCCTGTCAGATGAAGAGCACATAAAGAAATCCAGAAATTATGTAAAAAATGAAAGAGAATATCTGGTAAAAGAATTATTGAAAATAGGCTTTCAAGTAATATCATCAGAAGCTAACTGTTTTTTAGTGAAAGTCACGCCACTTTTTAAAAGTTCCACAGAATTTAATGAGTTACTACATCAACATGATTGTACTGTAGTAGATGGTAAACACTTCGAAGGTTTGGGAATTGATTATGTTCGAATCGCTCCGCAATTACATGAAACTAATGAAAAGTTTATTGAGGTAGTTGTTTCACTCTTATGAATTTTACAAGTAAAAAACCGGCATTTGAACATTTAAGAAAAAGATGGGTGGCCAAGCACAGGACACTGACTAATAAAGTACTGGAAAAACATGGAAGTATTGGGAGGCAATTGGCTTTAGGAGGAATAGGCGGATTAATGCTTTTGGCAACTCCGGGAACAGGATTGTTATCAGCGCCTCATTTACTGGCTTCAGGAGGACAGATTTTAAAAGATAAAGATACCAATATTTTGCTGGCCAATGAATTATCCGGTAAAGTTCCAAAGGAAATGAGGGCTCTAAATCCGCAGGAGGATGAGGAGATAGCCGCCATTTTGACTAAAAATTTTGGATTTAAAATTGCGCCGTCTTTAGAAGGTAAAAGATTAAACAGAACCTATGGAATGATTGGTGGGGAACAGCATTTATATAGATATCCGGGAGACAATCTTTTTCAACATGGTGATAATGCAGTTGATTTTGCCATGTACGGCAGTGCCGGTATAGCGCCGCATCTGGGGGCCTGGGGATATTTTGCTCCCTCCCAGACGGAATTTAGTGAAAAGGATAAAATGAGAGAGAGATACTATATTGCGGTACAGACTTTTTTAGCTCCAGGTTTTGCCGAAAGGACTGCCGAGTACCGGGATTTTTTTAAATTTCGTAAAATGGTGGTAGTTAATCCTGAAACAGGTCAGTCAGTGGTGACAGATATTGGCGATGCCGGACCGGCCGAGTGGACAGGTAAACATTTGGGAGGATCTCCGGAGGTAATGAATTATTTGGGATTAGCGGAAGGACCAAGGCAAGGAGCCGTGCTGTATTTTTTTATTGATGACCCGGGTGATACAATCCCCCTGGGTCCTGTTAAAGTAAAGGATACACAAAGTTAATGTTTTATCAAAAATATATTGTTATTGAATCATTAATAGAAGAACTACATGGAATGGATCTATCTAATGAGGAAAGACATCATCTGTCAACACTATTGGATTCTTCGTTGCACCATGCAATCCTGGATGAGATTTTATCTAATTTAAGCGAGCCAGATAAGAATGTCTTTCTACTAAAAATTAATCAAAACCCTGATGATGAAAAATTGATGGAATTTCTAAATCAAAGGATAGAAAATATCGAGGGTAAAATTAGGAAAGTTTCAAATGATTTAATCAAGGAAATGCACAAGGATATAAAGGAGGCAAAACAGAAATGAATCTTATGAAGTATAAGCTATTTTATTTTGTTCTTTCGCTGGCAATCATTTTGCCGGGATTATATTTTCTGGCAACATCCGGACTAAAGCTGGGAATTGATTTTACAGGAGGAGCACTGCTGGAATATAAGCTGCGACAGCCAGTTGATAGTGGGGATCTTAAAAATATAATCTCGGGTCAAGGAGTTGAAGTTGGACAAATTACCAGTTCTGGTGAGAATACTTACATAATTAGGACTAAACCGCTGGATCAGGAAAAAATCAATTCTGTTAAAAAAACTTTAAGTGATAAATATGGAAGCGTTGAAGAAAGAAGAGTGGAAAATGTGGGGCCGGTAATTGGAAAGGAACTGGAGCGAAAGGCCTTAATTGCCCTGGCTGTGGCCTCGGCAGTAATAGTAATGTATATTGCTTTCTCATTTAGAAAAGTTCCTAGGCCGGCCTCATCTTGGAGATTTGGCATCGCTGCTATTGTGGCTTTGATTCATGATGTTTTAGTAGTAATTGGGGTTTTTGCCATTTTGGGACATTTTTTGGGAGTGGAGATAGATACACTTTTTGTGACTGCGCTTTTAACAGTGATTGGATTTTCAGTTCATGACACCATTGTGGTTTTTGACAGGATTAGGGAAAACTTACTGAAACACATCAACAAAAATTTTACCGAGGTGGCCAATATGTCGATTGTACAAACCCTGGCCAGATCGCTTAATACCTCGCTAACTGTGGTTCTGGTTTTGCTGGCCCTTTTTCTATTTGGAGGAGAAACAATTAAGTGGTTTGTGGTGGCGCTTTTGGTTGGAATAATCTCCGGAACATACTCATCAATTTTTAATGCCACAGCCTTACTAGTTTGGTGGGAGGAACGGCTGGGACATTGAGAATATTGACTTCTAAGATAAAAGTAATAAAATGATCTTATGGAATTAGTAACTGGTGTACCAGTGGAATATATTTTTAGTCCTGAAGGTTCTCAAGACCCTGAGGTAAAAGAAGTAATAGAATGGTTTTTGAGTGATAGTCAAGGTGGAAAGGATAGAAGCGGAGCAACAGTAGAATACGATAGCAATAATGATATTTTGCTTCCTCCAGCTGATTTTAGGGAAAGAGTAGAGAAATGGAAGGCGTCAGGAGAACCAAATTCCTATCCATTAAATATTTTTCCAGACGAAATGACCTTTAGGGCTTTGTTGGAAGGTGAAGGTTTTTATTACCGGGGAATGGGAATGATTGTCAGAAGTCAGAAAGATTGGCTGGAAATTTTGAGAGCGGGTGACCCGCCATCAAATCATCTTAATTCTCTTCATTAAATATTCTTTATTATTTTTAGATGAATCTTCCAAAACTTCATCAAAAAGTTTTTGGAGAATTTCCCCAACTTTTGGGCCGGGCTTTATATTCAATACTTCCATAACGTCTTTACCGTTGACTTTTAAATCAGTTAGAGAAAACGGTTTTTTTAAGACTTCTCTAATTCTGCCCTGAAATTTTTCCATTCTCCAGGAAACTGCCTTAACTGTACCGCCGCCCAGCCGGTCGCCGATTCTTAAGGCCAGCATATCCTCAATATTTTCTATCCCCACATTTTTAATAAATCTTCTGATGGCAGAATCAGTCTGCCGCTCATCAACGACAAAAAGATGCCACCTGATCAGAGTATAAAGTTTTTCTGATTGTTTTTTTGATAAATTAAATCTTTTGGCAGTTTTTTGAACAACCCGGCCGCCAACAATATCATGGTTATAAAATGTAACGTTACCATCTGGTGTTGTCTTAACAGTTTCAACCTTCCCTACATCATGCAAAAGCGCGGCTAGCCTGACCAGCGGATCAGTGGAGGGGGTATGTTTTAAGGTGAGAAGTGAGTGCTCTCCGATATCATAAACCCGGTCATGCTTGGGTCCTTCTTGAATTATCCCGAAACAAACTTCTAACTCGGGAAGAATAATTTGCAAAATCCCCGCTTCCCTTGACTTAACCATACCTATGTATGGATTTGTACTGGATAGCAATTTAAAGAGCTCATCACGAATTCTTTCATTGGTAACTTCCTCTATTAATTTGGCATTTTTTTGGATGGCTGTAAAAGTTTCTTTTTCAATTTCAAATTCCAATTCTGTTGCAATTCGGATGGCTCTAATTAAGCGGAGAGCATCTTCTTTAAATCTTTTGTTCGGATCTCCTACAGAGCGAATAATTTTATCTTTAATATCCTGCTGGCCATTGAAAGGATCGACTAGTTCCATTGTGTTCTCACCCACCACGTTTTGTTCACCTCCGAGAGGGCGTTTTGAACCAAAAGCGATACCATTGACTGTAAAATCCCTCCGAGCTAAATCATCTTCTATTTTATCTGTCCAGCCGACGTATTCCGGATGGCGAAAGTCAGTGTATTTTCCTTCCTTCCTCATGGTGGTAATTTCCATGACATCACCTTGTTTAATAGGAATTCCCACAGTGCCAAACTTATTATCGTAAAAACCCTCCGGAAATAGTTTTAAAATTTCTTCCGGTTTGGCATCAGTGGTAAAATCCCAATCGTGGACTTCCCTACTCATTAACAGATCACGCACTGCCCCGCCGACAATGTAAATTTGAAAACCGGCTTCTGCAAATTTATTTAAAATAGTTTTAACCTCTTCAGGTAGTTGGTACTTCATAGAACTCATTTTACACTTAAGATAAGTATGTTACAATTCGCAGGAAGAACATCTCTGGAGAAAAAGTATATGAAATGGAAAATTCTACCAAGGAAAAAGGATGATTTAACTGAACAGCTTCTGATAAACCGCGGTATAAAATCTGAAAAAGAAAGAGAAGGTTTCTTTCATCCTAATCTGGAAAATTTTGAAAAAGAACTGCAGATTCCGGGAATCCCAAAGGCTAAAAAGAGAATAGAAAAAGCCATAAAATATGGTGAGTTGATCATAGCTTATGGAGACTATGATGTTGACGGGATCTGTGGTGCTGCAGTTTTATATTTAGGACTCACTGCCATGGGGGCTAAAGTTCTGCCTTATATTCCACACCGCGAAAAAGAAGGCTATGGTTTATCAAAACAAGGATTGGAATTTGCCAGAGATTCCGGCGCCGGTTTGGTGATTAGTACTGATACGGGAATTGTAGCTTTTGAGATGGCTGTATTTGCCAAAGAAATTGGGCTTGATTTGATTATTACTGATCATCATCAAACTTTAGATGGAAAATATCCGGATTGCTTTGCCATTGTCCACTCAACTGAACTTTGTGGGGCAGCTGTGGCCTGGACCTTGATACGAGATGATAAGCTTTTAGACTTGGTGGCAATGGCAACAATTTCGGACATGATGCCGTTACTTGAGGTAAATAGAGCTTTAGTGAAGAGAGGGCTGGAAATTTTAAATAAGCAAAGCTTGCTTTTTTCTGACGAAAAAAGTAAACCAGAAAGAGTTGGATTGCAGGCGTTATATGAAGAGGCTGGTATCACACCAGGTAAGATTGGTTCGTATGAAGTTGGTCATATTATTGCCCCCCGATTAAATGCCATGGGTCGTTTGGAACATGCCATAGATTCTTTAAGACTGCTTTGCACAAAAGATAGAGAAAAGGCCAGAAAACTGGCCAAGCTGGTAGCAGAGACAAATGATCAAAGAAAACTGCTGACCCAAACTGCTGTGGATGAGGCTAAACTAAAGGTCTCCGGTAGTACCAAAAAAATTCATGTTTTGTCTAGTACAGGATGGGTCCCTGGGATTGTGGGTTTGGTCGCCGGCAGAGTTTCTGAGGAAACAAAAGTTCCGGTTATTGCAATTTCTGTGGGAGAAATTCATTCCAAAGGTTCAGCAAGATCAGCTAATGGTATAAATATTGTGGAAACTATTAGAAAATGTTCGGATATTCTGGTGGCAGTTGGAGGTCACCCAGGCGCAGCCGGATTTACTATTGAAACAACAAAAATTGAGGTCTTTAGAAAAAGACTGGAAGAGATTATGGATAGTGAAATAGTGATGGATGAAGGCACATTGGATATAGAAGCGGAAGTAGAATCGAGTAAAATAAATCTAAGATTAGTTAAAGATCTGGAAAAATTTGAACCATTTGGTATGGAAAACCCTAAGCCGACACTGGCCACCAAAAATATGGAACTGTCTAATTTAAGAACCGTTGGATCTGGCCTGCCTGCCGGCAGGCATGGTAAGCATCTGAAAGGAAAAGCCGACAATGTAGATTTTATTGCCTTTGGCATGGGGGAAATGGCAGACATTTTGGGAAACGGCCAGTTTGTGGATATGGCTTATACCTTGGAAATAGATAAATTTGACGGGACTGAGAAATTACAATTAAAAGTGAGGGATATTAAACTTACTTAGAGGTTTTGGCTTCTGCTGCTTTTGCTCTCTCCAAATAACCTTGAGGTGGATCTCCTGGTTGCCACTGTCTAGCTGGATTGGAGAAGGAGTCTGCCACAAGATGCTCTTTGCCCTGGTACCCCATTGTAGTATCAATGACCTTTGGCCCCTTATTCGCATCCAGGTTAGCTGAAAAATCTTGAATTTCCTGTTCTGTTCTCTGGGCGCTTGTATGTGCTGCAAAACCAAGTACGCCCAAGATAGCTCCTCCCAGACCGGCAAAAAACCTTCTTCTAGATTTGCCTTTCTCGCTAATATCTTCACCTTGTTGCACATCTTTCGATAAGGGATTAACATCAGAAGGTTGTATGGTTTGATGTAAATCTTTACCTATTACACTTTCAGTGGTAACATTTCCCTCAGCCATACCTCCAGCATAGCCCAAATGAACCCACAATTTCAAGCACCGATTTCCGGTACCGCTTTAATTCTTTCCATGATTCTAATCCTGGCTGCTTCCATCCTTGTTTCAGGTGTACCAAATCCTCTATCTCTTTGAAATTCCTTTAAGATTGCCTCTTCAATATCTGTTGAGTGTTTTGGTTCTTCTCCGAAATTTATAGATCCGGTAGCAGGCATTACCTCACCGGTTTCAGGAATTTGCAAGGAGCTTGGTTTTTCAAATCCTTCCAGAGGATCAGGTTCCATTCGATGATTCCAGGCAAATTCAGCTCGAGCCACCATCCTTAAATAATTAGCATCCGGCATTCCACTTTGATGTACTCCAAATTTGTTTTCCATATTAAGCACCTCCTTTCAGACAAAATTCTCAAAAAAAACCTCCCGATTTGGGAGGCTTATTAGCTTTAACTTTTTAGGTTTTTCCCTAAAAAGCCCTCCCAAGGTATGTGCCCATAACGAGCACCAAACCAAGAAGGAGGCTAAGTAAAGTATTAATTTGTCTTAAATCAACTGTCTTTGTATAGGTCATATAAAACCATCCCTGGAGATGGCAAGTAACATATTACTACTTGTAAGACATTTAGTCAAGCTTTAATAATACGTCCCCATTAAAAGCAACTGGCTTATGTTCCGACCGTTCACCTAAAAAAGGCTTCCAAAAATCCCACTCAGCCTTGAGGACTGCTTGTTCTTCGGGCGAAAGTTGATAAGGTTCTGGTTGGCCAGCTGGGGGAATCTGACCAACAGTATTTAAATTAAAAGCTTCTAAAGGTTCCTTTTCTAAACTCATATTAGACACCTCCTTTCAATAAAAATTCCATAAAAAAACCTCCCTTTTGGGGAGGCTAATAATCTTCTACCTTGAGTTTAAGCTCTAAGTAGGCCTCCCTTCCAAAAGGGGATTAATGGCTCTTTTAATAATGGCGCGACAATAATCCATAACTTTGTCTCCTAAACTAATAAAGATCAAAATGCACAGTTCTCTTAAATTCAGTGCTTTGGTCTGATACATATTAAAGATAAGCATAGAACTAAATCATTCTCTTGTCAAGTCAGAGAGAAAACTGGTAAGATGCAGTCATGGAAAGAACACTCATTTTGGATTGTAATGTTAAGGTTGGGGAGGAGGTTAAAATCTGCGGATGGGTTTATACCCGGCGTGACCATGGCAAGATTTTATTCCTGGATGTAACGGACAGATCAGGATTGATTCAGGTTGTGGCCACCGGTGGAAAGATACCGGAACTTCATCCACAAGATGTGGTTTCCATCACAGGAAAGGTTAACAAAAGGCAGGAAAATTTAGTCAACAAAAATATTCCCACAGGAGAAATAGAAGTTTATGCGGAGAATATTGAAGTTTTGTCTAAAGCTGCTGAGCTCCCCTTTGACATGGGAGGAAAAGAGCTGGATTTACAGCTACCCACCTTGTTGGATTTCCGCAGCCTCACTTTAAGACATCCAAAAGTTAAAGAAATATTTAAAGTGCAGGCCGCCATTTTGGAAGGATTTAGAAAAATATCTAAGGAGTTGGATTGTGTAGAAATTGTTGTTCCTGAGATTGCCGCTTCGGCGACCGAAGGTGGGGCTGAAGTATTCCACGTTGACTATTATGGTCACAGCGCTTTTATGACTCAAAGCCCACAGCTTTATAAACAAATGTTGGTGCCGGTTTTTGAGAGAGTTTTTACCATCGCTCATGCTTATCGCGCCGAACCATCTGTGACTACCAGACACTTGTCGGTTTCGACACAGCTGGACTGTGAATTTGGCTTTGTCGAATTTGAAGAAGTTTTGGATTTAATGGAACAGGTAGGAATAGAGACGATTAAATTTGCCGAAAATCAAAGTAAAGATATTTTAAAGGATTTTGGAATAAAACCGGTAGCTTTTGGAAAAGTGCCCAGACTGACTTTACGAGAAACGCAGGAAATAATATTTAAAGAGTTTGGTAGAGACGCTAGATTAGAAAAGGATTTGGCTCCTCAGGACGAAGTGGATATTTGCCAATGGTCCCTGAAAACTCATGGCAGTGATTTTGTGACAATCACCCATTTCCCTACTGCCAAAAGAGCTTTTTACTCCAAACCTGATACAAAAGATCCGGAATATTCTTTAAGTTTTGACTTCCTGTTTCGAGGAGTGGAGATTGTCAGTGGGGCCCAGAGGATAAATGATTATCAGCAATTAGTAGATGTTATAAAGGCAAGGGGCATGGATCCCGAAAATTTTGAGATGTATTTGCAGGCTTTTAAATATGGCATGCCGCCGGAAGGTGGGTTTTCATTTGGGCTGGAGAGAATGACTATGCACATGTTGGGCTTGGCCAATGTTAGAGAAGCATCGCTTTTTCCCAGAGACATGGAAAGAGTTGACATTAGATTAAGTGCAAAGGGGAATCCCTCGACCACGCTCGGGACAGGCGTGAAAAGGGAAAAGTGATGAAGGTCAAACTTGCCCACAGCGGAATACTGGCATTTGCTTTGTCATTTTTGTTTATTCTGACTTCTGCCGGAGTAATCACTTTCTTACCACAGCTTTTAAATCTGGGACAGAAGACTTTGATATCTGCTCAAATTGAAGTTCCGGAAAATAATTCATCGGTTTTGGGGGTTCAAAAGTATGTTTATCCTCCTGTAGGAGGTGGTATCGGAGTACCTTATTTTAGCGCCAGATCTGTTTTAGTAAAGGATTTAGCCACCGAATCTGTCCTTTTCCAAAAGGAGAGTAATCTATCCCTGCCAATTGCCTCCACCACCAAAATTATGACGGCCTTGGTGTCCAGTGAATATTTTAAACCTAACTCCGTTCTGACAGTGGGGGATTCTGTTTTTGTCCCCGGGTCAAAAATAGGCTTAACCAAAGGAGAGCAGATTAATTTTAGGTCACTCTTATACGGCATGCTCCTTAATTCTGGCAATGATGCCGCTTTTGCCATTGCTGAAAATTATCCAGGAGGTCTACCTGGATTTGTCGCTGTAATGAATAAAAAAGTCATGGATTTAAATTTATCTCACACCCATTTTGATAACCCGGCCGGTTTTGACTCACCCTTTCACTATTCTTCTGCCGAGGATTTGGCCAAAATTACCGAGGAAGCTCTGAAAAATCCGGAACTATCAAAAATTTTTGCCACCAAAGAAACGGAAGTTCTCTCAGTAGACAAAAAAGAAACTCACAAGTTGATTAATTTAAACAAACTCCTTTCATCCCTTCCGGGAGTTTTAGGAGTTAAAACAGGCTACACTGATATCGCTAAAGAAAATCTGGTGGGTTTGGTGGACAGGGATGGCCACCGGATATTGACTGTAGTTTTAGGTTCAGATGACCGGTTTGGAGAAACCAGTTCACTGGTTGAATGGACTTACAAAAATTTTACCTGGCCTCAGTGACTTAAAAATTCATCTGTCAGAGCCGATACATAGGCCACAAAGGACGGTCCTTCAAATACAAAAACCGGCTCCAGGTATGGAGAATAATTTTCTGATTCAAAATAACCAAGATAGACAGAGGTGATGGAGACCTGAGGTCCGGCAGGTTTAACAACAATCACACCTTTACCCGATTTTAGTTCATCAAAAGCGCCCGAGGGATTTTTAAGTTTATAGTTGGCAAAAGTGGAGAGATCAATGGGCCAGAAAGTATATTTTAAGCTTCTGTAATTTTCCAGAGTTCTGGCAGAGTTTATAATCTGAGCTTGAATTAATGATTTGTCAAAACTTGGGGTGACAATGGGAATTTTATCCAAGTCGGAGGGCCAAAGATTAATCTGGGCAGCGGAAGCATCGACTTTTGTTTCTGTTAAACTAAATTGACTGCCGTCAAACTTAAGCGGTTTAATCCGGACTCGATCACTATTTAGACCTTCCTTAAAAACACTAATTTGTGACAGGAAATTTTTGAAATCTTGAGTTATTCTTTGGTCATCATCCAAAGTGGTGGCAGAAGGTGTGGCCTCGGTTTGATAAATAAAATTGCCGGTATCCAGCTCTACAGTTAATATTCGGTTATCAGCTGTAAATTTTTGCTTTGTTTCTGAGAGAATTTCCGGCGGGCTGGTAATTCTAAATTTTTCAGCCAAAGTCCTGCCTTTTTCCGGCGCTAGAAATGTAGCAGAAGCCTTAGGCATAAAGTAGACTTTAACAAGTTTGTCAAATTCCGGGAAACCGCCTGTGGTGGTATCAAGTGAATAGGAAAAACTGGAAGAAGGAACAATTGATGTTGGAAAATCAGGTTGGGGAAGAATTCCGAATTTAGTATCCGGTTTCTCCTCCTGACGGGGAATAGTTGAAAGGTAGTGAGCGTACCAAATCTTATAACCGGCAAAGACGGTTATCCCCAGCAGGCAAAAAATAATAAAGCCTAAAATGACCCGTTTAGTAATTAAGGCAGTCTGAGTTAAAGTCACTCTAATATTATACAGGAATTCTTGTATAATATGAGCATGATAAAAGTAAGATTTCCGCCATCACCAACCGGTAACCTGCACGTTGGCAGCGTCAGGACGGCTTTGTTTAACTTTTTATTTGCCCGCAATAATAAGGGAAAACTAGTACTTAGGATTGAAGACACAGACAAAAAAAGGGAAGTTAAAGAAGCCTATCAGGGAATTTATGATAGTTTGAAGTGGCTGGGTCTTGAGTGGGATGAGGGTCCCATTTTGCAATCAGACCGTTTAGATATTTATAAAAAGCACGAAAAAATTCTGTTAGATAAGGGTTTAGCTTACCAGCAAGACGGCGCCGCCTACCTTAAAACTACTAAATCCGGTCAAACCAACTGGGTTGATTTAGTTGGCACCAAGAGAGTTTTTTTTGAAAATTCAACAATTGAGGATTTTGTGATCTACAAATCCGACGGATTTCCCACATATCACCTGGCCAATGTGATTGATGATCATTTAATGGAGATAACCCATGTCCTAAGAGGCGAAGATATAATGCCTTCTACTCCAAAACAACTAATGATCTATTCGGCTTTTGGGTGGAAGGCCCCGGAGTTTGGTCATTTTCCGGTAATTCTGGCAACTGACAGATCTAAATTATCTAAAAGACACGGATCGGTCGGGATTTTGGATTTTAAAAGGGAGGGTTTTTTGTCCGAGGCTTTACTAAATTATCTGGCCCTGTTGGGTTGGACTCCGCCTTCCGGCAAAGAGATTTTGAGCATGGAGGAGATGATAAATGAGTTTAATTTAGCGGATATTAATACCTCCGGAGCAGTTTTTGATATTGGAAAACTGGAGTGGATGAATGGAGAGTATATTAGGAAAATGTCAGATGAAGAATTAACTAAAAGACTGCAGGAATTTTTGGTGGATCATCCGGCTAAGGAGAAAATTGGTCCAGTAGTACCGCTGATTAAGGAAAGAATTAAAAAGTTGTCAGATTTTATTCCTCTGACGGATTTTTTTTGGGAAAAACCTGAGTATGAGAAGGAGATATTTCAGAAAGTACTTTCCCGTCATTCTGAGCGGAGCGAAGAATCTAATTTAAAGCAAGTAATGGATAAGATTCTGGAAACCATGGAAAAAATGAAAAAACCTTGGGAAGCAAAAAAGTTTGAGGAAACCTTCAGGAAGTTTGGGGAAGATCACGGGTTGTCAGCAACAGAAACTTTCCAGCTAATCAGAGTAGCTATTTCCGGGCAGGTAGTTACCCCGCCGCTTTTTGATAGCATTAAAATCTTAGGGGAAGAAGAGGTTGTTGCAAGAGCCAAAAAAGCCTTGTCAATCCTCTAGTTTTATGGTAAAATTTGCCAAATGGAAGATACCACCAGATTAAAAATTATTTTGGTTGGGCTGTTTTTGGCAGCTTTGGCCTTGGGCTATTTAATTTTTGCTCAAAGAAAAACTACCACCGAAAGTTTTCAGGCCAGGCCGGTGGCTCAAATGGAAACGACACCGGGAGTTCCAGTCGGAGGAGTTGATGCACTGGGTCAGTCAACGACTACCCCTACCAATCAGCCTTCAAAACAGCTAGCCCAGGCCAACTCAACAACTGCTCAGCCAACCCCAACTCAGTCAGCGGCAAGTCCTCAGGCGAATGCAGCAAATACACAACAAACCAAAGGCGGCCAGCCACAACAAGCCAGTGGAGCCTCTACTTTGCCCAGTACCGGGATTCCATCAGTTTTATTGGGAATTTTTTCCGCTTCAGCCTCTTTAGCTGGCTGGAAACTGCGCCGGTTTCCTAAATAAGTTCACTTTTTTGTATTAATTTAAGACGTCTATTGAAAGTTTTTAGGGAGCTAAATAAAATACCTAAAGCAAAAAATATTTGCAGTCCAATTAAAATTAAGTGAAAATGCTGCTCAATAAAGATAGCGGGATATCGGTGAATTAATAAGATACATCCCAAATTGAAAATTAATCCTGAGGGAACAACGAAGCGGATATAAAAACTTTGCTCTTTAATTAAATCATTAAAAAGTTCTTTGCCGGGGAGAGTTTTTGATAAAATCTGTTTCCTTTCATTCATCATTTTAAAATCATAAAGGTAGAGCAAAGCGCTGACTACTACAAAAATAAAGATTGCCATAAACCAAAATAAAGGATTTTCCATTTCACTGAAGGCAATTACTTCAATCAAACTGGCCAGGAAATAAATAAAATTGTGAATCATATCAATCGGCCAGCGGATAAAGCCGATCACATGCATAATAGCCTGCGACCAAAAGATCAAAATAAATAAAAAGCCGGAGATTATATAGGGCCAATATTCAAATTTTAATGAGGCCACTACCGGGGTAGCCGATGAGGCCAAAGCCGCCAGGGCTACACCTTGAACTACGCTAATTAGCAGAAATTCGATATCAATGACAACCTGATCTAGTTTTTCATTCATATTTATTTAACTTCGGCAATAACTCTAACCGGGGCTCCGTTCGCTTTAAGTTTGAAAGGTAGCGCTATTACCTCAAAGTTTCCTACACCAAGAAGTTGATCTAAATTAGTTAAATTTTCCAGCATGGGTATTTGAGCGCCGAGAATAATTTTGTGGACCGGCCAGGGCACATCAAGATCCGGCCCGGGTATATCCATCCCTACCATTTTAACCTTTAGCCCAACCAATTTTTTAGCCAGAGATTCTGACAGAACCGGAGAATTTTTAAAATAGGCTTCAGTTTCAAATTTATCACCAAAACCGGTGTAAAGCAAAAACACCGAACCCTTTGGGATTGAGACATTTTCCAGCAACTTTTCATCAAGCTTCTTTCCTCTGGCATCAATTAAAATTCCTTGGCCAATGAATCGCTCCAAAGGGATCTCGTCAATACTTTTACCTCCTGCAATCATGTGGAGGGGCGCATCCATATGAGTGCCGACGTGCATAGTGGTGGTAAGCTTGTGATCGTTATAGCTATCTTTTTCAATATAGGCAATTTGTTCAAGGGCAGATTTTGGATCCCCCGGAAAAACAGGCATATTGGAAGTAAAAGTGTGTGTCAAATCAATAATTTTCATAAGGAGATTATAACATCAGCCTTTATTTTCTGATTACCACATGAGCTGCTATTTGGAAAAGACGAGGCACCGGCAAAAAAGCCAAACAGGCAGCGGATATTCTCTCCGCCCGATTTAAAGGATTACCGGTTATGAATTCTTTGCCATCAGCTGCTTCCAATAAGTTGACACCATCAGCTACCGGTCCGAGAAATTCAATTGCCAGCCTGAGGGTATTTCCTAAGTTCAGATCAGATATCGGCTCTACCAATTCTGGCTGCATTCCCCGTCTGTGTCTGCACACCAAACGCACGCCATCTGTTTCAATAAATGTATACCTGGTCGGACGTTTTGTAAACCAAAACTGTAATTCAAAGGAGTTTGTAATGGATGTAATCTTCGCGGGAGTTTCAGCACTTTCTAAAGCCATAATTTCATTTTAAAACAAAACTCATTAATTTCATAATGGGCATAATGGGGACGGTCCTCAGGAAGATTGCTACAACAATCTGAATAGAGCAGAGTTTTCAAACGCTATTTACGTCTATTACGCTAGTGCTCTAACAATAAAGAGTGCTTAATTTGGACTGTTGCAACAGTAAATTCTAGGACCGTCCCTCAATGGCTCTCAATGATTCCCTAAACTATGTTGGAATTCTATGCTATTTGTTGATCTCCACCGAATCTTTTCTTATACTCCTCGTCTGTAATAATATTTGTTACTCTATCTTCAGGTTTAACTCTTTCCCTGTATAGTTTACCTTCAAGATGATCAAACTCATGTTCGAATAAATGTGCCGGAAATCCTTCAAGCGTTTGATTTACTACATTATTACCATCTAACGTCGCATAAGAAACTACAATCATTCTGTATCGAATGACAAAACCTCGTATCCCAGGGAGGCTGTAGCATTTTTCCCAGGTTTTTCCAGGTTCTTTTTGAATATGAATCGTAGGGTTTATAACAACAGTACGTTCGATCGTAGGTGCATCTTCGTGATTGATATGAGGATAAGAGGAGAAAACAAAAAT
>Ga0209515_10004544_pt1 | contig 18660 bp, 22 predicted proteins | sample Subgroupgradi54m_FD_187454 | JGI IMG/M metagenome (GOLD analysis project Ga0209515, IMG submission 187454) | Subsurface groundwater microbial communities from S. Glens Falls, New York, USA - GMW60B uncontaminated upgradient, 5.4 m (SPAdes)... ...
GCATTCTTCAGGAGTGGCATTACTTCCTGGAAAATACCCGCCGGTGGCGAGGCTTGCGAAAGATAACGGTGGCCCAGGTGCAAGGTTCCTGTTACGCTGCCGCCTTGATGCTGGCCTGGTGCTGCGACCTCATCGTTGCGGCGGAAAACACCGTCTTCGCCGACGTGGTGGGCACCAGGTTGGGCATGTGCGGCGTGGAGTATTTTGCCCACCCCTGGGAGTTTGGGGCCCGCAAGACCAAGGAGCTGATGCTCACTGGGGACACTGTCTCCGCCGACGAGGCCCATCGCCTGGGCATGGTGAGCAAGGTCTTCCCCCAGGCCAAGCTGGAGGAGGAGACCCTCAACTTCGCCCGCCGAATAGCCACCTTACCCAGTGTGACAGCGTTGCTCATCAAGGAGTCCGTCAACCAGACCCAGGACAACCAGGGGTTCTATAACTCCATCAACGCTTGCTTCTCCTTGCATCAGTTGAACCACGCCCACTGGGCCGAGGTGACCAAGGGCGCCGCGGCCACCGGGACCCCGGAGTTTGGCGTCCAGCCTTGGCAGACAGCGCCCCGGCCTCGGCCTGCGGAGAAGTCTGCCAGCGGCGTGGCGGCCGGCTAGCGGGCACCAAAAAGAGGGGGCAATCCCAACTCATCGGGATTGGCAGGGGCCTCTTACCGAGGGGGTTCGGGAAACCCCCTCGGAACTCCCGCTGAGGAATCGGTAAGGGGGCAGAGCCCCCTTACCCGGGGGTATGGGGGTGTCCCCCAGACCTAAAACCTCCCCCTTCCTGGAAGGAAGGGGGCCAGGGGGATGGTGAAACCGCCGAGTCAACCGACAACTACAGACCTGTACAAGGCTTTTGAGGCAAAGCCCATCAGGCGCCCGAAGGCCGGAGAAAAAAACGAATGCGACGCCTCGGTAGCACCGCCCGGGTAGCCATCCAGAAGGTCCAGGGGTTCCAGGTTGCCACGGTGACCGACACCCTGGCTACCGAGGAGCCCCTGGAGATCCGGGTGGTGGTCGAGTCGAAGGGTCGTCGGCAGGCCCACAGCGTCGCCATCACCATGCGGACCCCCGGCCACGACCCCGAGCTGGCGGCCGGGTTCCTCCTGACGGAAGGCATCATCCACTGCCGAGAAGACGTGGAGCGGACCTCCCGGCGACTGGCCAGAGAGGTGGAGATCCCCCTCCTTCGCATGCGCTCCGAGCCCACACCGGAGGAGCGGCAGAACACCGTCAACGTGCACCTGCGCCCAGGCGTTGATTTTGGCCCTGAGCGCCTCATGCGCAACTTCTACATCACCTCCAGCTGTGGCGTCTGCGGCAGGGCTTCCCTGGAGGCCCTCCACGTGGAGGGCTATCCGTCCCTCGCCTCAGACCAACCCCAGGTGAGCGCCGAGGTCATCCGGCAACTGCCGCAGGCCCTGCGGGAGGCCCAGCCGGTTTTCGAGAGGACCGGAGGGCTCCACGCTGCCGCCCTCTTCGACATTGGGGGGCATCTGGTTACCCTGCGGGAGGACGTGGGACGACACAACGCACTGGACAAGCTGGTGGGACACCATCTGCTCCAGGGCGACGTGCCTTTGAGCAACTACCTGGTGGCGGTGAGCGGGCGCGCCAGCTGGGAGTTGATGCAAAAGGCCCTCATCGCCGGTATCCCGATCCTGGTGGCCGTGGGCGCCCCCTCCAGCCTGGCGGTGCACCTAGCCCAGGAGTTCGGGATGACGCTGGTGGGCTTCGCCCGCAGGGAGGGCTTCAACATCTACGCCAACCCCCAACGGATTCTTACCTAGCCATGACCACGCCAGTGCCCCAACCGAAGCAGCACCCCCTACCCTTCCCTGCCCTCATCCTGGCAGGAGGAGAGAGCCGCCGAATGGGGTCTCCCAAGGCCTTCGCCCTCCTTCAAGGCAAGCCCTTGATTCAGCACGTGGCGGAGCGCCTGGCGCCCCTCTTCCAGCAGGTTTACGTCGTAACGAGGGAGACCGAGGCGTTCACCACCCTGGGCCTGCCGGTGATCACCGACACGACGCCCCAGAAGGGCCCCTTGGCCGGCCTCTACGCGGGCCTCGTCCAGAGCCAGGCCCCCTGGTGCTTCGCCGTGGGCTGCGACATGCCTTTCACCGCGCAGGCCATCGTTAGGTACCTGGCCCGCTTTCTCCTCAGGGGGGACATCGTGGCAGGGCGAATACTGGAGCAGGACCAGCCCCTGCCAGCCTTCTACTCGCGGCGCTGTCTCCCCCACGCTCAGCAACTGTTAAGCGAGGGGAACACGTCCCTCAGGGCCTTGATGAAGTCCTGCAAGACGTTCATCATACCAGAGGAGGAGTTGCGGCCCCTGGACCGGGACCTGCGCACCTTCTTGGACCTGGACACGCCGCAGCAGCTTGCCGCCGTGGTTCGAGAGGGCTAAGCTCGATTCACTCGTCATGGAGGAGGGAACATGCAGCTCACACCCCACGTATATGTCAGCCACTACGATGACGGCCACGTCGCCCACCCTGGAGGGAGCAACAACTACTTTGTCGGGGACCCCGCCGAGGGGATGATCCTCATCGACACGGGCGACCACAACCGTGAGTGGACCCGCCACATCCTTGCCTACTACGCGGATCTGGGCCGCCCCAAGATCACCGCCATCGCCATTACCCACGGCCACGTGGACCACTACGGGGGCGTGGACAAGTTGTACGACGCAATGCTGGCGCCCGTGCGGGTGCACCCGAAGCTGGTCAAGACCATGCAGACCCTGGTGCCTAAGGAGATGGTGGTGCCTCTCCGGTCCCGGGAGGTGCTGCGGACGGGCGGCGACACCGCCCTCCGGGCCCTGTTCACCCCCGGGCACGCGGTGGACCACGTCTGCTACCACCTGGCCGCCGAGCGGGTGCTCTTCACCGGTGACACGATCCTGGGCTCCTCGTCGGCCACCATGGGGGACCTCTTCTCCTACATGAAGTCCCTCCAGCTGCTCCTGCACTACCGCCATGACTACATTGGCCCCGCCCACGGCGCCGTGGTCCCGCCTCCTCGCGGCCGGCGACTTGTCCAGTGGTACATTGACCACCGCAACGAGCGAGAGCAGGAGGTGCTGACCTCGCTGGGGAAAGGGCTTACCAAGGTGGAGGACATGGTGCGGGACATCTACCCCAAGAACCTCAAGAAGGGCCTGCGCGAGGGGGCGGGCCGCAACGTCCGCACCCACCTGGGCAAGCTCATCAAGGATGGCCGCGTGCAGGAGGCGGAGCCCACCTACCGGCTGAAGCGCTAGGCCAACTCTGGGCAGCCCACCAGCCGGAGGCGCGTCCTTCGGCTTCAGATTTGGAGCAGGTTGAGGAAAGCGTTGAGTGGGCGAGGTTCTTTCGGAGAGGTATGGGGAACCCTTTCTTGCAAGATAAGGGTTCCCCATAAGCCCTTCCCAAAGAATTCTCACCCTTTGCTTGTCCCAGGTGCTGTTTTAGGACTTTACCTTCTCGAATCACACATAACGGAGGGAGCCATGGCACTGCCACTACCATCGAACACCGTGCTGTACGAGAAGCGAGATCGAATTGCCTGGATCACCCTGAATCGGCCGGATGCCTTGAACGCCCAAAATCGGGAGCTGGGCTCCACCATTTCCCTGGCGGTAGAAGAGGCCACCAATGACGACGATGTCCTGGTGGCCATTATAACCGGTGCTGGGGGGCGGGCCTTCTGCGCCGGCATGGACATGAAAGAGAGGGCGCAGGTAGACGCGGCGGAGGGAGTTGACATGGCAAGGACCGGTGGCCTGGGTGGGGCAGCCCGCGGGATTCAGCTAGGGAACTGTCCAAAGCCGGTCATCGCCGCCATTGACGGCTACTGTCTGGGTGCAGGCATGGTATTGGCCCTCCAGACCGATATTCGTATCGCCACGGAGCAGTCCCGCTTCGGCATGCCCGAAGTCCGGCGGAGCATACTGATGCCCGCAGGTCCTCAAGAACCGGAGTGGCACATCCCCGTGGGCGAGGCCATGTGGATGGGTCTCACAGCGGCCCATATGACGGCGCGACGGGCCTTCGACATCGGCCTCGTTCAGGCCCTGGCGCCCGACCGCCAGGCCCTCTTTCTGGAGGCACAACGGCTGGCCGAGGAGATAAAGCTGGGCGCTCCCCTGGCGGTCAGGGCCACCAAGCGCCTCATTCGAGCATCCATCAGCATGCACCCAGAGCAAACGGTGCAAGTGCGGCAGATCCTGGCAGAGATGGTGGACCGGTCAGAGGACCGCCACGAAGGCCCCCGGGCCTTTGCCGAAAAGCGGGCCCCGGTCTGGAAGGGGCGCTAAGGCGCCCCTGGAGGGAAATGGGAGATAAGAGGGTGTTAAAATATGGAGAGTCCAGAGAGGCGGAGCCCACCTACCGGCTGAAGCGCTGAACCGGCTGGCGTTCGCAGCCCTTTGGACGCGCTGGGAGATTATTGTGGAGGGGTTTATGCCGATCCGTATAAACCACCGTGATAAGAACAGTACCTCAACGCAACCGCCTGAAATGTCCTTGGTTGCGACCGAATCGGCTCCGCGTTCAAAGGTCTCTTCCATGGCTCGCACAACGGTAGTGCGAGTATATGCGGATCGATATCATCAATGTTAGGCCGCAGATGAAGATTCAACCCCTTGCTGGCTACTCCAGTACACCGTTGGCGAAGAAGTTGGGAATCAGGGAAGGAAGCCACGTGCTTGTAGTGGGCGACCCAGCAAACTATGTACATCTACTTGAACCGCTACCGAACGCGGTCATCTTCGACCAGAAGCTCTCCGAGGCCACGGACGTTATCCACGTGTTCACTAAGCAAAGGGATGAGCTCAAGAAACAACTGACAGCTCTTCGGCATCGTGTGAGGAGCGACGCGACGGTCTGGGTGTCTTGGCCGAAGAAGTCGTCAAAGGTCGCGACCGATATCAACGAAGATGCCATCCGAGAGGTTGCGCTGCCATTGGGGTTTGTTGACGTGAAGGTTTGCGCCGTCAGTGAGGTGTGGTCGGGGCTCAAGCTGGTAATCCGAAAGGAACTACGGTGAAAATGCGGCCTGGCCCTTCCATCGAGGCGACAGCCAGGCAGGACAAGACCTAGACGGCCCACTGCTCCTGGTAGACGCCGAACACCTCAACCACTGCTCAGCAATCCACCGAGGCGGAGTCGGAGCCCGTCGATTGTTAGGTCTAGTTGATGCAGGGACAGACTGAGAGCTTCAAATTCCCCATCAAGCTGGGCGACTTGGTCGGGGTAGCTCCCACGCCGGCGGAGTTCGTAAAGGGGATGCTGTGCTTGATCCCAAGCATTCTGGAAGTATGACATAAACTGTATTTCGAATGGAAATGACTGTCCATCGCCTAACATTACACTGATATGCTGGGTTAGGCCACGAAATCCACCTTCCCTTGGGTTGTCAACGTTGTCCGCTTCTGGACCCTGTAATGCGCAATTCCCGAAGCTGCTGATATCCCCGCAAAACAGTCGGTGCGCATACCGAATGTCACGTATGCCAAGCACAGTGATACGCCCTGCGGCTAGGTCTCTGATCTCCTCCACGACTTGCTTAGGAGAGTACTGTGGATTTTCACGCTGGATCCGATGAGCCTTGACATCAAGGGCGTCTCTTGTCTTGAACAGGCGGGGCAATGCATATACACGGTATCCAAAATGATGCTGCAGTTGTGCACTAGCACGCTGGAGAATGTCATCTCCTTTGTCCTGTGCCTCTTGGCTGACGGCAACCCTCGGTTCTAACAAGTCCCAAACCGCTTGTGGGAAGTGTTGTTCGGCCACAGCCTATCCCTTATGCCTGCCACTTTATTGCTTCAACCTCTACTTTTGTGTCCCAGCCACTCAGCCCGGGCAGCGCATCTTGAAAAGCCCCAAGAGTGCCTGAACCCATCACAATGTCGAAGTCAGGCATCTTGTACTGTCGGTTGAGCGTCTTCCAAGTCTTGCCCCATTTCTCGTAATCCGTTGGCGCGCCGCCCTTGCCGACATAGGGAGTTGCGACAATGCGCCTTATGACGTGGTCCTCTTGTGAGACGACAATAAAGTAGTTATGCACTGGTTCTGTGATATGTGAACCAAGCATAGGATCGTTCACAAACCGTTGGTAAAACATATACCTATCCTCCTCCTTGGGTATCGCCACTTCCGTCGACGCCTAGAACGACTGGCTAAGCTCCAGTGTGTTCGATTATAACACGGCGCACTTTCCACAACATTCTGAGGTCTCCATCCACCCTAGACGGCCCACTGCTCCTGATAGACGCCGAACACCTCGCGAAAAACGTCGGTCATCTCCCCCAGGGTGCAGTAGGCCCTCGCCGCCTCAAGCAGCGCAGGCATCACGTTCTCCTGGCCTCGGGCTGCCTGCTTCAGCCTCATCAGCCGCTGCCGCACCTCCCGGCTGGAGCGCCGACGGCGGACCTCCTGAAGGCGCTCCAGGTGCCTCTGACGGCTCTCCTCGTTGATGCGCAGTAGAGGGATACCCGGGGCCTCTTGGCCCATGTACTCGTTGACCCCGACGACGATCCGCTCCTTCCGCTCCACCTCCTGCTGGTACCGGTAGGCAGCCTCAGCGATCTCTCGAACGAAGAACCCCTTCTCGATGGCCGGGAGGACGCCTCCCTCGGCCTCGATGCGCCGGAAATAGTCGACTGCCTGCTGCTCCACCTCGTTGGTCAGGGCCTCCAGGTAGTAGCTGCCTCCCAGAGGGTCAATCGTGTCCGTCACGCCCGTCTCGTGGGCGATGATCTGCTGGGTGCGCAGGGCCACCAGGGCCGCCTCCTGGGAGGGGAGGGCCCAGGCCTCGTCCATGGAGTTGGTGTGGAGGGACTGGGCGCCGCCCAGGACAGCGGCCAGGCCCTGCAGGGCCACTCGCACGATGTTGTTGGTGGGCTCCTGGGCCGTCAGGGCGCAGCCGGCGGTCTGGGCATGGAAGCGCATCCACCAGGAGCGGGGGTTGGCAGCGCCGAAGCCCTCCCGCATCTGCCGGGCCCAAAGGCGGCGGGCAGCCCGGAACTTAGCGACCTCCTCGAAGAAGTCGTTATGGACGTTGAAGAAGAAGCTGATGCGCGGGCCCACCTCATCGGCCTGCAGTCCCCGGTCCAGGCACCAGCGCATGTACTCCATGCCGTCGGCCAGGGTGAAAGCCACCTCCTGGACGGCCGTGGCGCCAGCCTCCCGGATGTGGTAGCCGCTGACGCTCACGGGGTTCCAGAGGGGCATGTGGCGGGTGGCGAACTCGATAGTATCCACCACCAGGCGCATGGAGGGCTGAGGCGGGAAGATGTACTCGTTCTGGGCGGTGTACTCCTTCAGGATGTCGTTCTGCAGGGTGCCGCCCAAGCGGTCCGGAGGGATGCCCCGCTTCTGGGCTGCCACAATGTACATCGCCCAGATGATAGCGGCCGGGCCGTTGATGGTCATGGAGGTGGTGATCTGGTCCAGGGGAAGACCGTCGAAGAGGATCTCCATGTCCGCCAGGGAGGAGACGGCCACACCGCACTTGCCGTACTCTCCCATAGCCAGGGGATGATCGGTATCGTAGCCATAGAGGGTGGGCAGGTCAAAGGCGGTGCTCAAGCCCGTCTGCCCGTGCGCCAGGAGATACTTGAAGCGGGCGTTGGTCTCCTCGGCGGAGCCGTAGCCCGCAAACATACGCATGGTCCACAGGCGGCCCCTATAACCCGTTGGGTGGAGGCCCCGGGTGAAGGGGTACTCCCCGGGCAGACCAGTATCCCGCAGGTAGTCCAGGCCCTGGACGTCAGTGGGGGTGTAGAGAGGGCGGACCGGGATGCCGGAGAGGGTCTGATAGAGACCAGAACGCTCGCCCTGGGCATGCACCCGCTGGTCCCACGCCTCCTGCCGGGCCTTGATCCGCTCCAGCTCCTGTGGGGAGAGCATGCCTGGCCTCGCTTGGCGTGTGGCCGGAGCCGTAAGGCCCCGCCATCTTCAAACGGGTGGACCCGCTACCGCCACATCTCCATGCTAGAGAGGCGCAGACACCCATGTCAAGAACCGCCAGGGGAATACCGAGAGGGATGCCCGAACGCCAGCCTTACGCTCCCCTGGTGTACAAATCATGTTTTCGAGGGCTCGTTATTCATTGACAAAGACAACGGGGACGACTGAAAATGAACGAAAGCTGCAATGAGTTTTAGGTTCAAAGAGGGAGGAAAGGAAGGTCTCCTTCGGGCCCGGCCGCAGCAGGTCGGGCCTTCCCATTGGGGACGGCTATGAGGGTCGTCCCCATCCTTAACTCCTATGAGTACTCGGCCCGCCAAACTGCAGGGTAAGCCCCACGAGAGCGCTCTTTCATCACGCCGCGAGGCATGGTGGTTTCGTGGCTTCGCCATCTTCCAGGGCGCTGCCTCTGTGGCCGACAGCTTCGCCATCCTCTTCGCGGCCGCCATCCTGGGCACCGCCGTCTTCGCCAGTTGGATAGATGCCTCTGGCAACCTGGGGTATACCCTGGGCGCCGCCTCGGTAGTGCTCCTGGTGCGGCGGTTCACCCAGTACCGCCTCCTGGTGGTGGCTTTCCTCGCAGCAATGGCCCTCCCCCTTCTCTTCCTCGTCACTGCCCAGAACCTGGCCCTCTACTTGGGCCTCTATGTAGCCTTCGAACTCTTCTGGGCCTCCGCGGCCAGCCTGGCCCCCGTGGTGGCCATCCAGGACCGCCCCAGGTCCCAGTGGGCTGGGGCCTTCGCCCGGCTGAACGAGGTCGGCGCCTTGGGCATCCTGGCAGGCTTGATCCTGGCAGGCCTGTGGATGGCCGTAAGCCAATGGGTGGGCCTCGCCGACGAAGGCGCCCGGTCCCTGTTTGCCCTCCTCGGGGTGCTGACCCTCCTATCCGCCCTGATGGCCCATTACGGCCTCTCCCTGCCCAAGCCGGCGCGGGCCCATCCCTGGGAGGCGAGCCCGGCCCAGGGTACCCGTGTGGAGAGGGCAACAGAACGGCAGCGCCTCCTGTCAGACCAGCTCCTGTGGTACTACCTCCTCTCCTTTCTGCTTGCCCTGGGGATGGGTATAGCCTACTCCGGGGTCCACCTGTACATGGTCAGCCACATGCAGTTGCCCATCGCCGGCGCCCTGGCAGCCCTATTTGTCTTCCGATTGGCCGTCTACGGGACCTCCCGCACCCTGTCCCGAGGCATTGGACCGGCCATGGCCACTCAGCTTCAAAGCCTGGCGGCCCTGGCCCGGGCCCTGTTAGCAGCGCTGTTGGGGGTGTTCGCCCTTCTCCTGCCCTCAACCCTGGCGTTCCCCGTCACGGTGGCGTTGGTGGCGTTGTGGGGCGCCCTCACCGCCATCCTCAGCGTCACGGGGTTGCTCATCGCCACCACCCTGGCCACCCCGCAGCGGAGGGCCGAGGCCATTGCTCTCTACACCGCCATCACCAACGGCGCCACCATCCTGGGGGCCTTGCTAGCCGGCGCCCTGGGCCCCGGCCTTGGGTACGGGCCTATGTTCCTCATCGCGGGCGGCGTGTCGGCAGTCGCTGCCCTCCTGCTCCTCAGGCTCTAGCATGGAACCGTCTCTGGTCACCTCCACATGGGCTTCCCTCCTGTCATGGGTCCGCCTGGCCCGCCTTCGGGCATGGAAGGCATGGGACCTGGCGGCAGGCGGAGTGCGCCTGGTAGTGGTGGGCGCCCGCAAGGGGTTGACCTACGGGCCGGCCTTGGCAGGCCGCGCCGCTCTGAGGATGGCCCAGTGGCTTCGGGGGGTCTGGCACCTCACCGTCGCCACGTTCCCTCTCCCATCCGAGAGCAAGTGGCATGGCCTGGTGGAGATGGTGGCCCTCCTCCTCCAGACCATCCTTAAAAGGACCGGCACAAACCCAGACGCGTCAGGAGACTCTCTGAACCGGTCCCTGGAGGAGCTAGGGAGCCAATGGGCAACCCGACGCATTCAATGGATCCGGACCGCCCCCCCCATCGTGGCCGAGGTGCGTAGCACCCTGGTGCTGGCCTTCAAGACCCTGGACATGCCCACGGACTTCACGGTGCGCGGCCCGGTCCTGAAAACGGTGACCACCCGGTGCCCTTTCCTTGAGGAAGCCCTCGCCCAAGGCACAGCCGCCCAGGTGTGCCAGGTCCTCTGCTCCGAAAAGCACTCCTTTTTTCGCGGCATCGTGACCGGCTTGCCCTTCCACGTCAGCTACCAGGCCCCGGCAATGATGGGTGATGGAGCCCCCGCGTGCGTCAAGGTGTTCGAGTTGGTCCGCCCGCCCAAGGGAGAGGGGTCGCCCTCGGTCCCCGTTGAGCACGCTGAGGTGGAGTAAGGGGTGAGAGTTCTTTGGGAAGGGCTTCTGGGGAACCCTTTCTTGCAAGAAAGGGTTCCCCATACCTCTCCGAAAGAACCTGCACCGCTCAACGCTTTGCTCAACCTGCTCCAAAGCTGATGAACGGGCTGAGAACAAGAAGGGCACTGAGGCACAGAGGAGGCTACAGAGGCTAGGAGTCCTTGGCCTGGTCGTCCAGCTCCCCCAGGAACTGCTCCACCGACGGCGAAAGGCGAGGAGCACTCCTCTCAGAAGGAGGCGTGAGTTGCGCGGGCTGCTCCCGAGCGTCGTAGTCCGCTTCCATCCGTCGCAACAGGGCCTTCACCCTGGGGTCGCCCTCCACCTCCGCCGAGATGCGCTCGTACTGGCGAACCCCTCGGCGGCTCAAGGCGGGCTCTGGGGGAAGGTCATAGAGGGCGCAGAGGATCTCCAACAGGCGCGCCGCCCCGCTATAGTCCTCCTCAAGCTGGACGTACTGAGGCAGCCGGGCCATGAGGTTCATATTTTCGATTCCCAACGCGGTGAGCTTGTCCCCCATGAGAAAGGCGATGGACGTAGGTCCCTGGTAGGGATTGCCTCCGGGCGGGACGATCCCAGAAACCCCCTGGAGAGGCTCGCCGTTGAGGGAGCCCGTCACCAGGAGAGGCCGGGTGTGGGGCACCGCATCGTACATGCCACCGATGCGGCAGATTCGGTGGACCTTGAAATGCTCCAGCACCTTCAGAACGGAGTCAATGTACTCCTCGGCAAAAGCGTGGGGCTCCAGCATGTGAAGGAAGATAAAGTCAAACCCCTTGGAGCCGCGACTCCACCTGAAGCGGGTGTTAGGAAGCGTGATGCGCCGCTGGTCGTCCTGGTACTCCACCACAGGCCGATAGCGGGTGAAATCGAAGAAGGTGCCGGGGGTGGCCAGGCTCCCCAGGTCCTGGGCGCCCGACTGCCGCTCCAGAGCCTTCAGAGCCACGGTGGCGATGCTGCCAGCATCCACCCACGGGGTCAGGGACGCGATGACATGGGGAGTTCGCAGTTCCGGAACAGGCTCGGCAAACTCAAACGCACCAATCCTCATTGCACTATCTTGACAGAGGAACGACCTTTTTGCAACTCCTCTTCGGACAATTTTGGCAGAAAGTCGTCCGGCTTGGGGCACGACGGCAGGGCCACGTCGCTCGCGGCTTCGGCGACCGCCTCACAGAGATTATCCACTTGGGCTAAAATCCATGAGACGCAAGGGTAGAGGCCGCAGCCATTGTCATTGCGAGGCCCGACAAAGGAAGGCCGTGGTAATCTGGCGGTGGGGACCTCCCCCCCTCCAGATTGCTTCGTCGTCCCGATGGCATCGGGACTCCTCGCAATGACGATTCTGTTGCGTATTTCAGAGCCACCACACGCGAATGACACCCTAATTCTTGCCAAGCGGCTTATTTTCTGATAGCATGTACGAAACAGTTAGTGCTCCCACCCCTGAGGGTTCCCACCAAAAGCCATGGACTTTGAGAAACGGTGCCCGCGCTTTGAGAAGGCCGTAACCATCCTCGGCAAGAAGTGGACGCCCCTCATCTTGCGCTCCCTGATGGACGGCCCCAGGCGTTTCTCCGGCATGTGCGCCTACTGCCCCGGCCTCAGCGACCGCCTGCTCTCCCAGCGCTTGCAAGAGCTGGAGGAGGCGGGCGTTGTGGAGCGGCGGGTGTACTCGGAGCGGCCTGTGGCGGTGGAGTACACCCTGACCAGCATGGGCCAGGAACTGCGAGAGGTGCTGGAGGCCATTCAGCACTGGGCCGACCGGTGGACCGCCCCAGTCGAGCAAGGGAAGTAGAGACCGCCCATGGTTCAAAACCTCAGGGCTTCCACCACCAGCTACACCGTGGCGCCCCCCGACGCCGTCATCGAGCGGACGGTCCAGGCCCTCCGTGAGCGCGCCAACATCCAGGCGGTCGTGGTGGACAACCGGGCCCAGGCCCTGGAGGCCCTCTTGTCTCGGCTTCCTGAAGGCGCCGAGGTGGCCCTGGGAGCCTCCAGGACCCTGGAGGAGATTGGGTTTCTGGCCTACCTGGCCCAGAATCCCACCCGCTACCGCAACCTGCGAACCCTGGCCACCAGCGAGCCCGACGCCGAGAAGCGGGCCGAGATCCGCCGCCGAACGCCCATCGCTGACTATTACCTCGGCAGCGTCCACGCGCTGGCGGAGACAGGGGAGGCGGTCATCGCCAGCCTTTCCGGAAGCCAGCTGGCGGGGTATGTCTTCGCCGCCCGCAACGTCATCTGGGTCATCGGCGCCCAGAAAATAGCCCCCGACCTCCAGGCGGCTCTCCGCCGGGTCCGGGAGCACTCCCTCCCCATGGAGGATGCCCGCATGAAGCAGGCTGGGTCCGCCCAGGGGAGCCGGATCGGGAAGCTCCTGATCGTGGAGAGCGAGTCGCGGGCAGGCCGCATCTCCGCGATCCTGGTCAGGGAGCCCCTGGGGTTCTAGCAAGCTGCGGAAATAGGGGAGTCCAGAGGGGCAAAGCCCCTTTGGCAGGGGTTTGGGGGTGTCCCCCCAAATATAATCTCCACCCCCTTCCTGGCCAGGAAGGGGGACAGGGGGATGGTCGAAAAGGTCCTTCAGCGCCCTGCTGGCAACGACAAGATAGCAAGGGAGAGTTCCGTTACAAGGGAGGAGGCACAAGGGTGGCAACAGCGGTTCCCATCGTCTATAGCTTACGGACCTGTCAGGCCTGCAGGAACCTCAGGACGGACTGGGCCAAGGAGGGCATCGCCTTTGAGGAGCGCATTGTGGACGATAACCAGGCGTGGCTGGACGAGGCGACTAAATACGCCGACATCGTCCCCATCATCGTCCACCCCGACGGGCGAGTAGAGGTGGGCTACAAGCACTACATTAGTTGACACATCGCCTAGGGCGGCGTGACCGCCCGGCGACAGTATCAAGAAACTAACTCGAGGAGGAAGCAATGGCACAGCAGACGAGCGTGGTGACACCGGAGCGGTTCGCAGCAGGCTTCACGTACAAGGACTACATCGCGCAGATCAAGGTGAACACAGATCGGTTCGAGGCGAACCTCAAGACGGCCCACGTCTCCCCTGAGGACACCGCATTCTTCCGCAAGGTGAGCAAGCTGCCCAACGGCCCCACCAAGATGCTGGTGTTGGGCGAGGACTGGTGCCCGGACGTGTACCGGGGGATGCCCGTCCTGCACCGTATCGCCGAGGCCGGCGGCATGGAGATGCGCATCTTCCCCAGGGACCAGCACCTGGACATCATGAACGAGTTCCTTAAGGAGGGCCAGTTCCTGTCCATCCCCACCGCCGTCTTCTATACCAAGGACCACCGGTACATCCTCCACTGGATCGAACGCCCCGCGGCGGTCAACCGCGAGATGCCGGAGATCAGGGAGGCGGTGAAACGGGAGATGCCCGACGCCGACGAGCAGACCATCCGCACCGTCAACGGCGAGCGGACCCGGGCCAAGTACCCAGCCTGGCAGCAGGAGACAGTCCGCGAGATTCGCGAGATGCTGTCCCAAAAGCTGGGTCTCTAGCAGGGTGCTGAAAACCCTTTTCGACCCCCGATAGAAACGGGGCCTTCGGCATCCCCCCACCCCCTTCCTAGCCAGGAAGGGGGTGGGGGTTGTATCTGGGGGACACCCCCAGACCCCTGCCCCTTCGGCTTCGCTCAGGGCAGGCTCCGGGGCTTTGCCCCTCTGGACTCCCCTATTTGGGCAGCCTGCTAGGCCCCGCAGAGGAGGAGCGAATGACACAACAACAGGTGCAACTACCCCCATCCAGGCGAGCGCCTGAGACGGATGCTTTCCCGACCGGGCCGGCTGTGGGGCAATTGCTGCCGGATTTCACCTTGCCCGACCAGAACGGCAGGTTGGTCAACTTCGCCGCCGCGCGGCAAGGCCGCCGTGCGATGGTAGTCTTCTATCGCTCGGCACGGTGGTGACCGTATTGCCGCACGCAGCTCGTGGAGTTGCAACGACACCTTGGTGAGTTCGAGGATGCGGGGATCAAGCTCTTTGCCATAAGCTACGACCCCGTGGATGTACTCTCAGGTTTCGCCAAGGAGCAGGGCATCGCATTCCCACTCTTGACTGACGCAGGATCAGAGGTCATCAAGAGGTTCGGCATCCTCAACACGCTTATCAAGCCGGAGGAGGAGGCCTACTTCGGCATCCCCTATCCGGGATCCTACCTGGTAGACCAGGATGGCCGAGTCGTAGAGAAGTTCTTCAACCGCGAGTACCAGATGCGGGAGACGAGCGCGACGGTGCTGCGCTCGGGCTTCAACCTTCCGGTGGACCCGCGCAGCTTCACCCATGCCGAGGCCCAGGGCGGCGCCGTGAGGGTCTCCGCCACCCTGGGCGCAACCAGGCTCCGTTACATGCAACACGCGGACCTCTATGTGACTGTCGCTCTCGACAAGGGGCTGCACATTTACGGCCCGTCCGTCCCCGAAGGCTACGTTGGCACCGAGGTCACGGTGACGGGCACCGAAGGGCTCCGGATCGGGAAGCCAATGTTCCCGGCCACGAAGCCGTTCCGCATCAAGGGTCTTCAAGAAGAGTTCCGGGTGCTCGATGGCGAAATTGTGATCCGCGTGCCAGTCGTCAACGCCATCCGAGAGCTTGAGGCCGCCGCCATCCACGTCGCGGTGCGCTATCAGGCGTGCAACGACCATGAGTGTTTCCTACCGAAGACGGAGGAGCTGCATCTGGAGATCGCAGTGGTCCCTGTGCCTCGACCGGCACCCCCTTCACCTGCGACGTAAATGAACCAGGGGCTTCCTTCACTCTTCGACACGCCATCGCACACGACCGAGGCCGCTTTGCCCGAGCAGCCTCGGTTTCTTGTTGTGGGGCCGCCGCCACCTTGAGATAGACTTCTCCCCGAGGGGATGCTAGGGTAAGGACAAGAGACTCAATCGGGCGAGGGCGGATGACCCATAGTGAAATCTCTCTTCACCAAGGTCGTGTGTCATGGCCTTGTCGTTCTTGTGGCAGCCCTGCTCCTTGCGGCATGTGGAGGTGACCGACGGGGCCAACCTGGTCCAGCAAGCATTACCGTACTTGGCCAGCTTGCCTCCAATGAGCAAATCGAGAAGGGTGCGGCGTTGTATCAGGCCAATTGCCAGATTTGCCACGGTGGCGCTACAGGGGGCAAGCTCAGGAACATCCCGCCCCCACACAACGCCAACGGGCACACCTGGGACCATGCCGACCAGCAGCTCACAGCCATGATCATGAACGGCATCAGCTTTTCCTTAGAGGCACAGAGGATGCCTGCCTTCAACGACAAGCTCACTGATGAGGATGTGAAGTCAATCCTGGCCTCTATCAAGACGTGGTGGACTGAAGAGCAGAGAGCGGAGCAGAGGAAGGTCACGGAGCAATGGGACCGATGACAACGCCGGAGGTCGCGAATGAGCAAGAGTAAGGCCGTTGCCCAGAAGCAAATGCGATCAATGAGCGGTAGAAAGCCAAACCGCAGTCCCATCCGGATATACAAGCTACTAGGTGTCCTCGCTCTGGCAATAGCAGTCGGTCTCTCGGTTGGCTGTAGCCAGAGCCGCCAGTCCTCGCCGGCCGCCGACCTGCCATCCTCTGGTTCACCGTTGAGCGTGGCGGCCATTGGTAAGTCAGCCCCAGGGTTCTCGCTACCAAACCAGGACGGGCAAACCTACACGTTGACTCCTGGGGACGGCAAGAACCACGTCCTGGTTTTCTACATGGGGAATTTCTGAGGCGGCTGCAGAGGCCAGCTCGGCGAGCTGGCTAAGAGTGCGAATGAGCTGAATCAGTTGGCGGAGGTGGTAGCTATTAGTACCGACCCTCCTTCTGAGTCAAACAAGTTGAATCAGCTTCTTAACGGCGTCTTCCCTCTGCTGGGTAATCCTGACCTGAAGGTCATCAACGCGTACCAGATGAGGCACCAGATGGGTGGTGAAACGCTGGGAAACATGGGCTACGTCATCATCGACGGGGCTGGCCTGGTACGAGAGCTGGTGGTGAACCCGCTCTTTGGCCAAGACGCCGGCAAGATCATCGAATCACTGAAGGCGCTGCAATAGCAGGGGACCGCCAGAATGCCGGGCAGGATAACGGTAACCGTGAATGCGCTCACTCAGGAGCTACGCCAGCGGCAATGAGGGGATTCGGTGTTGCAACTCCCTATCGGTCGCCAGCGTTGGCACGGCGCGACTTGGGCGTTCCTGGCCGTGGGACTCCTTCTCTTTGGCGGGGCGTGTGCCGGTAACAAATCAGGCGACGTAGCCCAGGTCGCAGCGGGAAAGCAGCTCTACCTGGCCAACTGCGCCGCCTGCCACGGCCAGCAGGGGGAGGGAGCTCCCAACTGGCGGGCGCCGGGGCCTGACGGGCGTCTGCTGCCCCCACCCCATGACAGCACCGGCCACACGTGGCACCACGGCGACGGGCTCCTCTTTCGTTACGTGAAAGACGGAGGGGCCTCCCTCCAGATACCAGCGTTCGTCAGTGGCATGCCCGCCTTTGGACAGACTCTCTCCGACAATGAGATCAAGGCAGTTCTTCTCTATCTCAAGACGCTGTGGGGACCACGGGAGGGGGCCTTTCAGACACAGGTCAGCAAGCAGGAGCTATCCCCGTGAGAGGTTAGGCTTCACCATGAGCCTCCGCCATCTCTGGCCCCTTGTTCTCCTTCTGTTGCTGGCCCTCTCCTGCACTGGTGGTGGAAACACCTCCGTCAGCCCCACCCCGGAGAACCAACTGCAGCGTGGAGAGCGACTCTACGCCACCAACTGCCAGGGCTGTCACGGCGGCGCTACCGGCGGCTCCATGATGGACATGCCCCCTCGCCACAACGCCAACGGCCATACCTGGCACCACCCCGATTGCCAGCTTGCGGAAACGGTGTTGAACGGCTCGGGCGATATGGGGGAGATGATGCGCCAGATGATGAATGTAGGGAAGGACGTTCCCAGGATGCCGGCCTTCAAGGGAGCGCTGGCGGAAGAGGACGTTCAAGCCATCCTGGCCTACATCAAGACGTGGTGGGTGGACGACCAGCGGGAGTTCCAGGCCAGGGTCACTCAAGAGGCCTGCCCAACGTAGACGCCGCGAGGCAAGCCCCTTCTCGTAATGTCACGGGCCCGTGCCCTTAATCACATAAAGAGGGGGAGCGGGCTACAACGCAGCCCGCTCCCCCCGATGTTCATGCCGGCGCCGGAACTAGGCGCTGGTGAGGTCCTTCAGGGCGGCGACAAACCCCGGCAGCACCTTCTTCCAATCGCCCACGACGCCGAACTTGGACTCTTTGAAAATGTTGGCGTTGGGGTCCTTGTTCACGGCGATGATGTTCTTTGCGGCGGTGCATCCCGCCAGATGCTGGCTGGCCCCGGAAATGGCCCAGGTAAGGTAGATTTCAGGGGCGATGGTCTTACCTGTGAGCCCCACCTGATAGCTGTGGTCCAGCCATCCAGCGTCGACGACGGCCCGAGAGGCGCCCAAGGCTGCGCCCATGCTCTTGGCCAGGTCTCGGAAGGCTGGAAGGGCCTCGGGCCCCCCAATCCCCCGGCCAACGCTCACCACTACGCGCGCGTCCTCCAGCTTCACTCCCGTGGCCTCCTCCTTGACCCGCTGGACCCGCTTCACCTTCACCACCGAGGCGTCCACGGACACAGGGGCCTGGACCACCTCCCCCTGACGGGATGGGCTGGGGGCCAAAGCCTCAAAGGCCTTGGGGCGGACGCAGACAAACTGCGGGTCGGCGGGCGAAGCCACCTTGGCGTTGGCGTTGCCACCGTAGACGGGACGGACAGCCACCACCCGCTTTGTTGCAGGGTCTGCGTTGACATCGGTGCAGTCCTGCATCAGCGGGACACCCAGGCGAAAAGCCAACCGCGGGGCCAGGTCCCTGCCTAAAAAGCTCTTGCCGGCAACAATCACCTGAGGATCGGCCGCCTTACACACCTGCGCCAAGGCCGCCAGGTGCGCTTCTATCTGGTTGTCATGCAATACCTCAGCCTCGGAGACCCACACCTTGTCGGCCCCCAGGGCTATGGCCTCCTTGGCCCGCTGGCTTGCGTTCTTCCCCAAGAGCACCAGGGAGACCTGGGTCCCCATGACGCCCGCCAGCTTCCGGGCCACTGCTAGCAACTCTCCAGTGACGGAGGCAAGGGAGGAGTCCTCGTTTAGCTCGCCAATTGCCAGAATTCCCTGTGCCATGCTCTGTACTCCTTGACGTCCTAGACTTCTTGATGCTTTCGCAGGGGGGTGAATCCGCCTACGGCGGACGACCATCCCCTGTCCCCTTCCTGACCAGGAAGGGGGAAGAACCTGTATCCCGATGCCCCATCGGGACTCCCGGCAAAGGGGCTCCGCCCCTCTGCACTCCCCTCCTCTTGCATCACCCTGTT
>Ga0209515_10004545_pt1 | contig 18660 bp, 15 predicted proteins | sample Subgroupgradi54m_FD_187454 | JGI IMG/M metagenome (GOLD analysis project Ga0209515, IMG submission 187454) | Subsurface groundwater microbial communities from S. Glens Falls, New York, USA - GMW60B uncontaminated upgradient, 5.4 m (SPAdes)... ...
CACCTATAACGCAAATGGGATCGCCATTGACGCAACGTTCATGTATGTCGTCGGCACTGAAAATGTTGGGGCGGATTGGCGCATCGAAAAACGTCGGCTCAACACCGGAGCCCTGGACACCAACTTCGATACCGATGGCATTATCACCATTACAGCCGGAGCACAGGCGCGAGGCATCGCCATCGACTCCACGTATCTGTACGTCGTCGGCACAGACAACAGTTATAACTGGCGCATCGAGAAACGCCGCTTGGACACGGGCGCTTTGGACGCAGGTTTTGGAAGCGGTGGCGTCGTGACCGGCGTCTTAGCAAATCAGACATCTTTTGTGGGTGCGTACGATCTTGCACTCGACGGCTCAAATATGTATGTGGTGGGAGCAGACACGAATGGACTTCGGGTTGAAAAACGGCAATTGTCTGATGGGACGCTGGTCAGCAGTTTTGGAAATGGAGGTGCGGTGACCAGTAGTACAGGAATAGACAGCTCTGAAGGGTTCGCCATCGGCATGAATACGACATACCTGTTCACCGTTGCCGGTGCACAGAGTAATTATGCATTTGGTTGGTTGATTGAACGACGCAGGCTCAGCGATGGTGGCGTGGATGATTGGACCGGCCCCTTAGCCAGCCAAGATGTACCGGTCACGGGGGTGGCAGCAGGCGCTCAGGTACGTTTGCGCATGGCGGCTCATCTGAGTAGCGCTGCGGCGATCGGAGGTGTCAGTTTCAAGTTACAGATGGCTCAGCGCTCAGGCACCTGCGATGCGAGCTTTACTGGTGAAACGTACGCGGATGTGTCAGCCACCTCTGGGGCCATTCGGTTTTATGACAATCCCACCCCTCCGAACGCCAGTGCGGTCATTGCCTCAACGAACGATCCGAAACATGGATCGCATACGGTGGTGACCCAATCGTATCAAGAGGCGAATCCGTTTTCCACCACGGCCGCCATTGCCGCGGGTCAAGATGGGTTGTGGGACTTTTCACTGATCAATGATTCAGCGCCTGTCGGCACCACCTACTGTTTTCGGTTGGTCAAGGAGGATGGCACGCTGCTCGACACCTATTCCGTGATGCCAGAGCTCACCTCCTACCAAACTATCGTGTGGAATGGCGCAGGGGTGGATGGCACGTGTGGCGGGGCGGGGACAGCGAATAACTGGTCGTGTGGCGCCAACTGGAGTAGTGGGACCGCTCCAGCCAGCGGGGATATTGCAACCTTCGATGCAACCTCTACCAAGAATGCCACGATCAATTCGAGCATCACTGTGGGCGGCATCGATATCAACACCGGCTATACCGGAATTATTACGCAGCCTGCTGGAATTGCCGTTACCGTGGGTTCCAGTGGATATGACCAGGCCGTCGGGACCTTTACGGGCGGTGACTCGGCCATCACGATCAACGGGAATTTCTCGCTGACTGGCGGCACGTTTACCAGTACCAGTGGCACGCTCAGCCTGTTAGGGAATTTCACGCATACGGCTGGGACGTTTACGCATAGCAGCGGCACGGTCAGCCTGGACGGCGGCTCAGGGGCGACCGTGGATGTGCCAACGAGCGACACGTTCCAGAACCTCACGATCAATAAGCCGAATTCGTCTAATGTGGATATTGCAACCGGCGATACCCTCATTGTATTAGGCACGTACACGCAAACCGATGGGGCGGTCAATACTGGAACGATTGAGGTGCGAGGGGCGACCACGACCATCGGCGCTGCCGCCGATGCCAGCACGGCCACCATGTCGTACTTGGTCACTGGCGATCAAACGATTACGGGAAACGGAGGGAGCATCGGCGCGCTCAACATCAATAAAGCCTCCGGGACCGTCAGCGCAGGCAGCACCAACCTCTCCGTGGCGAGCTTGACGCTGGCATCCTCAGGAACCGGAGCCTTTACCAGCACCTCTGGCACGCTGACCGTGCGTGGCAATTGGACGCACACCGGTGGCGGCACCTTTAACCACAATAGTGGCACAGTAGTCTTTAGCGGACCCGCCTCCACAGTAGACGTCACTACTAATGAAACCTTCAATCACCTCACAGTGAGTAAAAACAATGCGACAGCATTAACTATAGAACAGAATGATACGCTCATTGTCTTGGGGACCTTTACACATACAGACGGTAGTATTGAGATCAATAATGGGATTAAGGGAATTGAAATCCGTGGAGCAGTAACCACCATTGGCCCGGGCGCTGATGGTGGCTTTGCCTTCCTTCTCTATTTAGTCGCTGGTGATCAAACCATCACGGGTAATGGAGGCTCTACAGGAAGGCTTTACGTCGATAAATCTTCTGGGACACTAAGTGCCGGGAGCACCGATCTATCCATTTCGACGTTCGATCTGGGCGCTACATCGACGTTTGTCAGTACCTCCGGCCAGCTCACGATTACTGGATCGTCCGTAGATACATGGAGCCATACAGCTGGAGGAACCTTTACACATAATTCTGGAACCGTACGTTTTACTGGTTCAGGAGGTACCAATTGGTATACGCCGACTGGGGGATCAGTATTCAATAACCTCGTCGTCAATCGAGCAGGCGGTGGAGCTGCGCAATTTTCTGGTGGAAGTGCTCTGTTTATTGTGCAAGGGACGCTCGAGTTGCGGGATGGGCTGGTGAATGGGGGAACCATTCAAGCGCGCGGCGATGTGATTCAGGACCAAGCGTTCGACGGCGGCACAGGCACGGTGATGATGAATGGCACCGGAGCTCAACTTTTGCGCGGAGGAGAAAGTGCGACCGTCGGGAACTTGCCCCTGATGAATATCAACAAAACCGGTGGCACGGTCACCTTGGTGGGGACGATTCGCACCACCAATAACTGGACGTTCACGTCCAATGTCAGCGGAGGAGCTGGCAGCGCCTTAGTCGCGGGTTCAAGTCGGGTGGTCTTTGCCGGAAGCCTCAGCATTACGGGGTCACACACCCTCTATGACGTGGATTTCGTAGGGGTAGCCGCCGCCTATACCCTCTCAAGCGCAACGGTCCTGACCACGACCGGCACCCTGACGTTGACTGACGGGAGTATTAATACCGGTACCGTTGAAGCTCGAGGGAATGTGACGCAAGCCACCACATTCGATGGCGGAACCGGGAAGTTGCGCTTCGCCGGTACGAATGCTCAGACCCTCACAGGGGGTGGCAGTGCGGCGGCGGGGACACTGCCCAATGTTGAAATTAACAAATCCGGCAACAAGGCACAATCCGCCTTTCAGAACACCAGTGGCCTTGTTGGCTATTGGCCGTTCGACGAAGGCACCGGCACGACCACCGTCGACGTTTCCCTTAGCCATAATGGCACCCTCACCAATGGTCCCGTGTGGACATCCGGTCAATTCGGCCAGGCCTTGAGTTTTGATGGGGCGAGTCAGTATGTGAGTGTGACTGATCCTGTTGATAACTCACTTGACCCAGATTATCTTTCTGTGTCCGTGTGGTTTTATCTCAATTCTAAGACCGGTTCTTTTCCTCCGCTGGTCAAAAAATCAAATGGCTCGGTGGGATATGCGCTGGAATTAAATTCAAGTTCTAGCTACGCGCTCCAGTTTTATATTCAGAACGCCAGCAGTTCACCGTCGTTTGTGCCAAGTGTCAATCAATGGTATCACGCGGTGGGCACGTATGATGGATCGCGTGTGAAGTTATACGTCAATGGAGTGGAGATAGGTTCTCCGGGTACCTCAACAAGTGGAGTCGATGGTAACTCCACCAGTAATTTAGAGATAGGAAGAGATCCCGTGAATACGGGACGACTGTTCCCCGGCATTCTGGACGACGTCCGCATCTACAACCGCGCACTATCCGCTGGTGAGATTTCCACGATCTATCAAGCTGGCGCCAGTAACGAGCTTAATCTCAGCAGTACCATCCGCACGACCAATAATTGGAGTTATCTCGCTGGCACGGTTAATGCCGGAACCTCAACGGTGGTCTTTGCTGCAGCGCTGACCATCAGCGGTTCACCGACGTTTAATAATGTCACATTCAATGGAGTCGGGACGACCTATACGATTGCTTCTGGCACGACCATGACCGTCGCTGGGACACTCGCCGATACAGATGGATTGATCAGCACAGGAACCGTGGCAGCGCAGGGCAATGTCACCGTGGCCACGACCGCGGACGGCGGAACCGGCCAGCTCACGTTCTCCGGCAGCGCGAACCAGCTCTACACCGATAGCGGCGGCAACGAGCCGGATGGCAACGTCACCATCAATAAGCCGTCTGGAACCGTGACCTTGGCCTCCGCGACCCAATGGAATGCGGCGGGACAGTCACTCACGATCACCTCAGGCACGTTAGACCAAGGCGCGTCATTTGATCTTTTGGTGGGTTCTGGTGGATTGACCGTCGGCGCCGACGGGCGTTTGACCAACACCGGTAGCGGCGACCTGAATTTGGCTGGCGCAGTAACCAATAACGGGATCATCACCATGAACGGCGGCGGCGCCGCCTGCGGCGATGCCGATAATCTCTTGCTCATCGTCTCCAGCGTCGGCGGCACGCAGCGCGCGTGGTCAGGAACCGGCATCGCCTCGATAATCGATGTCACCGTGTCCGACCAGGGCGGGACCGCGCCGCCGGCCATCACGGTCTACAGCGGCACCGCCGGCACCGGCAACACCGCCAAGTGGGATTTCAGCCAAGGAGCCGGCTGTCCTGCCACCGTGGCCTTCACCCAATCCGCCTACCGGTGGTTCGAGAACCAGAGCGGTCTGGATCTTTCCATTCTGACCAGTGATGTGGCGAGCTCGACTCCTTACGCCGTCGCCAAGGATGCGAGCAACATCTATGTGGTGGGGTCGGGTGGCGGGCGCATCGAGAAGCGTCAACTCTCAGATGGCGCTCTGGTGACCAGCTTCGGGACCGGCGGGGTGGTGACCTCGAGCGGAAGCAGTTTCGGGGCAGCACTCGCACTCGATGCCACCTACCTGTACGTGGCCGGCCGAAAGAGTAGCGGCGAGATGTGGCGCTTCGAGAAGCGTCGACTGGACACTGGAGCAGGCGACCCCAATTTCGGGACAGGGGGCATCCTTGACGATAATTTTGGTCCAGGGTCGGTCTGTCAGCCCCACGCCATCGCCATCGATGCGACGTACATGTACGTCGTGGGAGATGGCGATATTGGTCTCTGGCGCATCGAAAAGCGCCGCCTGGACACCGGGGCATTGGAGACCGCCTTTGACACCGATGGCATCGTCACGGTAACCTTAGGGAATTCCGCCGCTGCTAGCGCCATCGCGATCGATGCCACCTACATGTACGTGGCAGGGTATGATAACAATTTTGACTGGCGCATCGAAAAGCGCCGCCTGAATACCGGGGCGTTGGAGACCGCCTTCAACACCACTGGAATCGTCACCGGGGCGGCAGCAAGCAACCAAGCCCAAGGCATCGCCATCGACGCGACCTATATGTACGTGGTGGGCTCCGACGCCAGCGACTGGCGCATCGAGAAGCGCCGGCTCGACACCGGCGCCCTGGAGACCGCCTTCAACACCACTGGGATCGTCACCGGGGCTGCGGCGAGCACCATCGCCTATGCCATCGCAACCGATTCCACCTACATGTACGTGGTGGGCTTCGAGGGGAGCTTCCCCTATGACTGGCGCATCGAGAAGCGCCGGCTCGACACCGGCGCCCTGGAGACCGCCTTCGACACGGATGGGATCGTCACCGCGTCCGCCGCGAGCAGCATCGCGTACGGCATCGTCCTCGATGCGACCAACATGTATGTCGTCGGGGATAATAGCAATTCCGACTGGCTGTTCGAGAAGCGGCGGCTCTCAGACGGTGTCTCTGTCTGGGACGGGACAAAGCCCTTGGCCGCCCAGGATACCGCCGCCATTGCCCAGGGCACCCCGTTCCGGCTGCGTCAGTTACTCCACATCGGCACCAACACCCTCGTGGCGAATACTCAGGCGTTTAAACTCCAAGTCGCCCAAAAGTCCGGAACCTGTGACACCGCCTTCACCGGCGAGACCTACGCGGATGTCTCCGCCAGCTCCGGGGCGATGAGGTTTTATGACAACGCTCCCGCTGACGGGGCAACGATGATCACCGCAACCGGCGATCCGACCCATGGCGTGGATACCATTATAAACCAGACGTATGAGGAGGCGAATAACTTCACAAACGCTGTCGCCAATATTCCCGCCGGACAGGACGGCAAATGGGACTTTGCCCTGGTGGATAGCGCCGCTGCGCCAGGAACCAGTTACTGTTTTCGAGTCGTGAAAAGTGACAGCACACTCTTGGATACATACAGCGTGATTCCAGAAATCACGACCGTGGCTCGGACTGTTGCGCAATCGGCCTATCGCTGGTATTCGAACTTGGATTCAACGGACTTCTCAGCATTGGGCGGCAATGCCAATGCCCGGTCTCTCACCGGCGCGATGGCCATGGATGCGAATGAGCTCTATAGCGCGGGGCGGGGACCCTCGGGCCAGGGCTGGCATATCGAAAAGCGGCGCCTCACCACCGGAACCTTGGATACCAGCTATGGAACTGGTGGAGCGTCGGACACAACTCTCTACTCCGGCTTCACCGCAAACGCGATGGCGATTGACAGCGCGGCCACGTATGTGGTGGGATCCGATGGCAGTACTACCTGGCTCATCGACAAGCGGCTACGTTCCACCGGCGCATTGGACACCGGATTTGACACGGATGGGTTCGTGGCTGTAGCCTCGGGCACTGCCCACGCCATCGCCCTCGATGCCACCTCTATGTACGTGGTGGGGTATGAGGGTACTTCTCCCTACGGCTGGCGCATCGAGAAACGTAAGCTGTCAGACGCTGCCCTATGCACCGCAGCGGCATGTGGCACTGCCTTTGACACCGACGGGATCGTGACCGGGGTGGCGGGGACCAGCGGCGCCCGGGGAATCGCCATCGATGCGACCTACATGTACGTGGTGGGCTACAACAGCGCATTCTCCGACTGGCGCATCGAGAAGCGCCGCCTCGACACCGGGGCCCTGGAAACCGCCTTTGATACGGATGGGATTGTCACGAGCGTCAATGGAGGGACCGCCACTGCCATCGCCCTCGATGCCACCTATATGTATGTGGTGGGCTCCGACGCCAGCGACTGGCGCATCGAGAAGCGGCTCCTCACCACCGGCGCCCTCGACACGAACTTCGGCACGAGCGGCGTCGTCACCGGTGCGGCGGCCAGTAACACCGCGCGGGCCATCGCCCTCGATGCCACCTATCTGTACGTGGTGGGGGATGAGGGTTCTCCCTCCGACTGGCGCATCGAAAAGCGCCGGCTCGATACCGGGGCGTTGGAGACCGCCTTCGATACGGATGGCATTCTAACCGGACCGACCTTCAGTAATACCGCCTACAAAATCGCGATCGTTGGCTCCTCAATGGTAGTTACCGGAACGGATAGTGATAGTACTGGCAACTGGCGAATAGAGAGGCGGCTGCTTTCCACCGGCGCTCTGGTGTGGGCCGCGACCCCACTCGCCAACCAGGATACGGCAGCGATTGCTCCAGACCAGGGGATCCCGTTCCGACTGCGTTTGTTGCTGCATATCGGCAGCGCGTTGAATACCAGTGGAGACAGCTTTAAACTGCAGGTGGCGCAGCGCTCAGGCACGTGTGATGCCGGCTTTGTGGGCGAGACCTACGCCGATGTCTCCCCGACCTCCGGCGCGATCCGTTTCTACGATAATCTGACACCGGCCGATGGGGAGGCATTCGTCGATGATGCGACTGATCCGACCCACGGAGGTGATGTCATCGTGTCCCAGCGTTACGAAGAGGCGAACCCCTTCACCAACAGCGTTGCGGCTATTCTCTCTGGCCAGGACGGCAAGTGGGACTTCGCCTTGGTCGACAACTCTGCGACCGCCGCGACGAGCTATTGCTTCCGCGTGGTCCGCAGCGATGACAGTCAGCTCAACACGTACTCCGTCATCCCCGAAATCACCACGTCTGCTCCCAACCGCCGTAAAGGCGCCTCCGGCTCCCACCCCCACATCTTTTGAGGTTGGCACTCGCCACACCCTTGGGAAGGGCGACAAAGGGCGAAAAAGGCTGGGCTGGAGCCTCGGCCATCTGGTATAGTGGTATCGTCACTGATAGAGAGGTGAAGACCATGGAGCGGATTACCGTTGATCCTCAAGTCTGTCATGGAAAGCCGTGTATCCGGGATACTCGGATCATGGTGACCATGGTGTTAGGACTCTTAGAAGAAGGGTTACGTGTTGAAACCATCCTGGAGGAGTATCCGACCTTGACACCGGAGGATATGACCGCTGCCATTCACTACGCCAAGGCGGTACTCGAGAACGAGTCCGTTGAACTGACGCGACTTTCCCCCACGTGAAATTCCTGCTTGATCTGAATATCTCGCCGAAGGTTGAGCTGTTCCTCGCACAGCATGGGCATGACGTGCTGCATGCCAGGAGTGTGAAGCCTGGTCGCACGACCGATGAGGAATTGTTAGCGCTGTCGATTCAGCAACAGCGCATCTTGGTGACGTTTGATTTGGACTTTGGGGATATTCGATTGCTTCATGCACGTCAATCGCCAGGGGTGATGATCTTCCGCACGAAAAGCTTTACCAGTCGTACGGTTGTTCGCCTCTTGGACGATTTGTTCAGCCGACATGCACCTGAGCAACTTGAGCAACAGCTCATTGTGATGACCGAGCATCAGATGCGCTTCAGGTCGATTCGGGACTTTCCATCTTGAATGTGAATGAGACAATTGAAACTGGCCGATGGTTCGGGAACTATCGACATGAGCGACTTTTCCGGGGAAACCTACGCCGATGTCTCCGCCACCTCCGGCGCGATCCGCTTCTATGACAACCCCGCGCCGCGGGACAACGATGCCTTGGTGGCCTCGACGAACGATCCCACGCACGGCGCGGATACGATCGTCAGCCAAAGCTACGAGGAGGCGAACAACGTGACGAACTCCGTCGCCTCCATCCCCGCAGGTCAAGATGGCCAGTGGGATTTTGCCCTCGTGGATCACTCAGCACCTGAAAGCACCACCTACTGCCTCCGCGTCGTCAAGAGCGACGGCACCGTGTTGGACACCTACACCGTGATCCCCGAGGTCACGACCCGCACCGGCGCCTCCAGCCGCCGCAACACGACCTCCCCCTCCTTCCCCTCCATCTACTGAGTTATCCACAGGCGAGTGACTGTCACTAGCCTGTGGAAAACTTTTAAGCCTTGCGACGAAGCGCAGCGTTCAGGTACAATATGCGTCAGAGAGGTTGCACATGCTGAACGGAAACTGGAAAGAGTATATCGTCGCTGATCCTAGAGTGTTGGCTGGCAAACCGACCATTAAAGGCACGCGTATGGCCGTTGAATTTATCGTGGAGCTCTACTCGCAGGGATGGTCGCTTGAAACGATCCTGCAGAATTATCCAACGCTGACACGCGAAGGGGTTCTTGCCGCCCTCCAGTATGTCGCAGCCGCATTGAAACTCGAGCGGGTCTACCCCCTGCCGGAGCACGCATAGGCCGTGCCACGTTATCTTGCCGACGAAAATTTTCCCCGCCTTGCTGTTGAAGCGTTGCGGCGCCAAGGTGATGACGTCTTCTGGGTTGCTGAGCAAGCACCAGGGACACCAGACCGGATCATCGCCGAGCAAGCTCAACGCGAGCAGCGCATCATCCTGACGTCTGACAAAGACTTCGGCGATCTCATTCTTCGTCAACAGATCGCCCGTCCTCGAGGAGTTATACTCTGCCGATTTACTGCCTCGTCTCCTGAGATTTTTGTCGCGGTGCTCACTGAGGCGCTCCGAAGGCCGCTATCGTGGGAGGATCATTTCGCGGTCATCGATGACCTGGGCATCCGCCTTTTCCCTTTCCCATCGCTCACATAGCTGCCACTCCGAAGGCGATCTCACCTTAGGCGGCAACCTCTCCAACAGCGGGACCATCAACGTTGACAGTGGCGGGACCGGCTGCGGAGTGGATGACATCCTCATCCGCTCCAGCGTCGCGGCCACCCAGCGGCTCTGGTCCGGCTCAGGCACCTTCACCTTGCAAGACGTCGATGTCCAGGACCAGGCCGGCACCGCGGCGATCACCGCCTACAGCAGCACCAACACCGGCAACAATGGTACTAACTGGACCTTCAACGCCTCCTGCTCCGGCTTCACCCCTCGCCCCCCCGCCTCCGTCGGCTCCCCCTGGATTTTTTAATGGGCCTTACAAGGTGTCACTTTTCGCCAAAGGTGTCAGACACCTTTGTGGAAATGTGGAAAACTTTTGAGACAAACTACTAAACGATCTTGCAACGAGTCGTCATCGGTGCTACACTTTGAAATATAATGGACTACGAGCAGATCATCACCATTGAGCCAGACAAGTGTGGTGGCAAGCCTTGCATTCGAGGCATGCGCATTACGGTGTACGACGTGCTGGGTTACCTCGCTTCGGGAATGTCGCAAGAAGACATTGTGCGAGATTTTCCTGATCTGACGCCGGACGATCTTCACGCGTGCCTCGCATTTGCAGCGGACCGAGAGCGGAAGCTCATTTCTATTCCTCCCCGGTGAAGCTACTCTTCGACCACAATATCTCCTTCCGACTGGTCAATATCCTCGCAGAACTCTATCCAGAATCTGTCCATGTGCGAACGCTGAGCCTTCACTGTGCTACTGATGAGGTCGTGTGGCAGTATGCGCGTCAGCATGGGTTCGTCCTCGTCTCGAAGGATGTGGATTTCCACCAGCGCAGTCTGGTCTTGGGGGCGCCACCTAAGGTCGTGTGGGTCGCTCTGGGGAATTGCTCAACACATGAGATTGCGGATCTCTTACGGCAGCGTCATCGTGAGATCCTCGTGTTTGGCCAAGATGCTGACGCGGCGTTCCTCGCTTTAGCGTGATGGCCTCTCGTCCACACCTTCGCGATCATGTCTCGGTGAGCGTCTCCGGTAAAAGGTGTTTGACGCCTTTGTGGAAAGACGGCTTGTGGGACTTTCCGCTTGTTGATCATTCTGCCGCCGCCGGCAGCAGCTACTGCTTCCGCGTGCTGAAGAGCGACGGCACCGTCGTGGATACCTATTCCGTCATCCCCGAAATCACCACCAGCGCCTCCAGCCGACGCCGAGGCGCCTCCGGCTCCCACCCCCGCATCTACTAACAAGAACGGCTTCGGTATCAGATACGTAAGAAAGAATTCGGTAAGAATTGACGGTGTCCGACCAAAGATGGTACAGTACCCGTGGAGGTACGCTGATGAAATTACACGCTGTGATCGAGCGCGATGAGACAGGTTACTACGTTGCGGAAGTCCCGGCTCTTCCTGGCTGTGTGAGCCAAGGCAAGACCCTCGCGGAGGCCAAAGTGAATATCCGTGAAGCCATCGTCGGGTGGCTGGCGGTCATGGACGCGAAGGCCAAGAAGCGCCACGCCCACACGCTTCTTGAGGTCGCAGTGTGATTCGCGGCTCCGGAGCCAGCTGAAGGATGAGTTCTCGCCTGAAGCTGTGTTCAGGCGCGGAAGCCGTGAAGAAGTTTAAGCGGGCCGGCTGGACGGTTGATCGCCAGGTTGGTTCCCACGTGATGATGGTGAAGCCTGAATACCCGTATACCCTTTCCGTTCCTCAACACCGTGAACTGGGTGTCGGTCTCCTCAAGAAGCTCATCAAGCAGGCCAGCCTCACCGTGGATGAGTTCAGCACCTTGTAGCTCTGCCTCCGCGTCGTCAAAAGCGACGGCACCGTGGTGGACACCTACACCGTGATCCCCGCGAGGTGACGACCCCCACCGGCGCCACCAGCCGCCGCAAAGGCGCCTCCGGCTCCCACCCCCACATCTACTAAGAGCGATATCAGATATGAAATGGCCGTTTCATATCTGATATCGGAATCGGCGAGTGCAGCACATTGACTTTTGTATTCCAGCCCTGTATATTTTGTATGAGGGAGCACATCATGCACGAGCGTATCATGATTGATCCGACCATCCAGCACGGCAAACCGGTGGTCAAGGGCACCCGCGTGCCGGTCGTACGCCTCCTCGGTGGGCTCGCTCGCGGCATGAGTATGGAAGCTGTCTGCCGCGAATATGGCGTGACCCCGAATGATGTCCACGCGGCGTTGGAGTATGCGGCGGTATCATAGCATACACATGAATATGGTGAAGGCATGAAAAAAACACTTCATTATACGGCGATCTTTGAGGAAGCTCGGGAAGGCGGATACGTTGTTCGGATCCCTTCGCTTGGCTGCGTGACGCAAGGTGAAACGTTTGAAGAGGCGAAGACGATGGCTGAAGATGCGGTCCGTTGTTATGTGGCGAGTCTCCTCAAGCACGGTGAAGCTGTTCCAGAAGAAGGGCCCACCGAAATTATTAGCACGTTGAGCGTACCGGTCACTGTGTCTTCTCGGTGAGACTACCTTCCTTCAAGCCCAAAGACCTTGTTCGAGCATTTCGTCTACGCTTCAGGTGACCGTCCCCTCCCGAATCCGATATTGACAAGAGCGGGGATATAAGCCATACTTGTAGTAGAGATAATATAGAGAGATAATAAGGAGAGATAACATGGCGGTCGAAAAGGTCAATGTCACGCTCCCGCGTGAGATGATGCAAAAGCTTCGACGACTTGTGCCGGCAGGGAAACGAAGCCATGTGATCGCCGAAGCCACAGCCCAGTATCTTGAGCAGCTGACACAAAAAACCGTTTTGCGACGAGTGGCGGGTCTGTGGCGAGATCGGACGAATCTGCGAACTCAAGCGGATGTGAATCGCATGCTTAAACAGGTTCGGGGGTCTACTCAGCAGCGGCTCAAACGCTTAGCGCATGGCTAAATACTTGCTCGATTCTGATGTGCTCATCTGGCTGTTGCGCGGTCAAGCCGAAACCCTCCAGCGATTGGAGACGTTTGAGGGACCTTTTGGCGTCAGCGTCATTTCGCGAGCGGAAATCTGGGCTGGTGCGCGAGACGCCGAGCACCGCCAAATTGAAGAACTCTTTCTCAGTCTTACAACCTATCCGATTGACGAACGCATCGCTGATGCTGGTGGGACCTTTCTTAAACAATATCGTCGACAGGTCCATCGGCTTGAGTTGGCTGATGCACTCATTGCCGCGACTGCAGTTGTCCATGAGCTTACTCTTGTGACGTATAACACGGCCCATTTCCCCATGCCCGAATTGCGCCTCGCGAGGTGACAGCTTGAGGTGACTGCTTTTCGCCAAAGGCGTCTGACACCTTTGCGATCGACCAGCTACTGCTTCCGCGTCGTGAAAAGCGACGGCACCGTGCTGGAGACCTATTCCGTCATCCCCGAAATCACCACCCGCGGCCCCAGCCGCCGCAAAGGCGCCTCCGGCAGCTACCCCTCCATCTACTAACCCCAGAGCGATATCAGATATGAAATGGCCTTTTCATATCTGATATCGTATAATGACGTTGACTCAAGGTCGTCCGCCTCCCTAGCACGCCTCTTCAAGACCTCCACATGAAAGGGCAACGCCATGGCTTATCCGCCACGGTTGGTTTTTCCAGGGGCAATTTACCACGTCACTGCGCGCGGAGATAACCGGGAACTCACTTTTCTAGATGAGGAAGATTATCGGAAGTATGTCGCGTTGATCGGTCGTAGCAAAAAGCAACTTCAGTTCAAACTTCATGCCTACGCGCTTATGCCGAATCACGTCCATCTGATCGTTGAGCCCAGCGAATCAGCCACTATTTCTCGCATTATGCAGGGGATGACTATCGCGTATACCAAATGGTTTAACAAACGTCACACTCGAGTCGGCCATGTCTTTCAAGGGAGATTCCATAGCCGCGTAATTAAGCAAGACGCTTATCTGCTTGTCGCCTCCCGTTATGTCCATCGCAATCCCGTGCGGGCAAAGTTAGTCCAACATCCTGCAGAATATCCATGGAGCAGTTACCGGGCCTATATGGGAAAAACAGAACATGACGAGTTGGTAGATACGAAACTCGTTGAAGAACTCATCACGTCGAATTCGATGATTCCAAACATGGGCTATCGGGATTTTGTTGAGCAAGCGTTTCGTAGCGAACAGCGCTTCTTTCAATCGATATCAGATATCGAAACGGCTTTTGATATCTGATATCGCTTTTGCCATGGTATACTGAAAGAACTCATGGAGATGGACCGGCTGTTCCAAGCGATGGTGGAGCAGGACGCGTCTGATCTGTTCCTCAAGGTCGGCAACAAGCCCTTCCTGCGCATCTACGGCGCACTCCTGCCCATCGGGGAGGAGCTCCTGACGCGCGAGCAGATCGTGGACTTCGCCTCGGACCTCATGGGGCCGGAGCGTCGGCAGATCTTCCACGCCGAGCGGGAGCTCAACTTCGCGTTTGAACGCGCCGGGTCCGGCCGCTTCCGCGCCAACGTCATGTGGCAGAAGGGCACGATTGCGCTCGTCATCCGCCGCATCGAGCGAGCCATCCCGACCTTCGCCCAGCTGTGCCTCCCCGCCGAGGTCCTGACCCGCTTCCTCAAGGAACAGCACGGCCTCATCTTGATCACCGGCCCGACGGGTGTCGGCAAGTCCACGACGATCGCGGCGATGCTGGATGCCATCAACCAGACGACGCCCAAGCACATCGTCACCCTCGAGGACCCCATCGAGTACCAGTTCAAGGAGGAGCAGGCGATCATCAACCAGCGGGAGATCGGCGTCGATACCCGCTCGTTTAGCGAGGGGCTGCGCAACGTCCTGCGGCAAAGCCCGGACGTGCTGTTCGTGAGCGACATCCGCGACCGCGAGACGATGGAGGCGTGCCTGCTCGCTGCGGAGGCCGGGCAGCTCGTGGTGAGCTGCATCCACACGACGAATGCGGTGACGACCGTCGAGCGCATCGTCGCCTTCTTCCCGTCGCACCAGCACGAACTCATCCGGCTGCGGCTCTCGCTGATCCTGCGGGGGATCGTCTCCCTGCGGCTGCTCTTGCGCAGCGACGGCACGGGCCGCATCCCGACGTGCGAAATCGTGGTCGCGACCCCCACTGTCCGCGAGCACATCCGGGAAGGGCGGACGGCGCTGTTGCCGGCCGCGATGCAGGACGGCGCGATGTACGGCATGCAGACGTTCACCCAGGCGCTCTACCAGCGCTACCGGCAGGGCGAGATCACGCTCGAGGAGGCGTTGCACTACGCGGAGAGCCCGGAGGAATTGCAGCTGGCCATCCGGGAGATCCGCGCGACGAGAGATGTCTAGAGCCTATTTCAAAACCCCAGGAATTTCGGATTTCGTCCGCCATCGATCTGTGGCGGACGCAATCCGCAATCCGCAATTCGCAATCTGGGGTGGTTTGTGACATGGCTTCTAGTAGCCCGAGCGCTCCGCTGCCCGACGCCGAGCCGGCCGTCGCCCCGGCGGCACCCCCCCTCCTGGGCGGGTCGCCGGTCGGCACGACGCTCCAGCGCCTGACCGACATGCGCGAGCTGTTCCGGCTCGCGTTCGAGCGGCACGCCTCCGACATCCACCTCACCGAGCACGCCCCGCCTCTGTTGCGCATCCACGGCGACCTGCAGCCGACCGCGATGATGCCGCTCACCCGCGCCGAGACGAAGCGGCTCATCTACAGCATCCTGACCGACCAGCAGAGGGCGCAGTTCGAGCGGGACCTCGAGCTCGACATGTCGATCGACGTCGAGGGGCTCGGCCGCTTCCGGGTCAACGTGCACCTGCAGCGCGGCAGCGTCGAGGCGGCGCTGCGGCTTGTCGCGTCCCGCATCCCGTCGCTCCAGGAGTTGGGGCTGCCCGCGATCGCGGCGGAGCTGGCCCGCAAGCCCAACGGCCTCGTCCTCGTCACCGGGCCCACCGGGTCGGGCAAGACGACCACCCTCGCCGCCATGGTGAATCTCATCAACCATGAACGCAGCCACCACATCATCCTCATCGAAGATCCCATCGAGTACGTGCACACCAACGTCCGCTCGATCATCAAACAGCGGGAGGTCTACTCGGACACGAAGTCGTTCGCCAACGCCCTGATGCGCGCGCTGCGGCAGGACCCGAACATCGTCGTCGTCGGCGAGATGCGCGACCTCGACACCATCTCGACGACGCTCACCGCGGCCGAGACAGGGCACCTGGTCCTGGCGACGCTGCACACCTCGGATGCCGCCCAGACGATCGACCGCATCCTCGACGTGTTCCCCTCGCACCGGCAAGAAGAAGTGAAGGTCCAACTCGCCGACTGCCTCCAGGGGGTCGTCTCGCAGCGGCTCCTGCCGCGCTGCGATCGGCCCGGGCGCGTGCTCGCCTACGAGGTCATGGTTGCGACGTCGGCCGTGCGCAACCTCATCCGGATGCACGCGACCGAGCAAATCCCCACCGCCCTGCAGACCGGCGCCACGCACGGGATGATCACCATGGACGCGTGCCTCAAGCAGCTCTACGAGAGCCACCTGATCTCGAAGGAGACCGCCATCACCCACATGCGGCATGCCGAAGAGTTTCAGCTTCACGGCACGGCCGCCGTCTCGCCGCCGCGGCCCTTCGGCCTGCGTTGACGCAACCCATGAATCGGCTTGACGTTACACAAGGCGTGTGGTACAAGTGAGAGTTCCGGTCGTGAGGTGAGGGCCGGGTTGCGGAAACGGGGCGCTATCGTCTAGCCCGGCCTAGGACGCTTGGTTCTCAGCCAAGAAACCCGGGTTCAAATCCCGGTAGCGCTGCTGTTCTTGCGGGGGGACGAGCAACGTATGTTATACTTGGAGGGATCATGATGCAGAGTCGGAAGTTCCTGAAGACCAGCGCGACGGTGTTCGCGGTCCTCGCGTGGGTGAGCCTGGCGTTGCAGCTCGTGGTGGGCCTCATCGTGTTGGTCATGGGTGGGCCGCCCGTCGCCATTGGGGGTGCGGAGATTCCTGCGCGCATCATCGGCGTCCTGAACTTCGTCGCGGCGGCGATCTACTGGTTCCTCTTCATGTTCATCAGCCACGCGACGCGCGCGCTGTTGGACGTGCACGAGAAGGCGACCGGCTCGAGCTCGTAAGGGGATGCGTGTCAACCGTGAGGGCGCATGGCAGCACCCAGCACCGCTGATCGCTTGCGGGCCAAACTGAAGATGCGCGTGGCCGAATTCCTGAACGGAACGGCCCCCAGCAGCCAGTCCCCCGCCACCCTGCGCGCGCTCAAGGACCACCTCGGCCAGGTCTTGAACACGCTCTCCGTCGACGAGCACCGGGTGCTGTGCGTCTCGCGCGCCGGTGAAGCCGAGCGGTTCATCGACGAGCTCATGAGCGAGACGCTCGGTCTCGGCCCGCTCGATGCCCTCCTGAACGATCCCACCGTCAGCGAAATCATGGTGAACGGGCCGTCGGAGGTCTTCGTGGAGCGCGACGGCCGGCTCCAGCGCACCGAGGTGCGGTTCCGGGATGCGAACCACCTCATGGTGACGATCGAACAGATGCTCAACCCGGTGGGGCTGGCGGTGAACGAATCCAATCCCTGGTGCGACGCCTCGCTGCCCGACGGCTCGCGCATCAACGTCATCATCCCGCCGCTCGTCATGAACGGCCCGGTCGTGACGATCCGCCGCACGCTCCGGCGCTGGGCGATGCAGGAGGTGGTGGAGCTGAGCTCCTTGAGCCCGGAGGCCGCGGAGTTCTTGGAAGGGTGCGTGCGCGCGCGGGTCAACATGGTCTTCTCCGGCGGGACCTCGACCGGCAAGACGACGCTGGTCGCGATCCTCTCGAGCGCCATCCCACAAGAAGAACGGGTCATCACGATCGAGAACGTTCCGGAGTTGGAGCTGCCGGAGCGCGCGCACTGGATCCGTCTTGTCGCGAAAATCTCCAACCTGGAAGGTCGCGGCGAGATTCCCCTGCGCACCCTCGTGAAGAACGCGATGCGCATGCGGCCGGACCGCATCATCTTGGGCGAGGCGCGCGGCGGGGAGGCCCTGGACGTCGTCCAGGCGATGCACTCCGGCCACGATGGATTCATGACGGTGCTGCATGCCAACAGCCCGCTCGCGGCGCTGGAACGGTTGCAGACGCTCATGCAAATGAGCGGGCTCGAGATTCCCCCCGCCTCCTGTGGGATACAGATCGCCAGCGCCATCGACCTCATCGTGCACCTCGCGCGGTTCGTCGACGGCAGCCGCCGCATCGCGGCGATCAGCCAAGTGCTCGGCTACGCGTCGGCGGGCGGGTTCGCCGTCGAGGAGCTCTTCACGTTGGACGCCGCCGCCGGGTTCTCAGAGGCGGGCCGACTGCAAGGCCAATGCGGCTACACCGGTGTCACGCCGAAATTTTTGAAGAAGTTCCGTCTCAACAACGTGCAGGTGCCGGCATGGGTGACGATCGCATGACGAGCGACAGGATCAATGCGGAGTGTGGAATGTGGAGTGCGGAATATCAAACTGATCAGCGGAAATGTTCACTCATCACTCATCACTCATCACTCATCACTACCAGTGCGCTACTCGTGGGGCTGCTCGGCGCTGTCGGGTGCGAGAAGCTTGGAGGCTCCACGCCGACTCCCACGGCGACGAAAACCACTCAGAGTTCGCCCGCGTTTCCCTCGCGTCCCAGCGTCTCTCCCGACCAGGTTGTGGCAACGGTGAACGGCACGACGATCAGCGTCAAGGACGTGGACATTGCCGTCGCTGACCTGAAGGCGACGACCGAAGCGCTGGGGAAGAAATGGGAGCCGCTC